>RRZU011196299.1_pt1 | contig 14476 bp, 10 predicted proteins | sample 2165561 | NCBI WGS metagenome assembly RRZU01 (sample SAMN10456909, study PRJNA506462) | wastewater metagenome | isolation source: wastewater sludge | place: USA: Moscow, Idaho
AAAGCAAGCTTAAGCTGGCGCGGCCGGTGCGCTGCCATCCGCCCCGGGTCCCGCCGGCAGCAGCCCGGCGAGGGCAGGCGTCGCTGCTTGGCATGGGGGCTGGCGGTGTTTACTGGTGGGCTCCAGGCGGCGGGCCGACCTTGCGAAGGCCATCCAGCGGGCTCGGCCCCGGGCCACGCCGTCGTTGCGGGCTGGAGCGGACTGGCAGGCGGGCTCAGTCTACCGCCTGGGGCAGCTTGCCGCACTGCTTGATGTAGTCGATGTCCGGGGACACCCATTTGCGCCACTGGGTGGTGCTCATGTTGCGGCTGAGCTTGGCGCACAGCATGTCGGGCCAGCGGGGCGGGGCGGCCCACAGGTGGAGGGCGCCGTTGCGGTCCACCGACTGGAGATGCTGGCCGCCCGGGCGGAAATTGAGTTTCTGCACATGCTCGGCGTGGCCTTCCAGCGCCGGGCCGATGGGCACGCCGCTGTCGGCCTGCCACAGGCGCAGCTTGCGGTCCCAGCCGGCGGAGGCGATGTGGCGGCCGTCCGGGCTGTAGGCGACGGCGCTGACCCAGGGGCGGTGGCCGTACATGGCCTCGCCGACCGGGTTGCCGCTGGCGCTGTCCCAACGGCGCAGGCTGCCGTCGGCGCCACCCGACACGATCTGCCGGCCGTCGGGGCTCCAGGCGGCGGCGAGCACCCAGTTGCGGTGCCCGGCGAGCGGCGGGCTGGCGGGCTCGCCGGTGGCGGCGATCCACTGGCGCAGGTCGCGGTCGGCGCTGGCCGACACGATGCGGCTGCCGTCGGGGCTCCAGGCCAGCGCGGCGATCCAGGCGGTGTGGCCCTCGAGGGGCGGGGCGAGGGCTGCGCCGGTGGTGGCGTCCCAGAGGCGCACGTGGTGGTCCCAGCCGCCGGTGGCGATACGGCTGCCGTCGGGGCTCCAGGCGATGGCCGAGACGGGGCCGGGATGGGCGGCGATGGGCTCGCCGATGGGCGCACCGCTGCGCCCGTCCCAGCGCTGCAGGCTACCGTCCATGCTGCCAGCGGCGAGGCGGCCGCCGTCGGGGCTGAACTCGAGGGCGATGAGGGGGTGGGCGCTGGTCGCCAGCAGGGTTCGGCCGGGGCCGTCGGCGTCGCGGGCGGAGGCGACCCGCCACAGGTGCAGCTGCAGGTTTTCGTCGGCGGCGGCGAGGCGCTTGCCGTCGGGGCTCACCGCGAGGCTCACGAAGCGCCGCGTGTTGCCGGCGCCGAAGGCCTCCCCGACAGGCGAGGTGCTGCGCGGGTTCCACAGGCGCAGGCTGCCGTCGAAGCTGGCGGAGACGAGGCGCGAGCCGTCGGCCTGGGTGAAGGCGGCCGCGGCCACCGAGTCGCCGTGGCCGAGCAGCGCGTCGCCGAGCGGAGCACCGCTGGCCGCGTCCCACAGGCGCAGGCTGCCGTCGTCCCCCGCCGAGACGACGTGCCGGCCGTCGGCGCTGAAGGCGACGCTGCGCACCAGCCCGTCGTGGCCGAGCAGGGGCTGGCCGATGCGCCGGCCGCGGGCCACGTCCCACAGGATCACGTGCCCGTCCCAGGCGCCTGAGACGAGGCGCTTGCCGTCGGGGCTGAAGGCCACGCTGCGCACGGAGTCTTCGTGGCCCAGGAGCGGTGCGCCGAGGGGCTTGCCGTCGCGCACGCGCCACAGGCGCAGGCTGCTGTCGTTGCTGGCGGTGGCGAGCAGTCGCCCGTCGGGGCTGAAGGCGAGGCCGGTGACCGATTGCGCATGGCCGAGGAGGGCCGGGCCGAAGGGCCGGCTGGTGGCCACGTCCCAGATGATGGCGGTGTTGTCGTCGCTGCCCGAGGCGGCCAGCCGCCCGTCCGGGCTGAAGGCGACGGCCCGCACGGCGTCGGCGTGGCCGGTGAGGGGGAAGGCCAGGTCGGGGTGGATGCCCTCGTCGGTGATGGCCCACAGGCGCAGGGTGGTGTCGTCGCTGGCGGTAAGGAGGCGCCGCCCGTCCGGGCTGATGGCGATGCTGCGGATGTCCTCGGGGTGGGCTTCGAGGGGTTCGCCGAGGCGGGCGCCGGTGCGGCCGTTCCAGAGCTGGAGCCGGCGGGCGGCGTCGGCGGTGACGAGGCGCTCGCCGCCGGGGCTGACCACCAGGCCGACCAGCGCGGTCGGGGTGGCGATGAGGCGGACCAGGTTCTTCTCGCGGCGCAGGGCCTCCAGCAGCCCGCCTTCCGCTTCGGCGTCGGCCTGCCGTGCGTCACCCGCCAGGCGCAGGGCGGCGAGGAGCTGCTGCATGGCGCGCTCGTCCGGCTCGGGCCGCAGGCCGGCGAACATGGCCGCCGCCTCGGCGCGCAGGCGCAGGCCGACGGATGTGCGCAGCTCGGCGCGGGCGCGTTCCTCGGCGGCCCGGGCACGCTCGGCCTCGGCCTCGGCCCGGCTCGCATTCTGGTGGGCGAGATAGGCGCTCCAGCCGGTGGAGGCGGCCAGCCCCAGCAGGCTGAGGGCCACGCCGCCCACGGTGACGCGCCACCACTGGGCCGCCCGGAGCTGCCGGGGCGAGAGGCTCAGGCGGTTCACAACCGCTGGGGTGGCGACGCCGTGGGCAACGGCCTCCTCAGTGTCGTCGAGCCAGATCTGCTCGCGCACGTCGAGCCAGGGGCGCACGGCCTCGGTGAGGGCTGCGTCCTGCAGTGCACCGCCGATGCTGATCGGGATGATCGGCCGCTGTGGGTGATGCTTGCGGAAGGCCTCCACCTCGGTGCGCACCCAGCGCGGCGCTTCCAGGGTGCCGCGGTTGGCGATCACCACCAGGATGCTCGAGCTCAGCAGCGCCCGCAGCAGGGTGTCGTCGAGGTCTTCGCCGGGGGCGGCTTCGTCCTCGCTGTAGAAGACCGAGAAGTCCCGTTCCCGCAGCTGGCGGGCGAGGTCCGAGGCGTAGGACTGGGTGCCGCGCCCGGAGAAGCCCAGCGCGAAGGAGATGAAGATGTCGTAGCCGAACAGGGTCGAGGCGAAGGATCGGCGCTGGCGCCGCCGCGGGCGCCCGGGTGCAGGCGCCGTCGCCTGGGCGGGGGTTAGGGCTTGCTCGGACATGGCTACCTCGGTGGGCCGGAGCCGGCTGCCGGAACGGGCGGAGTGAGGGGATGCACTACGGAGTGTAGTCCGCGCTTGCCCACCCTGCCGGTGGATGAGGAGGATGCCGGAGTGCGCCATCCGGCAGGCCTTGCGCGCTGTTCCGCCACCCCCCGGTAGCCCGTCCGCGCAGGATTTCACATGGAATGCGGGCGCAGCGTTTGGCTTTTAGAAACAAGCTGCTACACTGGTCTACACATAGGCAAACTGCAGGCAACTGCAGGACGCAAAGCCACGGGTCCTCGAGTCGAGGATAGCCGGGTTGCCCGACACGCTCTTCGTGCCGGTCCTGCAAGCGCTTTGCGTCTGCCTTTGTGATTAGCCAAACGACTAATGCAAGGGAACGATGATGAAGCGCCCATCTGTTGTTCGCATCGCCGCACGACGCGCAACTGCTCCAGCTTCCTGCCATACCGTCCGGGCCCATGCCCGGCACCGCGCCTGCGGCGCTTCGGCATGTCCCGCCCTCCGGGCCACCCCGCAGCGCTCCGGTCGCGTGCGTATCACACACCGGCGTGGCGTCGCGCATCAATCCCCCGTCAAGGTCGTTTCAAATTTGTCGTTACTGCTTACTGCATGCAGCGGCGACGTTTCCCAGCCAAGAGTCCGGCAGCGCTCCGGGCACAGCGGGGCAGCTTGAATCGTCAGGATCGCCGGGTGCGTGCAGACACAGGTTTGTGGCCCCGCAGCGCACGACAGGATCGGAGGCGCACTATGCAAAAAAAGACACTTCAGGGATTCACCCTCGTGGAACTGATCGTCACGCTGGCCGTGGCGGCAATCCTCATGGGCACGGCGGTTCCGTCTTTCACGTCGCTCATCAACTCGAACCGCCTCGCCACCCAGGCCAACGACCTGCTGGGCGCGGTGATGATCGCGCGCAGCGAGGCCATTCGCCTGAACCGGCGGGTGATCCTGTGCAGCAGCAGCGACGGGGCCACGTGTTCCAGCGCAGCCGGGCGCTGGAGCGGCTGGCTGGTGTTCGTCGACAACAACCGCAACGACTCCCCCGAAAGCGGCGAGGTGCTGCGCACCGGCACGATTGCGCCGACCGAGGTGACGGTGCAGGCCAGCCAGCGCATCGTCGATCAGGGCAACCGCCTCCGGATGGGGGCCGATGGCCTCGCCCGTGCCGCGACGGGCTCTTCCGCCGTGCTGCTGCAGGCGAAGCTGTCGGTGTGCATCCCCACCGGCTCGGTCACCCAGAACACCCGTGAGATCCGCGTCAGCGCCGGTGGGCAGGCGCTGATCGTCCCCGTCGATAACGACGGCAGCTGCCCCGTTCCGTCGAACGCCTGATCCACCCACCGCAACATCGGCCGATCATGAAAAAGATTTCTTCCCTCAAGGCGCAGAAAGGCGTCGGGCTCATCGAAGTGCTGGTCTCCATGCTGATCCTGTCGGTCTGCCTGCTCGGGATGGCGGCGCTCCAGACCGTGGCCTTGCGCAACGGCCAGAGCGCCCAGTCCCGCTCGATGGCGGGGATCATGAGCAACTCGATCACCGACGCGATGCGCGCGAACATCACCGCGGCGCGCAGCGGCGCCTACAACAGCAGCACCTGCACCCTGGCCGAAGGCGTCGGCAGTTCCCTCGCCGACGCGGACCTCATCGCCTGGGTGAGTTCGCTCAAGCGTGCCATCGGCCAGAGCGCCTGTGGCACGGTGCTTTGCCAGGCCGGCCAGTGCGACATCACGGTGCAGTGGGACGACTCGCGGGCCAGTGCCGGTTCGACCGCACACTCCGTGACCACCCGGGTCCAGCTATGACCCATCGCCGCCACCCCGTCCGCCGGCCGCATCACGGGCGTGGGCACACGCTCGTCGAGCTGATGATCGCGCTGGTCCTCGGGCTGGTGCTGGTGGGGGCCGTCTTCGTGGTGTTCCTGGGCAGCCGGATGTCCTTCAACACCTCCGACAACCTTTCACGGATGCAGGATTCGGCGCGCATCGCCTTTGCCCTGATGGGTCGGGAGATCCGGGAGGCCAGCGGCACGGGCTGCGGCAACGGTGGGCGAGCCGACAACGGCATCGCCCGGCGCAACCGCAGCGTGCTGAATGCGGCCCAGTCTGCCACGCCGGCGTGGTGGAGCCAGCTGGGGGCCGGCATCCAGGGCTTCGATGGCAGCCAGGTCACGCCCGCGGTGGCTGTCGGCACTGCTCAGGGGCTGCGGCGGAGCAACACGGATGCGCTTCACCTGGCCGGGGCCTACGGCGCCGGTTTCAGCGTCGAGCAGCACGACAGCACGACGAACCAGTTCCGGCTCAACACCAGCCAGTCCGGCCTCGTCGCCAACGATCTGCTGATCGCCTGTGACTACCGCCAATCGACGGTCTTCAACGTGTCGAGCGTCTCGGGCGACCGGGTGAATTACTCCGTCGGCGCAGGCGCACGCGGCAACTGCGGCACCGCACTGGCCTACGACATCGGGACGGTGTGCCCGACAGCGAGCTACCAGTACGATCCGCTGATCTCGCGGCTGACCCGCTTCGGCGCCTCGGCGTGGTACATCGGCAACGGCTCGAACGGCCGCCCGTCCCTCTACCGGGTGTTCCTCGACGGCGGGCCCGAGGAGATTGCGGCCGGCGTCACCAATATGCAGATCACCTACCTGGTGGATGGCAGCACGGCCTATGTGGATGCCAGCTCGGTGACGGACTGGGCGAGTGTCTCGTCGGTGCGCCTCACCCTGAGCTTCGAGAGCCAGGACGGTGGCGTGTCGACGGCGAGTGCGGGTGAGCGGCGGCTGTCGAACACGACGAGCAGCACTGTCGCCCTCAGAAACCGGATGCCATGACACGATTCGCCCATCCCCAGCGCGGCGTCGCGCTGATCGCCTCGATGCTGATCCTGATCATCATCACCCTGCTCGGGCTCTCGTCGATGCGCAGCGCCGGGCTGCAGGAGCGCATGAGCGGCAACCAGTACGACCGCAACGTGGTGCTCGAGGCAGCCGAGGCGGCCCTCCGCGAGGCCGAGGCGATTGCCGCGGCGCCCCTCACCGTCACCGCCAACTGCAGCGACGGCATATGCCCCAGGCCCGTGGCGGGCATGGCCGACCGCTGGTCCGACCCGGACTTCACCGGCTGGCGCGCAGCCACCAGCACGCGCCCGGCGCTCGTCACCAGCCAGTTCATCATCGAGGACATGGGCCCCCAGCCGGTGGACGGCACCTGTCACCTGCAGATTCCGGTCGAGCCCACCTGTCTCGTGCCCCTTTACCGCGTCACCGCCCAGGCCCGCGCGACCAATGCCCGCGGCACCATCGTGACGCTGCAATCGAACATCCGCCAGTAATCGGAGATCCTCATGAGAACCCTGCTTCGTCGCTCGGCCGGCCTGCGATCCAGGCTGGCCGCGTTGCCTCTGGCCGTGGCCTTTGCCCTGGCGAGCCAGCCGGGCCACGGCGCCGTCGACCTGCCGACGGCGCCGCTGCAGTCTGCGGCGGCCATCCCCTCGAACATCCTGTTCCTGCTCGACGACTCGGGCAGCATGCAGTTCGAGATGATGCCCGAAGACCTGATCACCTTTTATCCCAACGCCAAGTACCTCAACGAACTCGCTTGGTATTACGGTCAGGCCTACGCCTCCCCGAACATCGTCTATCTCTTTCCGCCGCCCAACGACCAGTACAACGGCAACAACTACTGGGCGGCCGTCCCGTCCTTCGACGACCGGAGCTATCACAACTTCTTCCGGCGCTCGCCGGCCAACAACAACATCTTCTACGACCCGACGATCACCTACACCCCGTGGGTCAAGCATGACGGCTCGTCCTACGGCAACGCCTCGCCGACCGCCGCCTACTACAACCCTGCCAACACCGGGGCAGGAAGCATCAACCTGACCACCGTCAAGCAGAACAGCTCCAGCGGCTTCCCGTGGATCGCTGGGCCTGGTTCGGGGGACTATTTCCTGTGCTCGAACAATTACGCCTGCGCTCAGTCGTACTGGCCGATCACCTTCTACATGTACAAGGGGACGGGCGCCCGCGACGCCTATACGAGCTACGTCAAGTACCAGATCCAGGGCAGCACCGCCTACCGCACCGACCTCAACGACGGCACTCCGAGCGCCGTCAGCAGCCTCAACTGGGGGTCGGTGACACGCACTGTTGCGGAGGAAACCCAGAACTTCGCCAACTGGTTCAGCTACTACCGTTCCCGTGCCAACGCCGCCAAGGCCGGCGCCAGCGCGGCCTTCGCCAAGCTCGGCACCAACTACCGGGTGGGTTTCAGCACCATCAACACCGCCAGCCTCGGCAACGTCATCCCGACCACCGGCACCTTCGACGGCAGCAACCGCCAGAACTGGTTCAACGCGCTGCTCGGCACGCCTTTCCCGCCCCAGGGCACGCCGCTCAAGGAGTCGCTCTACCGCGCCGGTGAATATTTCAGGCGCACCGACGACAGCGGCCCCTACGGCCCGGCGCCGCAGCTCTCGTGCCGCCGCAACTTCACCATCCTGACCACCGACGGCTACTACAACCCGCCCGCCGTGGCGCTCAACTTCGCCAACGAGGACAACCTCGCCGGCACCACCATCACCGGCCCCGGCTCGCAGAGCTACCAGTACCAGCCGGCGCGGCCCTACATGGACAGCTACGGTGGCACCCTGGCCGACATCGCCATGTATTACTGGAAGCGCGACCTGCGCAGCGACCTCACCAACAACATCCGCACCACCAGCACCAACCCGTCGTTCTGGCAGAACATGAGCACCTTCACCCTGTCCCTCGGGCCCCAGGGCACGCTCACCCCGCCGCCCAAGACACCCAACGACCTCGCCGCACTGACCAGCGGCAGCAAGGCCTGGCCCGACCCGCTCAGCGCCGAGGCTGCCAAGATCGACGACCTGTGGCACGCCTCCGTCAATGGCCGGGGCAGCTTCATCGCCGCCAAGAACCCCACCGAGTTCGCCGAGGGCCTGGTGTCGGCCCTCAACACCATCGGCGAATCCGGCGGCGCGTGGAACGTGGCTCTCACCTCGAACTCGGTCGAGACCGACGGCAAGGTCTTCGTTGCCCGCTACGACGGCAGCTGGGGCGGCGACCTGTGGGCCGTGGGCTACAACACCGCCGGCAACATGAACACCACCGCCGACGGCACGCCGATCCCGCTCTGGAAGGCCTCCGAGCAGCTCCCCGCCGCGGCCTCCCGCAAGATCTTCACCTGGAAGGACAACGGCGGCGGCGGCATCGCCTTCACCTACAGCAATCTCAGCAACGCCAAGCAGACCGCCATCGGAGGTTCCGACGTGGTCGATTTCGTGCGCGGCGTGACGAGCAAGTCGGTGGCCAGCGGTGGCACCCTGCGTAACCGCAGCTCCCTGCTGGGCGACATCGCCAGCCCCGCGCCGGTGTACGTGAAGGCCTCCAACACCGTCTTTGCCGCGGCCAACGACGGCATGCTCCACGCCTTCAATGCCGCCACCGGCGCCGAGCTCTTCGCCTACCTCCCGGGCGGGGTCAATTTTGCCGACCTCAAGGCCTTCTCCAGCCCGACCTACTCGCACAAGTTCATCAACGACGGCGAGCTCGCGGTGTCCGACCTGGCTGCCACCGGCAAGAACATCCTGGTGGGCTCCCTCGGCCGCGGCGGCAAGACGATCTATGCCCTCGACGTCACCAACCCGGCCAGCTTCGGCACCAACAACGTGCTGTGGGAGTTCACCGACGCCGACCTCGGACAGGCCCTCGGCAAGCCGGTCATCGCCCGGCTCAACTCGGGCGACTGGGCCGTCCTGATCGGCAACGGCTACAACAGCAGCACCGAGAAGGCTTTCCTCTTCGTGATCAACCTCAACACCGGTGCGCTGATCAAGAAGATCGCCACCGGCGTGGGGTCGTCGACCAGCAGCAACGGGCTGGCAACCCCGGTGGGCTTCGACCAGAACGGCGACGGCAAGGTCGACCTCGTCTATGCGGGCGACCTCCTGGGCAATTTCTGGAAGTTCACCCTCACCGGCAACAGCAACAGCTGGACGGCGGGCTCGATCTTCGTCGCCCGCGACGCCAGCAACAACGCCCAGCCCATCACCGGCGGCCTCGCCATTGCCATCGACCCCACCACCAACAAGCGCTGGATCTTCGGCGGGACCGGGCGCTACCTGTCCAACTCCGACGTCTCGAACACCGCCGTCCAGACCTGGTACGGCCTCATCGACGACGGCACCGCGATCAGCTCGCGCGCTTCGCTCACCCAGCGCACCCTGAGCGCCGCCTCGGCCCAGGGCAACTACCTCACGCGGACCATCTCGGTGGCCAGCGCCAACGACATGACCGGCAAGCGCGGCTGGTACATCGATCTCACCCCCGCCGGCGTGGCGAGCGGCGAGCGGATCGTCTCGCGCAGCCAGTACTCGGCGGGCGTCATCTACGTGAGCAGCATCGTCCCGAGCTCCGACGTGTGCGCCTCGGGCGGCAGCGGCTTCGTGAATGCGGTCGATGCCTTCAGCGGCGCCAGCCTGAGCAAGCCCTTCTTCGACATCAACAACGACAAGCTCTTCACCGACGCCGACAAGAAGCTCGAGGGCGGCCGCCTGCTCCCGGCCGGCTCGATCCGCACCACCGGGATGATCGGCGAGATCAACGTCAAGAAGGTCAGCGCCGACCAATCCACCGCCCAGAGCTGCGACACCACCGGCGCCTGCAAGGCGCTGCCCAACCTCAACCTGCGTGCGCTCAGCGGGCGCATCTCGTGGCGCGAGATCGTCACCGAATGAACCCCACCCGACCCCGAGCGAAGGAGGACGAGACCATGCTCAACACCCGCCGCCCCCGGCGGCAGCGGGGCTTCACGCTGATCGAGCTGATGATCGCCGTCGTGATCGTCGGCATCCTCGCGATGATCGCCTACCCCAGCTATACCAACTATCTGGTCAAGAGCCGGCGCAGCCAGGCCACAGCCTGCCTGCAGGAGGCAAGCCAGTTCATGGAGCGCTTCTACACCACCAACCTGCGCTACGACCAGACCGCCGGTGGTACGGCGGTGAGCCTGCCCGTCACGTCCTGCATCCAGGACATGGACGGCCGCTACGTGATCTCGATCGGCAGCGTGAACGCCAACAGCTTCATCCTCCGCGCGACACCCCAGGGCGCCCAGGCCAGCGCCGACGCCAAGTGCGGCACCCTCAGCCTCAGCCAGAACGGGACGAAGGCGGTGTCGGGCACGGCGGCGGTGGCCAGCTGCTGGTGAGCGCTGCGGGCCCGGATCGGGAAGAGGCTATTCGTGGGCAGGAGGGCCAGCACTGCCTGGCTACTGCGCGGCCGAAGGGCTGCGGCTAGCACGCCTCACCCGGTGTCGGTTTCGGGGGCGGGCATCGACCACTCGATACCCGCCTCAAACCCAAAAAATCTGACAGGTTCGAGGGGTAAGCCCCTTCGACACCTCGTTGCGTCCCCCGCTCAGTAGATCTCCCGCGTCTCCAGGAACTTGATGTCCGGGAAGCGTTCCTGCGCCATCTGCAGGTTCACCCGGTTGGGCGCCAGGTAAACATAGTCACCGTTGCCGTCGAGGGCCATGTTGGCAGGGGATTTGTCGGCCAGCGCCTTGAGGTCGGCGTCGCTGCCGCGCAGCCAGCGGGCGGTGGCGTAGCTGCAGGATTCGAACATCACGTCCACGCCGTATTCGAACTCGAGGCGGTGGGCCACCACGTCGAACTGCAGGGTGCCGACGGCGCCGAGGATCAGCTCGTTGGTGGTGGTGGGGCGGAAGAGCTGGGTGGCGCCCTCCTGCGCGAGCTGCTCGAGGCCCTTCTGCAGCTGCTTCATCTTGAGCGGGTTCTTGATCTGGGCGCGGCGGAAGTGCTCCGGCGCGAAGCTCGGGATGCCGGTGAATTGCAGGTCCTCCCCTTCGGTGAAGGTGTCGCCCAGGTGGATGGTGCCGTGGTTGGGGATGCCGATGATGTCGCCGGCCCAGGCTTCGTCGGTGGTGTTGCGGTCCTGCGCCATGAAGGTGATGGCGTTGTTGATGGCGAGGCTCTTGCCGGTGGAAACCTGCTTGAGCTTGCCGCCGCGCTCGAAGCGGCCGGCGCACACGCGGATGAAGGCGATGCGGTCGCGGTGCTTCGGGTCCATGTTGGCCTGGATCTTGAACACGAAGCCGGAGAACTTGGGCTCGATGGGCTCGACCATCCGGCTCTTGGCCGGGCGGGGCAGGGGGGCGGGGGAGAGCTCGACCACCGCATCCAGCAGGCTCTGCACGCCGAAGTTGTTCACCGCCGAGCCAAAGAACACCGGGCACTGCTTGCCTTCGAGGTAGGCCTCGCGGTTGAAGGTGTGGGACGCGCCACGCACGAGCTCGATGTCCATGCGCAGCTCTTCGGCCTGTTCGCCGATCACTTCGTCGAGGCGCGGGTTGTCGAGGCCCTGGATGATCTCGGAGGTGCCCTTTTCGGCCTGGGGGTCGAAGAACTGGATGGTGTCGGTGTAGAGGTGATACACGCCGCGGAAGCGCTTGCCCATGCCGATGGGCCAGGTCATGGGCGCGCACTGGATGCCCAGCACGGATTCGATTTCGTCGAGCAGCTCGATGGGCTCGCGGCCTTCGCGGTCGAGCTTGTTGATGAAGGTGACGATGGGCGTGTCGCGCAGGCGGCACACGTTGAGCAGCTTGATGGTCTGGGCTTCGACGCCATTCACCGAGTCGATGACCATGACCGCCGAATCCACCGCGGTGAGGGTGCGGTAGGTGTCTTCCGAGAAGTCCTCGTGGCCCGGGGTGTCGAGCAGGTTGATGACGCAGTCGCGGTAGGGAAACTGCATCACCGACGAGGTCACCGAGATGCCGCGCTGCTTCTCGAGCTCCATCCAGTCGGAGGTTGCGTGGCGGGCGGCCTTGCGGGCGCGGATCTCGCCGGCCACCTGGATCGCGCCGCCGAACCACAGCAGCTTCTCGGTCAGCGTGGTCTTGCCCGCGTCGGGGTGGGAGATGATCGCAAAGGTGCGACGGCGGGCGATTTGCTGGACGGCGGCGGTCATGGGCAGGGCGGAAAGCGGGAAAGGCCGCGATTATACAAGGCCTTGCTGCATCGCCGCAGCCCGCCCGGCGTGGCGCCGCTCCCACCCGGGGACCAGTGTGCAGCGGCAGGGCGGCTGATGGCAGCCCCGCCGCATTCCCGCCGCAAGGGCGGGGCGGGCTCAGGTGGCCGCCGCTGGCCGGGTGGTCTGCAGCAGCCCCAGGGCCTGCAGGCGCTCCACGCTCCAGCCCGGGCCCATCAGGAGCAGGCGGGTGCTCAGCTCGTCGCGCAGGGTAGAGGGCGGCTGTGCGCCCAGGTAATGCATCCGCCGCGCGCGCAACGCCACATAGCCGAGCTGGAAACGGCGCCCGAGGGCGAGCCACAGGGCGTGGGCGCCGGCGGACTGGCGCGCGCCGCTGAGCAGGCAGAAGCCTTGCTCGAGGCCCCATTCGTACACCGCCGTGGCGATGCCGCGCCGCTGGTAGTCCGGCGCGTACCTGGAATGCGGCGCCCGCACGTGGGGGTCGGTGCGGCGGTCCACTTCGACCAGGCGGTTGAACACGGTGTAGCCGGCAAGGCGGCCACGGGCGGTGTCCTCGACATACACGTAGTGCTCGCCGTCGGCCTTGCGGTGGTGCCACACCAGCCCGGGCCTGGGGCCAGGCAGCGCGGTGCAGGCGGCGAGGGGGTCGGCGGGGGTGTGGAGGCGCCGGTAGAGGGTGTCGAGTTCGCTTTCGACGCTCTCGTCGGGGCGCTGCACGTCGATGCGCAGCGCCATCCACGGGGGAAGACAGGCGAACAGGTCGCCCAGGCGGGGCAGGACAGGAAGGGCCAGGGTGTGCATGCTCGGGCCCCTCAAGCCACGGCGGGGCCGGCCCACCAGCCGCTCATCAGGCCTTCGGGCTTTTTTGGGGCGCTGACGCGGGCGCTGCTTTCCCAGGCTTCCACCTGCACGTCGAGCCCGGCGAACACGCCATAGCCCTTGCCGGCCTGGATGCCCTCGCCGGCCCACAGGCTTTCGCCGGCCCGAATGGCCCCGCCGGCCTTGATGCCCCATCCGGCCTCGAGGTGCATGGCGCCGTGGATCGAGCCACCGGCGGCGATGCCCTGGGCGACCCGCAGCTGGCCCTGGGCGATGAGATCGCCGCCCACCTGCAGCCCCTTGGCGCAGCGCAGGTCGCCCTCGCTGTGGAGATCGATGCCGACGAAGGCATTGCCCTCCAGGCGCAGCCGCCCGGCGCAGTGGAGGCCCCAGCCGGTGCGCAGCTCGCCGCCGCAGTGCAGGTCGCCGGCCGATTCCACGCCCCAGCCGGCGCGCAGGTCTCCCTTGACGGTGACGGGGCCGCCGGCCCGCAGTTGGCCTTCGACCCGCAGGTTTCCGCCGACGATCAGCTCGCCGCCGCTCTTCAGGCCGCCCTCCACGCGCAGGTCGCCCCCGACGTGCAGCTTGCCTTCGACGTCCACGTTGCCCCGCACCTGCAGCGTGCCCGCGAACACGAGCGCGTCCGCCTCGATCTCATCGACGACCCGCACTTCGCCGGTTGGCCCGAACTGTTCGAGCAGCCAGCAGGCATCGCCGACCCGGCCGGCGGCCACCATCGTGTCGAGCAACTCCTGGTAGTTGCCGCCCTCGTCGAACTGGCGGACGAACCAGCGGAATCCATTGGTGCACGGGCGCTTGGCCCGGACGAAACTTCTTGTGAGAACCATCACATCACCCCTCGGCAAACGGGCTGCCGCGCATGGCGCGGCACTTGGCAGCCGGGGCGGGGCGCTCCGCAGGGAGGGTTTTCGCTGCCCGGTAAAGGCCCGGGGCATGGCCGCTGTTACGGCGCTGAGGTGCGAAAAGGAGGGCGCATGGCTTCCCCGCTCTGGCTGCACGTTGAACAAGGCACGCAAGACGTGCCCTGGGCAAGGTGCCGTGCGGGGTGGCCTGGGATCAGTCCCGGTTCCGGCCCCGCACGGCCTGGGAAAGCACGGCCGGGGACCCTGTAACCTTGAAGGCCTGCGTCAGCCCGACGCCGAGCTGGGGGGACGGGGCGTGCCGCCTGCCGGGCACCCGACGGCCCGCGTCTTGAAGCGCGCAGGCGTAAGCGTCGAAGTGCATGGAAGGCATCATGGGCGGCCCAGATGGAGAAGAGGCCAGATTATAGGCTAGGTGCGCGCCGGGCGGGCGCCGGCGCCGTGAACGGCGGAGGGCGGCCCGCAGCCGCCCTCCGTGATGCGCGGGCCCGGTCAGCCGCGGCGCATGGCGTCGAAGAATTCGCCGTTGCTCTTCGTCGCCTTGATCTTGTCGAGCAGGAACTCCATCGCATCGATGTCGTCCATGCCGTAGAGCAGCTTGCGCAGCACCCACACCTTTTGCAGCACGTCCGACTTGAGCAGCAGCTCCTCGCGGCGGGTGCCCGAGCGGTTGACGTT
>RRZU013498643.1_pt1 | contig 14476 bp, 11 predicted proteins | sample 2165561 | NCBI WGS metagenome assembly RRZU01 (sample SAMN10456909, study PRJNA506462) | wastewater metagenome | isolation source: wastewater sludge | place: USA: Moscow, Idaho
AATATTTTATCTGTTGGCAATAGTGACTATTTCTTCATTTTTCTTTGTCAGAGACGGACATTTAATTTTGAATTATATTCGCGAGCTGATGCCGCTTACGGACGAAGCGCGCGATTCTATTATTGACCGTTCGGAAAAGATGCTTCGCGCCGTTGTTTACGGTATTGTGTTCACTGCCAGTGTTCAGGGTACATTAGGGGGTCTGGGCTGGTGGTATGTGGGGCTTCCTCATCCTCTTTTCTTTGGTTTTTTTATGTTCATTACCGGAATGATCCCCTTTGTAGGTACGCCGGTAATTTGGATTCCCGGTTCTATTACCCTTTTTCTTAACGGAGAATTTACCGGTGGAATGATGCTGCTGGCTTGGGGATTTGGCGTTGTCAGTATGGTAGACAATTTTATTCGTCCGATATTTATCTCTGAAGAGAGCAAAATTCATATGCTGATTATTTTTATCGGTATTTTCGGTGGGCTCTTCAATTGGGGCTTTTTGGGACTCTTTATCGGCCCCTTAATTCTTTCGCTGGGAATCTTTATACTTGACCTCTATAGAGCGATTGCGACAGAATCAATTGGTCTGAGAGATAACAAATTTGAGTAGTTTATGACAACTTGATCTTTCGAATTTGATATGCGGCATAGGGGAGGCGTCAGCGGTGATTCGTGTCGTGGCTGTGTCCGGATATAAAAACAGCGGTAAAAGCACTTTGTGCAGAGCTCTGCTTGCCGAGCTCCGAAAACTTGATATACGAACGGGATACATAAAACGTACCTCGGAGAAGGCTTTGCATTCAAGGGCGGCGACAGACACAGGTGCTGTTGTCAATATGGGCTTTGACACTGTATTGTGGGGAGAGGACGGTATTTCATTAGAGTCAAAAGAGAAAGATGTTTCTCCTCAGCACATAGCCTCAAAATATTTTCCAGATTCTGAGCTTCTGATACTGGAGGGCGGTAAAGAGCTTCCCCTTCCCAAAATATGGGTGCGTTCACCCGGTGAAGATATCCCTGACTGTCCTGGAGTGTTTATTGTCTACGACCGCTTCTCTGATGCTGGCGATGGTAAAAGGCTTTTTTGCGCAGGTGACGAGGCTCTCATCGCGCAGCGCCTAGCGGCATTGGTGAGAGGTCGTTCATATAGGAGTTCAAGAGTTTATATTGGTGATAGACCTTTGCCGATGAAGGATTTTATCGCAGATTTTATACGCGGCAGCGTATTAGGGATGCTTGCATCGCTCAAAGGAGGAGCTGACCCCAGCGCTCCTGTTAGAGTATACCTTGACGGTGCAGGGAAAAAATAAATCGATATAACTAAGGGGCTGGTCTATAAGAGATAGGGAAGATGATATTCTACAATTTAACGTTGCGGTTTAGTCGGATATATTGTGAAAGTGCTCCGGCATTATTCTAAAAACGCGCTTTATTTGTCTTCGCGGCGTTTTTTTGAAAAGATTGTCGGTATAAGGTTGTAACTTTCCAAGATACCCGCTATAATCTTCTGTCGGGTCGGCGTATTTGCCGATAATACCAAAACCTTCAAGGGGGTTCTTCAGCAATGGAAATAATAGGCATTATTGGAGGCATAGGAGTACTGGCTCTGCTTTACGCCGTATACGCCTCAAGCAAAATCAACGCATTTAAAGTTGAGCATGATCGGGTCAATGAACTTTCCGGAATTATCCAGAGCGGAGCAATGGCCTTTCTCTACAGAGAGTACAAGGCGCTTGTTCCGTTTGTAGTTGTTGTTGCAGCTCTGCTTGCATGGAAGATAAGCGTGCCCAGCGCAATCTGTTTCGTATCAGGAGCTCTTTGCAGTGCTCTTACAGGTTACGTCGGAATGAAGGTTGCCACAAAGTCAAATGGCAAGACAGCGTTCGCCGCGATGAGCGGTATGAACGGTGCGCTTAATATCGCCTTCATGGGCGGCAGCGTCATGGGTATGACAGTTGTTGGAGTAGGACTTCTCGGCGTAATCGCCATGTTTGTCTTATTCGGTGACGCCAACATTATCACAGCGTTCGGATTTGGTGCAAGCTCAATCGCGCTTTTCGCAAGAGTCGGCGGCGGTATTTACACCAAGGCTGCTGACGTGGGTGCTGACCTTGTAGGTAAAGTTGAAGCCGGTATCCCTGAAGATGACCCCCGCAACCCGGCCGTCATTGCTGACAACGTCGGCGATAACGTCGGAGATATCGCTGGTATGGGTGCGGACCTCTTTGAATCTTACGTAAACTCAATTATCGCCGCTATGGCGATTGGTGCGCTTGTTGCGGGTCTTGCCGGAGTTATGTATCCGATGATGCTCGCTGCGGTCGGAATCATCGCCTCAATTCTTGGCACATTCTTTGTCAAAGTCAAAGAGGGCGGAGATCCGGCGAAAGCACTTCGCTACGGACTCGGTTCAACCGGTCTTTTCATGATCGTTGGTACATATTTCCTCACACGCTGGGTATTCCTCGATGACCTAACCCTTTTCTACGCTGTTGTTTCAGGTGTTGTTTCCGGAATCCTCATCGGCGCAGCTACAGAATACTACACTTCCGGCGACTACCCCAGCGTTAAAGAAATCGCACAGGCTTCGGAGACCGGAGCTGCGACAAACATCTTAGCCGGACTTGGTGTGGGAATGAAATCAACAACAATTCCTGTTATCCTTGTCTGCGTAGCTATCCTTGCAGGGGTAAAGTTTGGCGGACTGTACGGTATCTCTTGCGCGGCTGTTGGTATGCTTGCTATCACAGGTATGGCTCTTTCCGTTGACGCATATGGACCTATCTCCGACAATGCCGGCGGTATCGCCGAAATGGCCGATTTGCCCGAGTCAGTGCGTGAAATCACCGACAGACTCGATGCAGTGGGAAACACCACAGCCGCTGTAGGCAAGGGACTTGCAATCGGTTCAGCGGCCTTGACAGCGCTTGCGCTCTTTGTTGCATATGCGCAGGCTACAAATCTGCAGGTTATCGACCTCAAAGATCCCAAAGTAATGGTCGGACTTTTCATCGGCGGACTTCTGCCTTTTGTCTTTAGCGCTCTTTCTATCCAGGCTGTCAGCCGCGCTGCTGAAAAGATGATCGAAGAAGTGCGCCGTCAGTTCCGTGAAATCCCCGGAATTATGGAAGGCACAGGACGCCCTGAATATGAACGTTGCGTTGACATTTCCACAGCAGCAGCTCTCCGCGAAATGATTATCCCCGGAATCATGGCGGTTCTTGCTCCTATTGTGGTAGGACTCGGTCTCGGTGCCGCGGCACTAGGCGGACTCCTCGGCGGTTCCATCGTAACCGGTGTTATGATGGCTATCTTTATGTCTAATGCAGGCGGTGCATGGGACAATGCCAAAAAGTATATTGAAAACGGACATCACGGCGGTAAGGGTACAGCCCCTCATGCTGCTGCGGTCGTTGGTGACACGGTCGGTGACCCCTTCAAGGATACAGCCGGTCCCAGCCTTAACATCCTTATCAAGCTTATGTCTGTTGTCGCCACAGTTCTTGCTCCGTTATTTGTCTAAGCGGCATTAGTTCTGTTTTAGATAGTTAGTTGATCTGACAATGGTCTAGAGGGAGAGTTTTACTCTCCCTCTGGTCTTCTATATGTGAGGTGTTAGAATGGCGTCTGACGATGTTCGTGAAATAAAATCCAAGCTTGATATTGTCGAAGTCGTCGGAGATTATGTCGCCTTACGAAAAAACGGGCAGACACATTGGGGGCGTTGTCCTTTTCATAATGAAAAGACACCGTCTTTTAGCGTTTCTCAGGAACGCCAGACTTTTCACTGTTTTGGCTGCGGCAAGGGCGGCGATATCTTTACGTTTATTATGGAAATGGAGCACCTGGAGTTTAGGGAAACTTTGGAGATACTGGCAGAAAGAGCCGGCGTAAAGCTTCAAAAACTGCCGGGGCGGAGCCCCCTTAAATCTTCCGGGGCATCTAATATACAAGTTATCGCGCTTGATTTTTTTAAAAAATCGCTGGAGGGTGCCGGCGGAGAGGCGGCAAGGTCGTATTTATCACGCAGATCGATTAACTCTGATGTTAGCTGCCGATTTGAAATTGGCTGGGCCCCCTCTTCTTGGGATGCGTTACGTAAACATCTTGAGATTTGCGGATTTAATGCGCAGCAGATAATGGATAGCGGATTGGTTACTCAGGGAACAAAAGGTACATATGACAGATTTCGGGGCAGGATTATTTTCCCTATATACAATGTTTCGGATAGACTAATTGGCTTTGGCGGACGAATTCTTGATGGTGATGAAGCTAAATACCTAAATAGCCCGGAGAGCCCGCTCTTTAATAAACGTAATAATTTATATTTACTAAATAAAGCAAAAATGTCTGCGCGTACAGAAAAACATATTATCCTCGTCGAGGGCTACATGGATGCCATAAGAGCGCATTTAGCTGGGTTTACCAACACTGTAGCCTCGTTGGGGACGGCACTTACTGATGCCCAGGCTGCGCTGATAAAAAGAGTCACAGGACTATGTTATATATGTTACGATTCTGACTCCGCTGGGCAGGAAGCCGCGTTACGCGGAATGTACGTACTGCAGAAGCATGGAGTTGCAGTCAAGATAATGAGGCTTAGTGGGGCCAAAGACCCAGATGAGCTTCTGCTGCTTTCTAATGGGGTAGAAGATTTTAAAAAGGCTATTGAGTCGGCCGTTCCTTTACCTGTGTATCATGCGGTTATCCGCAGCGCTGACATTGCTGACCCAGAAAAATCATATGCGGCAAGAGAGGAACTTCTTGATGGTTTGGCATCGCTTTCGCTGTTTGATTTGCAGCCTTATTTTGACAAAATAGGTCAGGAGCTGGGAATCTTCGCTCATGAATTAAAAAATGAAATAGAGTCTCGTCAGGAGAAAATTAGAGGCAGGGAATCACATCGCATTCCGGAAGATGATTTTGAAAGTATCACGTCAGATGAAGATGACAACGATACGCCTGATAAGGTAGAATGTCAGCTTTGCAGTTTAATTTGGGGAAACGAAGAAGTGCGAGCACTTTTACATGCGGAAGCGATTGTTCCTTTTGTGAAAAGTCCGATTATAAAGGATATTGTAGTTGCGTTACTTTCAGGAGAACGCCCTGATACGCTTGAAAAAAGGTGGCGCACTATGGGCGAAAGTTCCGGTCTGAACGTGATAGCGCTCGGAAATGGATTAGTGGACAAGGAGGGGCTTTCCTCTGATAATGCGTCTGACTTATTGAGAATACTCCACAGGCGTTTTGCTGAAAAGAGGGCTTCTTATTTACAAAATAAGTTGAAAAAGAATATAGCTACGGCTGATGAGGTTCAGGAATGTCAGGACCTGACCAGGAAATTAAAAGGAGGGAATTTCGGGGCATGAAGAAAACTACAAAGAAAAAAAATTCGCTCTCAGTCCAGGGAGAAAGTATGAAAAAGGGCGAAGACACGCAGTTTGATTCCTCAAAAATGACTGAGGACGCTGATCTCGAACTTGATGATGTAGAGGAGCCCGTTAAAATTGATGACATTATCATAGCTGACTTATCAGATGAAGATGCCATTGACCCTTCGGATATTTCTGAAGATCTTGAGATTATTTGTGAAGAGGAAGAAGAAACTATCACAAATGTTGAAACCGTACCTTCCGGCTCAGCAGACGAATGCGAGACAGCTGAATATACCGCATACATAGACAATGTTCGTGACTTGCTCCATGAGGGCAGGGAAAAAGGGTTTGTGACATATGAGGACATCGAAAAAAGAATGCCAAAGGATTTGCTGACCGCAGATATTTTGGACAACCTCTACATGAACCTTATGGAACTTGGTATTGACGTTGTGGACGAACCCAAGAAAAAAGTTGATCCGTCAGAGGGAGAAGCCGTCCTTCCAACAGCGGTCAACAATGAGGAAATGGGAGACCTTGAAGACCTGCCTCTATCTGACCCTGTGAGAATGTATTTACGAGAGATTGGTAAAATACCACTGCTGACATCTGACGATGAAGTTACTCTTGCCAAAGGTGTCGAGGCGGGCGACCTTACTTGTAAAGACGCTCTTGTCGAAGCTAACCTGAGGCTTGTTGTCAGCATAGCAAAAAAATATATAGGTCGAGGAATGCTGTTTCTTGATTTGATTCAAGAAGGTAACCTGGGGCTGATCAGAGCTGTAGAAAAGTTTGACTATCGTAAAGGCTATAAGTTCAGTACCTATGCCACTTGGTGGATTAGGCAGGCTATTACCAGGGCAATAGCTGATCAGGCGAGGACGATTCGTATCCCCGTTCATATGGTGGAAACAATTAATAAATTAATCAGAGTCTCCCGGCAATTGGTTCAGCGTTTGGGCCGTGAGCCTTCTGCCGAGGAAATCGCCGCTGAGATGGAAATCCCATCGGACAGAGTTGAAGAAATACAGCGCATCGCGCAGGAGCCTGTATCATTGGAAACCCCAATCGGTGAAGAGGAAGACAGCCAGTTGGGAGATTTTCTCGAAGATAAGGATCTGCCTAGCCCGGAAGAGGCGGCGGCAAGCCAGATACTGCGGGAACAGCTTGATGAGATGCTTGATGACTTAACAGACAGAGAACGCGAAGTGCTTCGCTTGCGTTTTGGACTTGAAGACGGTCATGCTCATACTTTAGAAGAGGTTGGTCGGAGATTTGGTGTAACACGAGAACGGATCAGACAGATAGAAGCAAAGGCTCTGCGCAAACTTCGCCACCCGAGCCGCAGCAAGAAGCTAAAAGATTTTCTGGAATAAAAAAATTCAAAAGGATACTTCATTTAATATTGAGGTATCCTTTTTGTGTTGCTGCTCTAAAATTATTGCACGATAATGAATAAGGGATTATACTTCTCAATTGCGGTGAGGCGGTGATTGCCTTGATAAGGCTTGATAAGTACTTGAAGCTTTCGCGGCTTGTTAAACGGCGTACTGTTGCTCAAGAAATGTCTGAAATAGGAGCGGTGCGTATCAATGAAAGGGTAGTGAAACCTTCGGCATCAGTTTCTGACGGGGACATTATAGAAATTGCATATCCCAGAAGGATATTGTCTGTAAGAGTGTTGACCTCTGATGAGGTTATGCTTCGGCGAAACGCTCCTGCCTATGAGATACTCAACGAAAAAAGAGCGGACTATGATGAACGTCCCTGGTAAAGATACGGGAAGAAAACGTTAAGATCTAAAAGTTCTACAAGTTAGATGAGCTTGCAGAGAGGTGGAAATGTATGAGAGTTGCAGAACCTACTGTCGAGAGACTGATTCAATACTACCGGCTTCTTAAGCAAATGAAAGACAATAACAGAAGCGTAGTTTCATCTCTCCAAATGGGTAATATGTTGGGAATAAAGGCCAGCCAAGTACGCAAGGACCTATCTTACTTTGGAGAGATCGGCAAGAGGGGGGTTGGATATCAAGTCGAGCGCCTCTGCACGCATATTGAGAATATCTTGGCTTCACCAAAGGTCTGGCGTGTCGCTCTAGCCGGTGTAGGTAACTTGGGGACTGCTTTGATGGCTCACGCTGCCTTTCAGAGCTACAAATTCAGCGTAGAGGCTCTGTTTGACGTTGACCCTGAAAAAGTTGGACATGACATTATGAATGTCCACTGTTGGCACGTTGATGAGATAGCGCATGTTATGGAAGAAAAAGAAATAGAAGTTCTTTTGCTTGCTGTTCCTGCTGCAGCTGCACAAGCATGTGTAGATAAGGCCTCACAGTCGCCCACACTAAAAGGGATACTGGCTTTTACTCCTGCTTCTGTTGTTGTGCCTGATACGGTCTTGTTTTATAGGGTGGACATATTTGTTGAATTGGAGAAGCTGTTATTCTTTTTAAAAGAAAGAGAAAAGAGCTATTAAACCAAAAAGTTGTATACGACATAGGCTTTCTCATGATAGAATAACCTCTGTCCTACTTACGATAGGCACTTAAAATTGGTTTCACAAAAAAATTCAAAATAGAGTTTGAGGAGGGTTTCTTTTGGGTGGTCAGCAAGGTGGACTTGTAGGAATGATGTTACCTCTGGCGATGTTTGCGGCGATATTCTATTTTATGATTATTCGTCCGCAGAAGAAAAAACAGAAGGCTCATGAGGAGATGCTTGCTAGCATCAGCAGAGGTGCTACTGTAATTACCGCAGGCGGATTCTTTGGTGTTGTTCGTGATGTGCTCGATGATAGTTACATAATCGAACTTGATGAGGGTGTGAAGGCACGCATTCTTAAGAGTTCTATTTCTATGAAGAAAACAGAGGGTTCGTCAGAAACGAAAGCTAAGAAAAAGAAACTTAAAAAGAACGCTGAAACACCCGATGAAGCTTTGGAGTCTGCACAGGAAATCGCTGCGGAACCGGAAACAGCAGCTGAAACACCTGCAGTTAATGCTGAAGCGGATGCCGCTCCTGTCGCAGTGGAAACGGAAGAAAAGAAAGAGGCATAATCTGCCGATAGAATTGTACTATTACCGCGGAGAGGACAAATCTAATCGTCCACTCCGTTTTCTGTGCAAGGAGGCGCTAATTTAATGATTAAGAGAGACAAATGGCGGGTGCTGATAGTAGTAGCCGTTATTGCCATAGCCGCGTTTATAACTTTCCCTATACAGGGCAGAGTTAAACTCGGTCTTGACCTTAGGGGCGGTGTTCACATCGTCTTACAGGCTAAAGGCACGCCGGAGAGCCCTGTCAACAATGATAGCATTGAGAGACTGCTTGCAGTCCTTCGTAGCCGCATTGACCAATATGGTATTTCGGAACCAGTAATACAGCGTCAGGGAGAGGACCGTATCGCAATAGACCTCCCCGGTGTTGAAGATCCGGAAGCAGCGCTAGACCTGATCGGCCGTACGGCTGTTCTTGACTTCCGTCAGGTACTTGGAGAATCACCGCGAGTCCCGGCTCAGCCTATCAGCTCCAATTATGATAATGATGAGCAGTTCAAGGCAGCTCAGAAACGGTGGCAGCAGGCTAAGAATGAAGTTGAAGCGTATATTGAAGAGATGAAGAGCGCTGTTAAGTCAAACCCTGACATTGTTGTTGCCAACGGGGAAGAGGGCGGCGCGTATCTTCTTGGAAAATCTTATGTTAACGGCAAAAACCTCACCAAAGCGGACACGACTTTTGATCAGTTTGGCAAAGCAGCAGTATCATTAAAATTCAGTGCTGAAGGCGCGAAACTTTTTGACGAGGCTACTGCGGCCAATGTCGGTAAACAGATAGCCATAGTTTTAGACAACTTGGTTATCTCTGCCCCAGTTGTACAACAGCGTATTTCCGGTGGAGAAGCCCAGATTACCGGTAAATTCTCTACTGCGGAGGCCAATAGACTGGCAATTATGCTGCGTGCCGGTGCTTTGCCCGTCGGTGTTGAAATTCTCGAAAACAGATCTGTCGGGCCGACACTCGGAGCTGACTCCATCAATGACGGTGTGAGATCCGGGCTTATTGGTGCTGCTCTTGTCGTACTCTTCATGCTTGTATACTACGGAATTCTCGGCCTTGCGGCGGATATCGCTCTTTGTGTCGCGGTTCTTGTTGTAATCGCCAGTTTGATATTTCTCAAGTCAACACTGACACTTCCCGGTATTGGCGGTGTCATCCTTACAATAGGAATGGCGGTTGACGGCAACATCCTCATATACGAGCGCATGAAAGAAGAGTTCAGGTCAGGCAAAACAATTATGGCTGCGCTTGACGCCGGTTTCAAAAAAGCTCTTGTGGTTATTCTCGACTCAAACATTACGACCCTTATTGCGGCTGCGGTTCTCTTCTACTTCGGAAGCGGCCCTATTCGCGGCTTTGCCGTTACCCTGAGCATCGGTGTTGTCGCCTCTGTTTTCTGTAATGTCGTCGTTACTCGCACCCTTTTGGGGGCTATTCTTTCATCCCGCAAGGGCATGACCCTTTAGGAGGCGGACACAAATGGCTACTTTTGACGCATCAAAACTTAATATCCACTTTATGAAATACAGAAAAGCATGGCTAGCTTTTAGTGTTATCTGCGTGATAGCCTCTTTGGGCATGCTGATGAGCCGCGGGCTCAATCTCAGCGTAGACTTTACCGGAGGACTGGTGCTTCAGGTTAAGTTTGACAATAAGGTTGAAGTCTCTGCTATACGTAATAGTTTAAGCTCTATCGGGCAAGGACAGGCAATAATACAGGCATTTGATAATAACGACGTCTTAATCCGCTGCCAGGCGCAGGACGAAGATGTTCGCAGGCTTGTGTTGGACACACTGAAAAAAGATTTTGGAACGCTGACCGTTCAGAAGATAGACAAGGTAGGACCTGTTGTAGGTAAGGAGCTTCGCAGTCAGGCTATTATATCGTTAGTGCTGGCTCTTTCCGGAATTCTTCTGTACATGGCTTTTAGATTCAAATTCAGATTTGGTGTGGCTGCTGTTATGTCGCTTATGCATGATGCGATAATTATGCTTGGTGTCTATAGCCTTACAGGGAAAGAAGTCTCTGTGGCCTTTATCGCCGCCATATTGACTGTTGTTGGCTATTCTCTGAATGATACTATCGTTGTTCTTGACCGTGTGCGCGAAAACTGGGGATCGGTAAAGGGTAAGGGCGTTGTTGAACTTATTGACAGCTCCATCAACCAGACCCTTTCGAGAACCATTAATACCTCGCTGACAACCCTTCTTCCTGTAATTGCGATGTACATTTTTGGCGGAGAAGTGATCAGTAACTTTGCTTTCGCGTTTTTGGTAGGTATCGGAGTCGGAACATACAGTTCCATCTACATCGCCAGCTCAGTTGTGGCTGAATGGTATCTTCGTTCACCCAAATACTAATCTGTTTTTTTAAGAGGGGCTTATGCCCCTCTTTTTTTTTGACTGATTACTCCTATGATGTATTATAATTACCAGAAGAAATGATGAGTTTGATGACGCTTAGGAGGTTTGCTATGAAAAGTTATATTTTGGCGATAACGGTAACAATGTTTCTATCGGCGCTGTTTGCGTTTCAGAACATCGGAGATGTCACTGTTCGCTTCTTAATATTTGAGTGGATGTTCCCGCAGGGCGTATGGGAAGTTCTGGTCTTTTGCGCTGGCTCTGCTCTGATGTGGATTTTCTCCATCTTCTCGATGTTTGAGGTGAGAGGAAAATACAAGAGGGAATTAAAACTTAAAGATGACAAAATTCTTGCTGTTGAAAACGAAAAGAAGATGATTTTAGAATCTATGGCTGTCAGTAAGGCGGCTTCTGAAACACCTGAAAATTACGTACCTAAATCATCAGACGTTGAGAAGAACAGCGGAACGGCTGACTAAATTGGTTGTACGTTGTCCTCAGGATGAACTTAATATTTACACCCCTGGAAAGACTGCCTCAGAACTATCTTTGACGTTTGGATGTACTCTTTTTCAGGCAGCTCTGCTGGAGATGAGGGGCTTGACCGCAGACTCTGATATCAATGAGATAGAGGGTTGGCTGTGCCCTGATATGGCAAAGATACTATCATCTTTGGATCTTGGGGCGTCAAGCTCTGCTGCAGTTGAAATTATGCGTGGTCTTGATGAAAATTCGGATGTTGTTGTTTACGGTGACTATGACGTTGATGGAATCTCTTCCACAACATTGGCCATCGAGATGGTGCTTGCAAAGCATGCGAAAGTGAGATACTTCATTCCTCATCGCTTCAATCAGGGATATGGACTCCATATGGACGTTGCCCAAAGCATATCAAAGCGGAAGTGCGACTTGGTTATTGTCGTTGACTGCGGTTCTCAAGATGTGGATGCAGTTAAGATGATTAAAGCAAGGGGTATTCCGGTTGTTATTTTTGATCATCATTTGGTGGAGGGAGTCGCGGCTCTTTGCGATACTATCGTTAATCCGCAAATATCCGGCGATAAACTTGCCCGCAAGCTCTGTGCCACCGGAGTAATTTGGTGTTGGGCATGGCAAAACCAGCTGCTGACGCCGGAGCGCTTGCTGCGCTTACTTGATCTCGTTGCTTTAGCGACAATTGCCGATTGTGTCTCAATGGCTTCTCCGCTAAACAGAGTGTTAGTACAGAAGGGGCTTTCTGTGCTGCGAAACTCCCCGCGCGCCGGACTTGCTATATTGATGGACAAACTTGGTATTACACCAGCTGTGCTAGATAGTGAGGACTTGGCAATGAAAATAATTCCCTGTCTCAACGCAGCCGGGCGCTTGTATCTTGCGGATTTGGCGGTTAAAATACTTTTTCCAGGCGATGACCTGTACGATGCTGTAGATAAAATAATTAGTCTTAATAAAAAACGCCGCGAACTTTCAACAAAAATTCTCTCGCAGGTAGACATATCTGAAGAGAGCGACTATCAATATGTATTAACCAATGAAGAATGGTCTGTAGGGGTACTGAGTAGTGTGGCCAGCCGCATCTGCGGGGAGAGGAACGCCCCTGTGGCTTTGGTAGCCTCTGTTGGCGAGATTATGAGGGGAACATTAAGAATGCCTAGCGGCGGCGACGCTGTCGGGGTTTTAAAATCGCTAGCACCGATGCTTAACACCTGGGGAGGGCACAGACTTGCGGCCGGGTTCAGTGTCAAGCAAGAGAGATGGGCAGAGCTCAGAGACGAGATGGAAAGAATTCTTTCGCGTGTGATTGTTAAAGGAGAGAAAGAAGATCTCCTTTATTGGCCTGCGTCAGATATCAGTATAGACATTTGGAAGCAAGGTGAAGAGCTGGGGCCCTTTGGCATGGAAAACCCCTCTCCCAAACTTTATTCCCCATACAAAGGTGAAATAAGAATTTCACCGATGGGAAAAAACGGTAAGCATGTGAAAATTGATATAGGCAACTCCACGCTTCTTGGTTTTGGAGCGGCGGAGATGATCAATGACAGGGACGCTCTTATTGGATGGGTTTATAAACCACGAATAGATACATGGCGTAATATGACCTCTCTTCAGCTCATTCTTGATAAGATGGTCATATCGTAAGATTCATTAAACGGCGGTGATTCGATAAATGGGCGAAGAAAAAAAAGCTGCTCCGCTTAACGTGCGGTCTGCGCATCTGTCAGAAATATCCAAAAAGGAGTCCGGCGTAAGCACTGGTGCTGCAAATGACTATCAGGCACTGCTGGAAGGCTATTGGGGGCGCATTCCCGAGAATCAGAGAGTCAACTCTCTAAGGCTGGCTTGGCAGGATTTATGGGCCAAAGCACATAGATACCTTTCAAGAGATGATATGAAATCTATCGGCGAAGCCTTTGTCTTTGCTGCTGCTTCTCACGGAGAACAACGCCGGTACAGCGGTGACCCCTATGTTATTCATACTGTCAGTGTCGGCGCTATTTTGGCTGGTATGGAAATTGACAGGGAAACAATTGTCGCCGCACTGTTGCATGATGTGTTGGAAGATACACCTGTGAGCGCAGAAATATTACAGGAAAAATTTGGAGCCGGAGTAGTAACCCTTGTTGACGGTGTTACTAAGCTGGGCAAATTGCCATTTAAAACGGTAGAGGACTACCAAGCAGAAAACCTTCGCAAGATGTTTGTGGTTATGGCTAAGGACATCAGAGTGGTTCTTATCAAACTTGCCGACCGCCTCCATAATATGAGGACAATATCTTCTCATCGCCGCGAAAAACAGATCTCTATTGCCCATGAGACCATTGAAATATATGCTCCTTTAGCGCACAGGTTGGGAATATATCAGGTTAAGCGTGAATTGGAAGACCTATCATTCAGGATTTTAGACCCGGAAATGTATTATGATATAAAACGCCGTGTCAGAAAAAAACTGCCTGAACGGGAAATGATTATCAAAGAAGCGATGGATATCCTCTCTGAAAAGGTTCGCGAAGAGGGGCTCGAGATATCAATTAAAGGACGCCCTAAGCATTTTTACAGCATATATGAAAAGATGAGACGTAAGAACCTCTCTTTGGATCAGCTTTATGATTTACTCGCTCTGCGTGTGATTGTCAAAAGTCTAGCTGAATGCTATCAAGTTCTTGGGATAGTTCACACAATATGGAAGCCGATTCCGGGACAATTCGATGACTACATCGCAAATCCAAAAAGCAACCTTTACCAGTCGCTTCATACCACGGTAGTTGGCCCCACTGGAGAGCCGCTCGAGGTGCAGATCAGAACACAGGAAATGCACTCACTTGCAGAATATGGTATTGCCGCACATTGGAACTACAAAGAAGGTTCCAAATCAAAAATTAATAATTTAGATAAGGGGCTTACTTGGATTAGAAAGGCTCTTGAGGCGGCTCCAGAAGGACAGGAAGAGGAAGAAAATGGGGGTTCTAACTTCCTAGACAACCTAAAAACAGACGTGTTATCTTCGGAAGTTTTTGTCTTTACCCCCAAAGGAACCGTTATTTCTGTTCCCAACGGCTCAACGCCGATTGATTTTGCTTATGCAATACACACGGAAATAGGGCATAAATGTGTAGGTGCCATGGTTAATGGCCGCATTGCGCCGATGGACCAGGAACTGCAAAACGGTGACATTGTCAGAATTCTTAC
>RRZU010756134.1_pt1 | contig 14474 bp, 10 predicted proteins | sample 2165561 | NCBI WGS metagenome assembly RRZU01 (sample SAMN10456909, study PRJNA506462) | wastewater metagenome | isolation source: wastewater sludge | place: USA: Moscow, Idaho
GTGTCTAATTACAATATCACCTGTATCTTTGTCAATCCACCTTCTTCGGCGTACAATCAGATAAACAGCTTTCCCTCTCAATGGAAAATCCTGAACTTTACTGTCTTCATAAAAGCCTTTTGACTCTAATCTTCGACCAATATACTCTTCAGGAATTATGTTTTTTTCCTGTAAAAAAATAGATGTTTCTGTTTTTGATTGATCTACTTTTAATATCTCAAAGTACTCTAAAACTCCTTCTGGTAGTAATAACTCAAATCCACTTATCTGCATTAGTTTTTTTTTGCAAAACTAATATTTTTATCTACTCCCCACAACTTTTTGACTTGATCCAGGAAAAGCCAAAAAATGACAGACTTCTGTTACTAAATCGTTACTAAAAAAGAGCTATCCAAAATAGTAACGATTATCAATTCAAGTCTCTGATTTGTCGCCTTTTGTACATTAAGTGTCTGCTCATATACTAAACACTAATCATTCCTTTGCAATGGAAATTATATCCATTGTTTTGGAATTAAAAAGAAAGTATTATGAGTAAAAGTACATTTAAGATTCTCTTCTATTTGAGAAAGAATCAAGTAAACAAAGATGGTAAGGTCAGCATTATGACTCGCCTATCAGTAAATGGTGAAGTATCCCAGTTTAGTTCCAAATTGGATGTAGAGCCGGAACTTTGGGATGTAAAACAAGGAAAAGTTGCCGGAAATAGCCTGAAGTCTCGCCAACTAAACAATCTACTGGATGACATCCGCACCTCTTTAAAGAACCATTATCATGAGATAGAAACTCATGAGGCTTATGTAACTGCAGAAAAAGTGCGAAATGCTTTTCTGGGTTATTCCACGAAACAATCCACCCTTCTAGAACTTTTCAAAATCCATAACGAAGATGCCCGGAAATTGGTCGGCATCAGTAAAACCGAAGCCACCCTGTCTAAATACGACCGGGCTTATCGCCGTTTGGGGGAGTTTATGCAAGCAAAGTATAAAATAACGGATATAGCCTTAAAGGAAATCAACTATAAGTTTGTAACGGACTTTGAGACTTACTTGCGTACGGTTAGTAAATGCAATGAAAATACTACGGCTAAATTTATGCAAATGTTGCGTATGATCGTTATCGTTGCTAAAAATAACGGTTGGTTATTCAACGACCCGTTTTCCAATTTCAAAATCCGGTCAAAACGTGTAGATAGAGGTTATCTAACTGACCTGGAAATACAGACAATTATGGAAAAGAGATTTAGTTTCACTCGTTTGGAACAAGTTCGTGATGTCTTTATTTTTTCTTGCTTTACGGGACTTTCTTACATTGACGTAAAACAATTGACAGCACATAACATTTGTACCTCCTTTGATGGAAAACAATGGATAATGACACACCGTCAGAAAACGGATACTCCAGTTAATGTTCCTTTGTTGAATATCCCATTGACCATCCTAAAAAAATATGAAGGCAAACTCCCAAAAGGGCAATTGCTTCCGGTGTTAAGCAATCAAAAGCTCAACTCTTACCTGAAAGAGGTTGCTGATTTATGTGATATTCATAAAAATATCACCTTTCACATTGCACGTCACACTTTTGCCACGACGACTACCCTATCAAAAGGTGTACCCATCGAAACCGTATCAAAGATGTTAGGACATACGAACATCAAGACAACTCAAATTTATGCCCGCATTACGAATGAAAAAATTAGCAAGGACATGCAATTACTTTCCGCTAAATTGGATGATATGGAAAAAGTAACCTTGGAAAAGCAAGTACCATGAAACGGGGGACAATAACAATCAGAAATACCAATTCAAACAATGTTCAGATTTACCTTGAACTGTCTGAAGAAGGGACTGTCTGGATGACAAAGAACGAAATAGCCTCCTTGTTTAATGTTTATCGTTCTTCTGTGGAAGCAAACCTGAAATCACTCTTTAAATCCAATAAATTATTGGAGAAGACAGTGAAACGAGAAGAACATTGCACCCAAATCAACGATAAGAAATGTATTGTTGAGTATTTTAATCTGGAAGTGATTATCGCTTTAAGTTATCGACTGGACAGTTATCCATGCATTCATTTTCAACAATGGGTCGCAAAGCAGGTTATCCTTTCTTGTAAAAAGTCTTCTCCAATAATTATTCAGTTGGGAACAACCACGTTGAATTGATACGCCAATTTCGAATTGATTGAAAGCCGAAAGGTGATTGCTGATATTAATAGCAATCACTTTTCGGCTTTTTTTTGTATAACCATTTCCCCTCTCTTCCAATAAATCTTCCACAGGTAGGTAACAACCTGTGATTCCACTCCAGCCGCAATCCGCATTTTTGCACTGTAATCAAATAGTAGCAAAATGGAAATTATAACATTAGACCACGAGGTTTACAAAGATTTGGCAAATAAAATTGACCGGATTGCAACCTACGTTTTCAAAAAAGAAAATGTACCTACCCTAGAACCTGAAATTTGGCTGACCAGTGAAGAATTAGCTGACCTGCTTAAAATCAGTACACGTACCCTTCAGCGTATGCGCAAAGATCGCACGATTGCTTACAGCATGATACGGAGCAAGTGCTTGTACCGCTTATCTGATGTGGAAAAATGCATTCGTGAAAGAATTGTCTCCTGCAATCCGCTGACCTTGGATGAGTTTAGAAAAGGTTATTTGCTAACCCATAAAGCCACCACACTATGAGCTTATTAGATACTGATACTTTTGATTTGTGGATGAGGCGGATTATGGAGCGTTTTGACCGCAACGAAAAGATATTAGCTACCCTTGCGTGCAAAGATGTAAAGGAGGCGAAATATCTGGATGGCGAACGATTACTAGATAATCAGGACTTGTGTCAACTTCTACAAACAAGTAAACGCTCATTACAACGATATCGCAGTTTAGGAGCTTTAACCTACCACATGCTCTGGCATAAGGTCTATTACAAGGAATCGGACGTACAACTATTTATAAAGAGCTATTTCAAAGAATTTCGAAAAGAGAATGACGGTGAGAAAGTTCCTGAGTAAAGCCAAAATCACAACTCTCCATAAAATTCGAGATCAATCGAATTACTGTTCGCAATCTCTAAATATTTCAACTACCAATTTCAATATATCGTTAAATTCAACAACCTATGGAACTGAAAAAGAAAGAAACAGAAAAAGATGTTCTCATCGTCAGGGATGAGAAAACCGGAGAAATCGGTGTAGTTGCCGGTCTGAAAAATGACGGAACACCGAATGTAACAAATGCTAAGCCTGAAAACGGACAAGCCTTTTTGAGGTTTGACCGAAACGGAGATGTACTGGATAACTTCTTTAGTAACTTCTTCCGCCAATGCAAAGAGCCAAAACGGTTTGGCTTTTACCGCGTGGCAGCTGACGGAGTAGAAAATGTATTACAAGTGCTTAAAGATTTGCTCAAAAATCCGGAAGCAAATAAGGAACTGCTTGCTCCGCATCTTGTAGATACGGAAAAATATGAAAAACTAGCGAAGCAAGAACAGACACAACCCGAAACCTCCACAAAAGAAAAAACACAGCAAGAACAATCAGAAGTGAAAGGACAACAGCAGGAAGCAGAACAAGTGGACAAACAGAAGAAAGGTTATCAACCCATTGATGAAAGCCGAATCAACTGGGCGGAGTTCGAAGAAAAATGGGGCGTGAAACGCGAGTCTTTAGAAGCCTCAGGTGATCTCAAGAAGATGCTAAATTTCGGTAAGTCCTCTCTTATAACAGTTACTCCGAAATTCGGCGATGAACGTTTTGAAACCGAAGCCCGCTTGTCTCTTAAATCAATGCCGGATGGCAGTGTTAGGCTCATCCCGCATCTGATGCGCAAAGAACCACAACTGGATAAAGGATTTGAGGGATATACTTTCTCTGCCGAAGACAAGAACAATTTGAAAAGTACCGGAAATATGGGGCGTATCGCACAGCTGACAAATAGTAGCACTGGAGAAACTACACCTTCCTATATCAGTATTGATCGCCTAACCAATAATATCATGGCTATTCCGGTCAGTAAAATTCGTATTCCGGAAAAGATTGGCGATACAATTCTTACAGAACAAGATAAGAAAGAACTCCGTGCCGGTCATCCCGTGCCGAATAAAGAAATCACACTGACCAACGGGAAGACGTTCACAACAACGTTGCAAGTGAATGTAGAGCAAAAGGGTGTGGAGTTTGTCCCTCACAATTCGCAGCTAAAGCATGATAACCCACAGGCGAAACAAGAAGATCAACAGCAGAAAACCTATAATTTTCAATGGCTGGATGCAAGTGGTACTATCCGTGCACCCAAAACTTTCGGAGGCGTTACGCTGACACCGGAACAACAATCCGATTTTACTGCGGGGAAAGCCATTTTAGTAAATGATATGGTACGGGACAAGCAAGGGAAACCCTACACTGCCTATATCAAATTCAATCAGGAAGAAGGCAAACCAAAATATTATCGCTCTGACCCTGATATTTCTAAAGCCCAACAAGTTACTCCGTCATCGGAAAGTAGAACACAAGTGGCGGTCAATTCAGAGGGTAAAACCAACGAAGCAACTAAACATATTGCTGAACCGCTACATCAAGGACAAGCTACTCCTGCCAACACACAGCAACAGCAACGCCAAAATCAAGGGACACAAAACAAACCGAAAGGTGTAGGTGTCTGAGGCATAGAAAAAAAATAAACCACTAAAATCCACAGTAAGATAAAATCAGTATGAAAACAATTATAGCAGAAAAGCCGAGCGTTGCTCGGGAAATCGCCCAGATCGTAGGCGCAACCAAAAGAGAGGCTGGTTACCTGAGTGGTAACGGCTATAACGTAACATGGGCTTTCGGGCATCTGGTGACACCTGCTTTGCCCGACGGATACGGCATCAAAGGATTTCATCGTGACAATCTACCGATACTTCCATTCGTCTTCAGTCTTGTTCCTCGTCAAGTAAAAACGGATAAAGGTTATAAAGACGACAGCGATGTATTAGCACAGATTAAAATCATCGCCAAACTGTTCCGTGAATGCGATAAGATTATCGTGGCAACGGATGCCGGTCGTGAGGGTGAATTAATCTTCCGTTACCTTTACGAATACATTGGCTGTGCTACTCCCTTTGACCGCCTCTGGATCAACTCCCTAACCGATAAGGCAATCCGGGATGGATTGAAAAATCTAAAAAGCGGCAACAAGTATGACAACCTGTATTATGCTGCCAAAGCTAGAAGCGAAGCCGACTGGTTGGTGGGCATCAATGCCACGCAAGCCATCACCATTGCTGCCGGACGGGGAACTTACTCACTCGGACGGGTACAGACACCCACACTGGCAATGGTATGTTCGCGCTATTGGGAGAATAAGCTATTCGTATCCGAAGCTTTCTGGCAACTGCATGTTTCAACGGATGGCAAAGGCAAAGATGAAGTCCTGAAATTTACCTCTGAAGATAAATGGAAGGATAAACAACCTGCCGAAGACTTCTATCAGGCCATCAGAAACAGCGGTACAATTACCGTCACGAAAGTGGAGCGCAAAGAAACTACACAGGAAACTCCCTTGTTGTATGATCTTACCACTCTTCAAAAAGAAGCGAATACCAAACATGGATTTTCGGCGGACAAAACCCTATCCATTGCACAAAAGCTCTACGAAGCAAAGCTTATTACCTATCCCCGTACCGGTAGCCGACATATCCCAGAAGATGTGTTTGCGGAAATTCCGACTCTGCTGGTCACACTCAAAGCTAGTTCGACATGGGGTAATTACGTAAACGGTATGGGAGAACCGACACGACGCAGTGTGGATGATACAAAGATCACCGATCATCACGCATTACTGATTACAGGTGTGAAAGCAAATAATCTTTCATCCGATGACGCAGTCATCTATCATATGATCATCGGTCGTATGCTTGAAGCCTTTTCTGAAAAGTGCCTCAAAGATGTGACTACCGTGTCAGCCGTCTGTTCTGAGGTAGTATTTACACTGAAAGGATTTGTTGTAAAACAAACAGGTTGGCGCGCCATTTATGGTGAAGAGTCAGAAGAAACCGTTCTGCCAGAATGGGTGGAAGGTGATGTTTTGCCCGTTAAAGCATGCTCGCTCACCGAAGGTAAAACAAAACCTAAACCACTGCACACCGAAGCAAGCTTACTTGCAGCCATGGAAACAGCAGGCAAAGAAACGGAAGATGAGGAGTTGCGACAATCACTAAAGACCTGCGGCATTGGCACACCTGCTACCCGTGCATCCATTATTGAAACACTGTTTCAGCGTGAATACATGGTGCGACAGAAAAAAGCACTTGTTCCAACCGAAAAAGGACTTGCCCTCTATTCGGTTGTCAAGGGCATGCACATTGCAAATGTAGAAATGACGGGTGAATGGGAATTGTCACTTGCACGGATTGAAAGTGGCGAAATGCAGGCCGAAACTTTCCGCAAGGGAATTGAAGCATATACTTCCCAAATAACATCGGAGCTACTGACCTGCGACAAACTGTTTACTCACAAAGAAACGGAATGTCTTTGTCCCAAATGCCAAAAGGGAACCATGCAGTTCTTTGGCAAAGTAGTGCGTTGCAACAACCCTTCCTGCATATTTCCGGTTTTTCGACAGATAGCCGGCAAAACGATGACGGATCAGGATCTTTTGGAATTGCTGACAACAGGAAAAACAGGAGTCATTAAAGGCTTTAATAGCAAACAGGGCAAAACGTTCAATGCCGTTGTTGCTTTTGATGAAGAGTTTCATACCAAATTCATTTTTCCTGATTTGAAAACCAACGATAAAAACAAAAAAAAAAAGAATAATGGTTATCTTTGCCACTGAGTTCACAGTCATGAATTGTTCATACTGCAAGGTTGATACTGATTTACTGTGGATTTTAGTGGTGGCACTTCGGGAGGGATCCCGGAGTGCTTTTCGCATTTAGCCCTTCCAACTTTCATTACACCATTAAAATCCACAGAAATATGAAAAAGAAAAATAGTTCCAAAGAACTGTCTTATTACGGACTGTATCTGTTATCCTATATTAGTGAAAACCACCCCAATCTGCTATCTGATACGGATTTTATAGAAAACCGTGCTGACCTTGCTGCAGCCACTTACGAACAAGCCAGACTGGAGGAATATACACCCGAAGGTGCACAAGAATTGGCTATGACCACCCTAATGAAGGGTCTTCATTTCTCCAAATACAACACACTACTAGAGGTACTTTGGAACGAGTTTGCAGACGAACTGCCTCAAGGTGATGCAGGGGAACTTGCTTTTAGGTTACTGCCTTCATTAGAAGAAATCTTTTCAAAATACTCCCTTTCGGATGATTTCGCCTACACATCCGAATACGATGCGCTTTATACGGAGCTAACCGGAGCCATTTTCATCCACATCGAAGCGTATGGCCTTTAATCGGAAAGCAAAGCTACGAGACAACATCGAGGCGATACGGACAGTATTTGAATTGGACAACGCAAAGCGTCAGGCTACTTCCAATGAAAAGGAAATACTGAGCCGTTATTGTGGCTTCGGAGGATTGAAATGTATTCTCAATCCAGCAAACGACCTTTCCGATACTGCTCGCTGGGCGAAATCAGACCTTGAATTGTTCCCGATGACAGCGGAATTGCACCGCATTATTCGCGACAATACTGCTACTGAAACTGAGTACAAACGTTATGTCGACAGCTTAAAAAGCTCCATCCTCACAGCATTCTATACTCCGCCTGAGGTAGTGTCGGCAATTGCCGATACGTTGCACGAAAACGGAATTACTCCAAGAAGATTGCTGGACCCATCTGCCGGACAAGGTGCGTTTATCGCCTCCTTTAGTCAGCACACTCCCCATGCAGAAGTAATGGCTTTCGAAAAAGATTTACTTACAGGCAAACTGCTTTCTCATCTTTATCCCGAACACAAAATACGGGTAGAAGGATTTGAGAAAATAGAACTACCTTTTAATGGCTATTTTGATGTAGTCTCTTCCAATATCCCGTTCGGAGACGTGGCAGTATTTGATCCTGTATTCAGTGGAAGCAAAAATACTGCACGTCGCCAGTCGACCAAAGCTATCCATAATTATTTCTTTGTAAAAGGGCTGGATGCGGTGCGTGATGGTGGTATTGTTGCTTTCATTACCTCACAAGGCGTGATGAATGCTCCTCAATACGAAGTGCAACGGCGACTTCTCATGGAAAATGCAGACCTTGTATCAGCCATCCGACTACCGAACAACCTGTTTACTGAAATTGCCAACACGGAAGTGGGCAGTGACCTAATCGTTTTGCAGAAACATTTTGGGAAAGAACAAATCAATGCAATTGAGCAGGCTTTTTTGAAAGGATATATCACACAGGAAGGAACTAGCACCAATCAGTATTTTCAGGATGATGATCATATTATCCACACCAAACGCACTTTAGGCACTGATCCTTATGGTAAACCGGCTATGATTTACATCCATGAAGGAGGCGTACCGGGTATAGCAGATGATTTACGGCGCATCCTTACGGAAGATTTTGATCAACGGTTGGATCGAACACGCTATTTGGGCTTTGATCAGCAATCAGCGATTACGGGCAATCCCATCGAGATAAAAGAGGCAGAAATAAAAAGCCCAACCGTGGACATCAGCACTAAGTTCATTGATGCTAGACAAAAGGTCATTGAAAAGCCGGTGACTGATGTGAAACCGGAAATAGAACCACCCGTAATCAGTCTGTATGATCTATTCGGTTTTTCAGAAGAAGAAAAACGAATAGCGCAAACGATAGGGAAACAAGCTCGTGGCAAACGTCCAGCAAGTTCTAACGTTCATGTGCAGCGGTCCTTATTTGAGAGTCTTTCCGAAGTTAAGACCATTGAGCTCGCTACGACTAAAAAACAAGAAACGACAGAGATTGGACAGAGCACAAAAGAGGAGGACATGCAGCCCCGGGAATATTCTCAAAAGTTGGAACCGCACCATCGAGAAGGTTCGCTTGTTTTGGAAAGTAATTATCAGATAGGGTATCTAAAAAGTATAACTCCTTACGGCGCAACTTTTCATCCACTGGATTTACAAAACGGACAAAAAGAAAAGGCACAGCTTTACATTTCTATCCGCGACAGCTACCAATCTCTGTATACCTACGAAGCAGAACTGCATGAAGAGAACAAACTACAACGTTCTTCACTAAATACCTACTATGATGAATTTGTACAACGTTACGGATTCCTGAACGCCAAAGTGAATATCCAATTAATCATGATGGACGCTTCAGGGCGTGATATTCTTTCTCTTGAACGTGTAGAGAATGGAGAGTTTATTAAGGCGGATATCTTTGATCATCCAGTTAGTTTCTCCCTGAATGAGATTACACATGTCGATATGCCGGAAGAAGCCCTGTCCGCTTCACTCAACAAATACGGGGAAGTCAACCTTGACTATATGGTAACACTATGCGATTATAGTCAGGAAGAATTGATAAACGGACTGAAAGGATGTATGTTCTTTAATCCACTAATCGCCAACTACGAAATACAAGATCGTTTTATTGCCGGTAATGTGGTCGAAAAGACAGAACACATTGAAGAATGGATGAAGGAGCATCCGCATGGTAAGCGGGAGGAAGAAGCTCTCAATATACTTAAGGAAGCTACTCCCCGTCCGATTAGTTTTGACGAGTTGGATTTCAATTTCGGGGAACGCTGGATACCGACAGGGATTTACACGGCTTATGCCAGTCACTTGCTTGATACAGATATTAGCATTAGTTATTCGGAGAGCATGGACGAATATTCTATCAAGTGCGGGATGAAAAACGCTAAAATATTAGACCAATATGCCATAAAGGGATATTACCGCACCTATGATGGTATCAACCTTTTGAAAAATGCATTACTCAACACGGTTCCTGACATTTCTAAAAGTCTGGGTAAAGACGAGCATGGTAATGATATTAAGGTAAGAGATAGTGAAGCCATTCAGTTAGCCAATAGCAAGATTGACGAAATACGAAACGGTTTTACCGATTGGCTGCAGGAACAATCACCAGAATTCCAAGGACGGTTGGCAGATATGTATAACCGAAAGTTCAACTGCTTTGTGCGCCCTTCTTATGACGGTTCGCACCAAACATTTCCTGATATTGATTTAAAGGCTCTGGAAAAGAAGTACAATATCAATGAAGTGTATAAGAGCCAGAAGGATTGCGTATGGATGCTAAAACAGAATGGAGGCGGTATTTGCGACCATGAGGTCGGTACAGGTAAAACCTTGATAATGTGCATTGCAGCACAAGAGATGCACCGTTTAAAATTAGCACACAAACCGATGATTATAGGGTTGAAAGCCAATGTTGGAGAAATTGCTGAGTGCTATCGCACCGCTTATCCGAATGCCAAGATTCTCTATGCCACTGAAAAAGATTTCTCTGTTCAAAACCGGGTGAAGTTCTTCAATAATATCAAGAACAACGATTGGGATTGCGTAATTATGTCGCACGACCAGTTCGGTAAAATACCACAGTCGCCCGAACTACAACAACGCATCTTGCAAGCGGAACTGGATACGGTGGAAGAGAACCTGGAAGTATTGCGCCATGGTGGAAAAGATATATCACGTGCAATGCTTAAAGGATTGGAAAAGCGAAAGATAAATCTTTCAGTAAAACTGGAAACTATTGCGCACTCCATCTCCTCACGTACGGATGACGTGGTAGATTTCAAACAAATGGGGATTGATCATCTGTTTGTAGACGAAAGCCATCAATTTAAAAATCTTATGTTCAATACCCGGCACGACCGTGTAGCCGGATTAGGCAATCAGGATGGTAGTCAGAAAGCACTTAATATGCTTTACGCACTACGTACGATACAGGAGTCTACAGGAAAAGATCTTGGGGCAACGTACCTTTCGGGCACAACTATTTCCAACTCATTGACTGAATTATATTTACTATTCAAGTACCTCCGACCGAAGGAGCTGGAACGGCAAAATATCAATTGTTTCGACGCATGGGCAGCCATATTTGCCAAGAAAACCACTGACTTTGAATTCTCCGTTACCAATCAGGTCATTCAAAAAGAACGCTTCCGTTATTTTATCAAAGTACCGGAACTGGCAGCTTTTTATAATGAGATTACGGACTACCGGACAGCTGAGGACGTAGGAGTTGATCGTCCGAATAAGAATGAAATTCTACACAATATACCTCCTACACCCCAACAGGAAGAGTTTATAAAAAAATTAATGGAGTTTGCCCAAACAGGTAATGCGGAGATTTTAGGACGTGCACCACTATCGGAGTCTGAGGAAAAAGCAAAAATGCTGATTGCCACCGATTACGCCCGCAAGATGGCTCTTGATTTGCGTATGATTAGTCTTGATAAGTACAGTGATCACCCCGATAACAAAGCGAGCCACTGTGCCAAAACGATTGCAGCGTATTACCACAGGTATGAAGCACAAAAAGGAACACAGTTTGTCTTTTCCGATTTGGGCACCTATCAACCGGGATCGTGGAGTGTGTATTCGGAGATTAAACGCAAGCTAATTGAGGACCATGGTATTCCTTCACATGAAATACGATTTATTCAAGAGTGCAAAACGGATAAAGCCCGCAAGTCAGTTATAGATGCGATGAATGATGGGAAGGTACGCGTTATCTTTGGCTCTACTTCCATGCTTGGTACAGGTGTAAACGCTCAAAAACGGGCAGTTACAGTGCATCATCTTGATACACCGTGGCGTCCTTCAGACCTGCAACAGCGGGATGGTCGTGCAGTTAGAAAAGGGAATGTGGTAGCTAAATTACACGCCAACAATCAGGTGGATGTGATTATTTATGCCGTTGAGAAATCGCTTGACAGCTATAAATTCAATTTGCTGCATTGCAAACAAACTTTCATTTCTCAGCTTAAAAGTGGTGCAATGGGTGCTCGTACCATTGATGAAGGAGCTATGGATGAGAAAAGTGGAATGAATTTCTCGGAATATATGGCTATTCTTTCAGGCAACACCGACTTGTTGGATAAATCCCGATTGGAAAAGAAAGTGGCTGCACTAGAGAGTGAACGCAAGTCGTTCAATAAAGACAAGAGTGGGTCAGCATGGAAACTACAAGAATATACCCGAACACTTGACCACAACAACGAGTGCATTGCTCACATGACTTCCGATTACGAGATATTTCAATCTCGGATGAATACAGATAAGGAAGGATATACTCTCAATCCACTAAGATTGGCTGGCTTGCAAACAACGGATGTGAAGAGCGTAGGAACAAAGTTGCAGGAAATTGCAAAAAATGTCACTACTAATGGAGAATATATGTCTATCGGTGAATTATATGGATTTCCAGTTCTTGTGAAGACTGAAACGACGGAGAAAGATGAACAAGAACAAAAGCAAAACCGATTCTTTATCGAAGGTGCCTTTAAATATACTTATAACAATGGGCAGATCGCAATGAGCGATCATAAAGCAGCTGCTCTGAACTTTCTGAATGCTTTGGAAAGAATCCCGAAGCTTATCGATCAGTATAGGAAACAAAATGTAACTATGGAAAGAGATGTACCTACTCTGCAGCAAGTAGTAAACGGCACGTGGAAAAAAGAAGAGGATTTAAAAAAACTGAAAAGTGAGTTATTTGCCTTAGAACGTAAGATGCAACTTGCACTTATTCCTAAACAAGTAATTCATCCAAATGAAAGTGATATGAGCTCAAAGTTGTCTGTAACAGAAGTGAAGCTGGGGAAAGTTGTGAATGTTCCCGAGAATAGTCAAACGGTTAGGGTTTGTATCAAATAGTGAGTTCTAAAACCATTTTATACATGAGATACGTTTCAAAAGAATCATTCTTGCAAATAATAATAACAGAACATTAATAGTTTTGATAAGTGGATTGAAATTTGATAAAATAGAATGATATTGTTTTTTTCTGTCGTACATTGCATTAGCAATGGCATAAATGTATTTTTAACTACACGTAATACGAAAATACGAAATCCGTTTTGTATATTTGCAGCCACTTAGAGTCCTATCCTAAAAATGCGTGCGGTTTACTGTCTACCCAATGATATAAAAATGTTAATATTTTGTCTCTACAGATTTAATTAGATATTTTTATCAAGTATGATTCGAGAAGTATTTCACAAACATATTTTAGTTAAATTAAAACTCGCATCTATACAACAAATAAAATTCAGCTAGCAAAATGCAAGAAATAAAAATAAATAAGTAAGAGCAATTAAAAGAAGAAATAATGGCCGTTGCTCAGAAATTGTTTCAAAGGTATGGTTTCCAAAAAACTACGATGGAGGATATTGCCAAAGAGATGAGAAGAGGGAAAAGTACCATATATTTAATTTTTAAGAGTAAAAGCGATATTTTAGCGGCCATTCTCATCTCAGCCTCTTTGAAGGCAAACTTAAGAGTTGCTACCGCTGTAAATAAAGTAAATACTGCTGCAGAAAAAATTCACGCTCATATTTTAACGTCATACGATATCGTTAGTGAGAGTTATGTCCAAGATGAAGTGCTGCGTAGTGAACTTTATTCGAATACTGGTCCTGCAGTAGACTATAAATCATTTATAGCTGGGTACCTGAAAAATATTGACTCGGATAAAAAAGCAGAGTTTAAAGATGCAGGTGAAAGAATTATTGAAGATATTCTCATTTTTGGTGTTCGTAACAATGAATTTAGTGAGAAAATATTGGATAATTTAAGATTCACAGTTAAGGTACTTCAAATATCAATGACAAGTGTTGTCTTAGGCTTAGTGTCTGACAGTAATGAAGTGTATTCCGACGAAGATAAGAGCATGATGCTCAATACCTGTGCTCAGGTACTTATTAAAGGTTTAAAATAACGGAATTATTACTGCTTAATTCCATTTCACTTTGCCCAGCCCATAGATTAAATTAAATATTGAGTTGCTTTCGGGCAAGGCAAATAGCAGACTGAATTAATATTTTTCTAATGCTTTTCTCACTTTAATGAGCTATTTAAGCTAAAAATGCAGTTTTTTTGAAAATAGACATAACATTTAACTACGTATAGCACTGAAATACGAAAATCTTATTGTATTTTTGACCCGTGGTTTTTGAACTTAAAATTCAATAATCAGACTGCTCTAATTAATTTCTTTGAGTAGGTACATTTGGTTGTCAAATATTTTTTTTAAAATATACAGAACTATAAAACGATTATAGTTTTGCAGTGCTCGGCTGAAGTCGAGTACAATTTAGAAAGCAATAATAATTTCAACTTTATTAATTTAACATTTAATCGTATGAAAGTTTAAAACAAGAAAAACAGGGATCAAGTCAAAAAGTTGTGGGGAATTAAATTTAAGCATATATTTTTGATAGTCTAAATAAGAAGAAAGGGATATCTCTTACTCCTCTGAATTGAGATCTAAAAGCTTTGATTTTAGCATTAAAAGATTCGGCCGATGCATTTGTATTTCTGTTTTCAAAGAAATTCA
>RRZU011049501.1_pt1 | contig 14474 bp, 9 predicted proteins | sample 2165561 | NCBI WGS metagenome assembly RRZU01 (sample SAMN10456909, study PRJNA506462) | wastewater metagenome | isolation source: wastewater sludge | place: USA: Moscow, Idaho
CGCGTTGCAAATAATTTCGCCAGCAGGGGCGACGATTTCAAATTGTTTCAGCCGTCGATGCACTGGTCGTCGAGGGCATAAAATGTAACGCATGGCATTCCAAGGCGCGACCATGAAAAAGATACTGCTTGTCGATGACGACCCCGAATTGCGTCAACTCCTTGCCACCTATCTCGGTCGCCACGGCTTCGACACCCTTTTGCTTCCCGATACGCGCCAGTTGGACGCCTATCTCGAGCGCTTTTCCCCGCACCTGGTGGTTCTCGACCTGATGTTGCCGGGCGAAGACGGCCTTGCCGCCTGCCGCCGTTTGCGCGGTCGTGGCGAAATCCTGCCGATCATCATGCTTACCGCCCGCGACGAAACGGTCGATCGCATCATCGGACTGGAAATGGGTGCCGATGACTATATCGGCAAACCGTTCGACCCACGCGAACTGGTTGCCCGAATAGAAGCCGTCTTACGGCGAGGAACGGCCTCATCGGCGGCGCCGGACTCCAACGGCGGCGTTTTTTGCTTTGGTGATTGGTCCCTCGATCGGGCCTCACGACAACTGTCGCGGGAAGGGAATGTAGTAACCCTGACCAGCGGCGAATACGCGCTGCTCAACGCGCTGGTGAGCAACGCCAATCGACCGATGAAGCGCGAACGCCTGCTTGAACTGACACGCGGCGACGAAAGCGAATCCTTCGACCGCGCCATCGACGTGCAAATGCACCGTCTGCGTCGTCTGCTCGAAAGCGACCCGACCCACCCGCGTTACCTGCAAACCGTATGGGGCGTCGGTTATGTTTTTGTTCCTGACGAAATTCCAAACCCAGGAGGAAATAATTGAAACTGGCGCGATACTTCCCCGACTCGCTTGCAGCCCGAACCGTTCTTTTGGTCGTCGCCGTTATCGCCGTTGCCGAATATGCCACCTTCTCGATCGTTCTGCACAACGAACAAATCGCGCACATGCGGCAAACGACACAGTTCGTCGCCGGTCAGATTCGCCTGCTGCAGGCCATCCTGCCGGGACTCGATGACGAAACACGGCACCGACTTGAGGACGCCGATGTTGGGGAGCAGTGGCTGCAACTGCACCCGGACGGCGATTCAGTCCCCAAAAGTGAACCGCAGTTTCGCTTTGCCAGTCACCTTCGTCAGCGCGTTGGCGAACGCCTTGGCGAAGCGATCGTTTTGCGCGCCACCAATACCGGGCAACGCGACGGCTTGTGGATTGGTTTTATGGCCGATGATGAGCGCTGGTGGCTGGTGTTACCACCACCCCGCTTTGAGCCAAAACGATTGCCCCACGATCTGTGGTGGTGGCTGGCCAGCGTTCTCGCCGCCTTGCTGCTCATCGCGGGGCTCTTTGTGCGCAGCATCGTCGGCCCGCTGGCTCGTCTCGGCGAAGCCGTCACAGCGACCGGTGACGGTAGCGCCCAAACCGTTTCTCCGGAAGGCCCGAAGGAAGTACGCCGCCTCGCCGAGCGACACAACACCATGCTCGAACAACTTGCCGAAGCCGATGCCGAACGTCAGGAAATGCTCGCCGGACTAACGCACGACCTGCGCGCACCGCTCGCCCGTCTTCGCGTGCGCCTGGCACTGCTTGGCAACAATGACGAGCGCGCCGGACTGACACGGGACGCAGACGACATGGAACGTATTGTCGGCCAATGCCTGTCCTTTCTGCGCAGCGAGAAAAAACCTGCGCAGCCGCCCCCTCCGATACTGATCGCCGACGCAATCAGTGACGAAGTAGCGCGCCATCGCGAACTCGGGCGCCCTCTAGAGATATATGTCAGCGACGCAGCGGCAAGCTGCCAGGTGATGATTGCACATGGCAATCTGCAACGCCTGCTCGACAACCTGATCGACAACGCGCTGCAATACGGCAAGCCGCCCATCGAAGTAGCGCTCGACATCGAGCGACCAGGAACGCTCACCTTACGCGTTCGCGACCACGGCGAAGGCATTCCGGGAGAACAACGCGCCCATGCACTGGAAGCCTTTGTCCAGATCGATCCAGCAAGGGCAACAAGAGGCAGCTGCGGGCTCGGGCTGGCTATCGTGCAGCGCATTGTCGTCGCCTGTGGCGGAAATATCAGGCTGACCGAAGCTGCAGGCAGAGGACTGGAAGTCCTGATCGAGCTTCCCACAAAAGAAAACGCCCCTCTTCCCTGAACCCAGGAAAGAGGGGCGTTTTCGGAAGATTTAATTCAACAGCGGCGTCAGGCTGACGCGCATTTTCTGCAACGCTTTTGCCTCGATCTGACGAATACGCTCGGCAGAAACGCCATACTCGGCGGCCAGATCATGCAGCGTCAATGGCTCATCGCTTAACCAGCGCGCTTCAATGATCCGGCGACTGCGCTCATCGATGCTTTCCAGAGCCGCTTGCAAGCCGGCGCCCTGCAAGAAATCGCTACCCCGGGATTCAAGCACATGCGTCGGCTCGCTCCGGCTGTCCTCAAGATAAGCAATCGGAGAAAAAACGTCTTCATCGTCGCTACCTGACTCGAGCGCCAGATCATGGCCGGACAAGCGCGTTTCCATTTCAAGCACTTCTTCCGGCTTAACGCTCAGCTGATGCGCGATATCCGCCACCTGATCCTGCGACAAGGCCTCCATTCCCGGCTTCATGCTACGCAGATTGAAGAACAGCTTGCGTTGCGCCTTGGTCGTTGCCACCTTGACCATGCGCCAGTTCTTCAGCACATACTCATGAATCTCGGCCTTGATCCAGTGCATTGCAAAAGACACCAAACGCACGCCATGCGACGGATCAAAACGTTTGACTGCTTTCATCAGGCCGATATTGCCTTCCTGAATCAGATCGGCATGCGGCAGGCCGTAGCCCAGATAACCGCGGGCAATCGAAATCACCAGACGCAGGTGCGAAAGCACCAACTGACGCGCCGCATCAAGGTCTTCCTCTTCGCGAAAACGCCTAGCCAAGCGAAACTCTTCCTCTTCAGTCAGAAGCGGAAATTGCTTCGCCGCCTGAATATAAGCATCAATATTGCCAATCGCGGAAATTGTTGGAAAAGTCAAAGCTTGTGTCATCTGTGTTTACACCTCGTTACCAATTGTCCTGTAAGAATTTTAGCACTCCATTCACAAGAGTGCTAAAAACAGGAATAGTTTCTTGTATCAACATGTAATGGGGATAGAACCAGAGTCAATTCTCACTGAGTTTCGAGCCAATTTCATTCATTTATGAATTGTTAGAAACCGCTGATGAGCAGCGTTGGCGACGACTACAGACGTATTTTTAGAGAAAAAACTCATCTATTACACGTCTACCGTGTTCAATTCTCCGTTTTTCGCTGCCCGTTTTCTTATTGATCCGGCCAGATTTATCCGTGAATCACTCAAATATAAACGGCCTTAATGCCTTTATTGGCGGGATTCTGCGTGCATAACGGACTCGATAATCACGGATAATACTGGCCGAGTCTATAGTGTCGTTACTACTGCCCCATTTCGGCGTAGATCACGCTGCGCGACGCCAAATCGGTCAGTCCGGCCATTGGGGCTGTACGCTAGCCTCGGTGGCAATATGGAGGTCAACGGTCGCCAGCTCAAGAACCGGCATGAGCGACCGCTTGGCACCGTAAGCTAGCGCCCGATTCTCCCCTCAAGAGACTGATGATGTTTGCAAGTGCTCTGGCCGCTTACTGATCATTGGGCCGCCATTCGGCGGAAGCCGACCCTGTTGGCACCTCGGCCTCAGCGGTCATCCAGTGTTTGCTACCTGAGCGACTGCACCTCGGTGCTTTGCAGCCATTCGGCCTTGACTAGCCAAAAATCAGGGTCAGGGAATTTGAGCGGCAGCTTACCGAAAAGCACTACTTACCTTATCGAGCCCGAGCCGCCATTCGCCGCCGCAATGGTTCTCGAGCAGTCGCCCAACACGGTCACTCAAGGACAGCAGATCGGCCTAAGCGGCCTATCACAGAATCAACACATTTTTAATTTTGAATGTCCGCTTTTTACTAGTGAACTTCTGCACGAAAGTCCCCAGACGTCGCATGATCTTTCATGTCGCACTGCGTGTTAAGTTCCGTACCGATGAACTTGTCTGCGTTCACGGCCGCTCGGCGGCCTTCAGCCAATCGGCTACGCCATTGACGCCCAGCGAAAGTAGAGTGTCTTGTGCGACGACCACACGTTGCAGCATCGCGCCATGGTCGGACTCTTCTCGTTCTTCTGCTTCAGAAAACAGACGGGTCATTAGCTGGGTAAGGCTATCCTCATGGTCATATAGATATGGTTTGCAATGGCTGACATAGGCCAGATAAATCTCGGTTGCAGCCATGGCTTGTTCGGGATCATGCTGCGAGGTCGCATTGAGCCATTCGTGAAACCCGAATAGACGATGATGCTTTTTCTCTTTATCGCTATCGTTTTTGAATACATCAAAACAACGTCGAATCAGCTCTATCGGAACAGAAATCACCGCCGACTTGTCATCGAAGAGATGCCCAAACTGCTCCGCAATCGCTTCGGCATGAGTAGCGCCAGCATTCAAACCCGCATCCAAGCCGAAAAGGCATTGCTCCCGGTGCTGCTGGATGTTTTTAGAGTTTGTCCAAACGGTTGCCGCCCCCTGCCAGGCCTCAGTTCTATCCAACGCTTTCAAGCCCTCCAACAACTCGGCCAAGTCGATTTGCCGAGCCATGGTCGCCAGCGCTGAAATGCGCCCCCATGTTTCCAGGTCTTTGCCGCTTCCCTCGCTACGAAGACGCGCCAGCAAAGGCCTCACTATTTCAAAATGGCTGTGGTAGGCGTAATAAAGGCAGGGCTCCGCGATTTCCCAGAGCCTGTCCGCATCCTGAATGGCGAGATGAAACAAATCCCATCCCAGAACAAAATCTTTACTCTGCAAATACGGTAAGCGGCGCAGGATCAGCGAACGAACCGCAGGGTGTTCGTCATCTGCAAAACGGCGCAAGGTGGGCGCCAGTAAACCAGGAAATTCAATTCTGCGCTCTTGCAGGTTATTCGCCAGGATCATCAAGGCTTCGGCAACGTCACCCTTCACCATATTGATGCCCATGGAGATCAACTCGACGTTATCTCCCCTGATGGGGTCGTCTTCATGAAGGCCTTCAAAGCCTATGGCAAGAAAAATCAACCGCTCGGCGTCTTGCGCAATGTATATGACGTTGGAACAGGCTTCTAGCGCTTTGGCTGCGGAGCGTCGACGTTGCCAATACTTCGGATGCCTTTCCAACTCGTCAAGAACCAGCCCTGCCAAGACAGAAGCATCGGATTCTTCGATAGGTTCCCATGTGCCGTTGATTTGAAGGTTGCCATAACGATGAGCCAGGTAAGTAGCGACGCCGTCCATGATGTCATCCCTGAACCTTTCTGGAATGTCCGCCCAATAGATGGGTAACAAACCCAGGAATCGAGTGGGGTGACGAGAGGATGCCTCTTGCAGTTGCCTGCCCACTTCGCGCTCGCCGCCAACCAGGAAGTCATCGAAATGATCTTCATATCCAGCATAGTGCGACAGCAAGCGCAACACTCCGCCATTACCTGAATTGATGAATACCTCGTATGAAAACGGTGCGCTTACCATGCCGCCACACGAACGAATATCCGGCTGCCGAATCAACGCTCCTGCCTTTTTCTCATACTCATCCACCACCGCTTGCGCAGCGTTCGAACGCAGAAAGCTCGGAATCGTAACAATCAGTTCTGCCCGTTTCTTCAATATCCAGAAACGGCGATTTCCATCAGCGAGTTTTTCCTCCCACATACGCAAGATGCTAGCCATCACAGCATCTTGAGTTGCGGGATCAAGGAAAGTGAATGCCGAATGGATCAACGTCCCCAATTCGTAGGAAAGCTCAAACTCCAGCAAATTTCCGTCGCACAACATGTGCCCGATCAAATCGACGTTGGCTTCCGGTGATGCAGTGCACGCAAGTATGGCGAAGTAAATCAACGCCCCTTCGCGACTGGAACACAGGCGTTCGCGATTATTTCGCCACCAGTCCGAGTTTGTTCTTGCATGGTGAAGAATGGCCGCTTCAACCGTATCAAGCAGGATATCCATACTATCCGCATGTCGAAATTCTCTCTGGCTATGCGCATCGTCGTATGAAGTTTCGTCCAAGAATCCATGCCGGTAGGTGATGCGGGTTTCGCCATGGCGCGATGTGCGAACTGTGCTCCACCTCTCAATCGAGCCCAAGGCCAAATCCAGTAATGCCGTGGATTGAGCCATGCGATGACGGATAAAGCTCTCTGCCCGGTCGCCGAACTCATGAGCATGGCAACGCAATTTGTTGTCAAACCTGAACTTAATTATGTCCTCGTCGCTAACACCATCTGCGATATAGCGCCAAAGCAAGGAGTCATCCGCCACACCTGCCGCCACGCAACGAGCGATGACTCTCCCAAGGGAACTGTGCTCGGAGAGCGGCAGATCGAGCAGCCGCTCAAGTAGAGGAACAAACAGTGCAATATTCTCGGATTTGATGTCGGACAGATGGAACCCAAGTTGCTCTGCAATGCCATTGCCGTCCAGCCAATTCAGTGACAGTGCTTCCATCCATAACGCGAGCACTCCGCCGGCATCTTCACTTCCCCACGGCGCTATGCGATAAACATGCCTTGCCATCCCTTCGGCATCCCGTGCACTCCTCAAGTCGGGAACAAGATGCTTTAACCAGAAGTAGTGCCACTCAATTGCTCGGGCACCATAGATCACCTGAAACACGTCGCGGTGCTTTTCGCGCAAGACGCGTATCAATGGCCAGTCGTCGTCATGCGGCTTCTGCTCCGCAAATGATTCTGCAACCAAACGCCTGATGTGGAAGGCCGCGCCACCCGTCAATACGGTGCGTAGTTGCTTCCTGAATTCGCGACGTTCGCCCAGCGCCAACTGGGCGACAAAACTGCGGATGCTGGGGCGAACGAAAGGAACGGGAGGTAGCCCCTGAATGAAGCCATTCAGCGTAACGCCACTGCGCACGGCCCCGCTGATGACCAGCACGTCCAGCAAGGTTTGATGCCCGAACGTCAGTTTGCCATCGTGGGTTTCCTGCAGAACGTTGAGGCTGCAAAGCGCCCGGAGAAATTCCTGCGACGCGCCGAAACGCTGATGCGGCACAACAAGACAGCGTGAATTCAGCATTTCTGTAGCGATGGCTTCAATAGCTTGTATTGCCGTATCCCCCAGCGCGGGATTGGCCCGCACGATAGTATCGAGATAGCGTTGCGCCAAGGCTTGACTGGTCACCACGTTGAAGCTGCCCTCTCGTTGTGCCAACTCGACGAACAATGCCAGTTCGCGAGGATTCCTTATCAGCTCACGAGTAACCGCGTCTATGGAGACCGTTGCAATCCCCAACTTATCGAGCAGCGGCCCAACTTCAGCATCCCAGTCCAAAGGTTGGCACTTTAACTCGCAATCCCATTTCCGTTCGGCAATTCGACGGTCGTAATGCCTATCAAAGTCGCGACAGGCAGTAACCACGGAGACATTGGGAATCAATAGCAAGCGGTCTATCTGCGCCAGAAAGTAGGTCAACACGCGATGATCGCGAGCGATGGAGAGCACGTCCAACGAATCCATGACCACAATCACATGCGCGTTCTCAGCCAGACGGGCAGCTTTCTCGACCCAATCCGCGGACAGCCCCTGTGCCTGGCGATCTTGCGCCGTAACCAAGTCGGCGAATTCGCGCGACTGAATGAAGAGCGGCGCAATGTCTGAATGGGTCTGCGCACGTTGCTCCAGTACCTCCTGCAACGCGAGCATTACGCAGGTCTTCCCAGAGCCGGGCAGCCCGGTGAGCAAGATGGCACGCTTCTTTGCATCGATGGCGGCAAGCAGATCGTTTACGACTGGACTGGAAATGCACTGCCCCGCAATGTCTCTCCGCCATGCTCTGCCGATAGTCGAGGTGCCGGCAAACGACAAACGCACCCCGGCAAGATCCATGGGGGGAACCAGCATAGCTCCGGCCTTATCAAGAATGGCCTTGAGGTCGTCTTTGGTTAGTCGGTGCTGAATGGCGGATGTGTTATCGCACCCCATGCGCGCCCCGAGTTGATCGAGGTGTCTCCATAGGGCATTGAATGCGGCATCAGGATTCGTCGCCATGCTACGCAAGCGTTCGCGTAGCAGATCGACCATACGCTCCAGTTCATCACTGGTTACAAACCTTGTTCGGCGCAGGAATTCGTAGGTTGAAAACCCGGGTGCGGACGTGGCAAGACATGCCGCCAAAGTTGCATCTGTTGCTTGATGTTCCTTGCCCAAACTTGTCTGGTAGCTGGCTTCATTATTCTGAGTCGAGCTGTGCTCTCTCAATTTTCCGAGGTCGCCAAAGTTGTTGCGTGAATAGAAGCGCACCTCGGCATTCTGATTCTTGCCCAGCAAGCTGGAGGCTTTGTCTAACTCGTCCGCGAGGTCGGCTATTGACCATGCCCTGAAATCGGTCTGATTCTTTTTGCACTGACAAGCAATCAGTGTGCCGTCGGCTTTGCCGACCACCACGTCGTCTACCGAATACGTTATCGAATCGATTTCAAGCCAAAGACAGTCTGGATCGGACAGGACTGTCAATGCCCAATCAAATGCCACTAATGTCTGATAACCGTCACCCCGGTTGGAGCGTATGCCCGCGATGCTCATCTACTGACTCCTGTTGGAATGCATGCATCCACTTGTTCCGAATACGCGCCACTTTATGCCATTGGCTAACCAGACAACCATATCAGACGAACTTGAGCGACCGACCTACAACATTTGCCTTTATTCCCAGAAGCGGACACTGACATGGACTGGGCACTTTCGTTTTCCGGCCGCACAGGCCGAGCTGCTGTCCGATTGGCTTTTACCTCGTAAGTCAGCAATGCAATCACTAACTAACCTGCCGCTCGGGCGATGCGATTTTTGGCGATATCGTCAAAACCCAAACTGAAGAAAGCTCCGACAGACTAATTTCCTGTCTACAGCATGCCAAAGAAATAGATCTAGCCCACCAAATCCCGTTTGACGTTAAACCCGGCGTAGCCCTGACAATTGGGCAGCATTTCCATCGAAACAATAGTCACATGCGGCGGCTGGGTGGCAATCCAGTAGGCCGATTCAGCGACATCCTCGGCCGTCAGTGGCTCGCTGCCTTCGTAGACCTTCGCTGCCGCTTCGTCGTCGCCGCGATAGCGCACGTTGGAAAACTCGGTGCCGCCACACAGCCCGGGAGCGATGGTGCTGGCTCGCACGCCGGTTCCCGCGAGGTCGGCACACAGGTTACGGGTGAATTGGTAGACAAAAGCCTTGGTTGCGCCATAAACGTTGCCGCCCGGATAGGCCGTCAATCCAGCCACTGAGCCAATGTTGATGATCAAGCCGCTTTTGCGCGCAACCATATCGGGCAAAACGGCACGGGTCATTGCTACCAGCCCTTTGTTGTTGGTCTCGATCATCGTTTCCCACTCATCGAGCGATGCCACCTGCGCCGGCTCTGTGCCAAGCGCCAATCCCGCGTTATTGATCAACACGTCGATCGACTTCCAGCCTTCCGATAACCCACTCAATGCCCGCGCAATGGATGCCTTGTCCGTCACGTCCAGCGTCACCGGTAACAAGTCGTCGCCCAGTTCTGCGTGCAGGCTGGCCAGCCGGTCGGCGCGGCGTGCAGCAGCGATGACCCGATGGCCATGCCGAACAAACTTGCGCGCCATGGCCTCGCCAAAACCTGAGCTCGCACCGGTAATCAACACATTCATCGCGTTTCCCTGACATAGTCGAAGCGCCCGATTCTATCGACTTCGTTTTGGTCTGGTAAGCCTTTCCCGAAACGCATTCTGTTCAAGCTCTGCCGCCTACCTATCGGTCGGGCGTCGTATAATCAGCGCCTTGCCCTATTTTCAAGACAAAGCACTGCGATGACTCTCGACATAAAAACCCACCTTGCTGAACTGATGCGCGCCGCACTCAACAGTGTCACACCTGAGCAGTCCGACACTGCGATTGTTCTGGAACGCCCTAAACAGGCGTCACATGGCGATTTTTCCTGCAATCTGGCAATGCAGCTGGCGCGCCCAATGAAGCGGAACCCTCGTGAACTCGCGCAACTTCTGCTCTCCGAAATCCCAAAATCGCCGTTTGTTGCCAAAACCGAAATCGCCGGCGCCGGCTTTATTAACTTCCACCTGCTCCCGGCCGCGAAGCTTGAAGTCGTGCGTTCGGTTCTGGCGCAAGGCGAAGCGTTCGGTCGTTCGACGGCTGGCGGCAAGCGCAAGGTTCAGGTCGAATTCGTTTCGGCCAATCCAACCGGCCCACTGCACGTCGGGCACGGTCGTGGCGCGGCTTACGGCGCCAGCCTTTCCAGCCTGCTGGCCTATGCCGGCTGGGACGTTACGCGTGAATATTACGTCAATGATGCCGGCCGGCAGATGGACATTCTGGCGATTTCCGCCTGGCTGCGTTATCTCGATGCCTATGGCGAGAAAATCGATTTCCCGCCCAATGCCTATCAGGGCGATTACGTCCGCGAGATGGCCGCGCAGATGAAGCTAGCGCATGGCGACAAGCTGCTTCGCCCGCAAGCGGCCGTTCTGCAAAACACCCCGGGACTGCCGGACGCCGCACGCGCCGACGATGAAGCCAAGGCGCAGCGCGAAACGCATCTCGACACTCTGATTGCCAACGGCAAAAGCTTGCTCGGGGAAGAATGGAGCTATGTACACGGTCATGTATTGACCGAGCAACTGGAAGACTGCCGCAGTGACCTTGAGTCTTTTGGCGTGCCTTTCGATGTCTGGTTCTCGGAAAACTCGCTGTTCGATACCGGCCTCGTCGCGCGCTGCATCGAGCGGCTGGAAAAAGCCGGCCACCTGTATGAGCAAAACGGCGCCAAGTGGTTTAAATCGACGGCGTTCGGTGATGAAAAAGATCGCGTCGTACAACGCGACAACGGCCTCTACACTTACTTTGCTTCCGACATCGCCTACCACCTGAACAAGTACGAGCGCGGTTTTGAGCGCATCATCAACGTCTGGGGCGCCGACCATCATGGCTACATCCCGCGTGTAAAAGGCGCACTGGCAGCCTTGCAGCTCGATCCAGACGTTCTCGACGTGGCGCTGGTGCAGTTTGCCGTTCTCTATCGCAACGGCCAAAAAGCATCGATGTCGACGCGCTCCGGTGAATTTGTCACGCTACGCACGCTGCGCGACGAAGTCGGCAACGACGCCTGCCGCTTCTTCTACGTGCTACGCAAGTCGGATCAACATCTGGACTTCGACCTTGACCTGGCCAAAAGCCAGACCAACGAAAACCCCGTGTATTACATCCAGTACGCCCACGCCCGCGTCTGCTCAGTGCTGACGCAATGGAATGGCGACGAGTCGAGCTTGGCACAAGCGGATTTTGCGCGACTCGACAACGCTCATGAACTGGCGGTTGCCGCCAAGCTCGGCGAGTTCCCGGGGCTCATCGAATCGGCGGCCAAGGAACTGGCTCCGCACATGGTCGCTTTCTACCTGAAGGATCTGGCGGCATGCTTCCACAGCTACTACAACGCCGAGCGCATGCTGGTTGAAGATGTGGCGCTCAAGGAGGCGCGCATCGCTTTAGCGGTCGCCGTGCGGCAGGTTATTCGCAACGGCTTGGCAATTCTCGGCGTCAGCTGCCCACTGTCGATGTAATTTCTGTATTTATTCGAAAGACGCACATGAGTCGTGACATGAAACCGCGCAACCGCAGTTCCGCATCGTCAAAAAAGAAATCCGGTGGCGGCACCCTGATCGGTCTTTTCATTGGTCTGGTTATCGGCGTGATCGGCGCAGCATTGGTCGTTTTGTATATAACGAAGACACCGCCTCCATTCACCAACAAGGGCCAGCCCGCGCCAGGCGAAACCACGAGCACCACGCCGCAGAGCGCCCCAATGGCACTCCCGGGCAAGCCCGGCGACCCCATCCCGGGAAACAACGACAAGCCTCGTTTTGATTTCTACAAAATTCTGCCGGGCAATGCCGACGCCATTCCTGACCCGAAATCGTCAGAGACAAAGGAAGTTGAACAAAAACCCGGAGAGCCCTCCAAGGACAAGGAAAAAACCACGAAAGAAGAAACGCTCAAAAAGCCGGTTTTCTTGCAAACAGGTTCCTTCCAAAGCGCCGCCGACGCTGACAACCAAAAGGCGAAGCTCGCGTTGATGGGAGCAGAGGCTGAAGTTCAGCAAGTCATGCTGCAAGACAAAGTTTGGTATCGCGTTCGCCTTGGCCCGTTCAAGAAGATGGATGAAGTCAACAACGTGCGTTCCGAACTCGCCAAACAAGGCGTCGACGCCAATGTCGTCAAAAAGGATTAAGGAGAAGACCGTGACCAAACTCATGAGACATTGGCTTGCCGCCATCGCTTGTTCCCTGCTTGCATTCGCCATGCCAGCACACGCACAAACGCCACTTGTCGAAGGCCGCGACTACGTGACGATCGAGCCGGCACAGCCGACCCAAAATGCCAACAAGATTGAGGTAGTCGAGTATTTTTCCTATGCCTGTCCGCACTGCAACGAATTAAACACGCATATCATCAAATGGGAGAGCAAGCTCCCCGCCGACGTCGTTTTCACGCGCGTACCGGTTAATTTCAACCCTTTCTACCTGCTCATGGCGCGGCTCTATTACACGCTCGAAGCGATAGGCGAACTGAAAAGGCTCGATAGCGCCGTTTTCAGCGCCATTCATGAGAAGGGCGTCAAACTGATCGACGACCAAAGCATTCTCGAATGGGCCACCTCACAAGGCGTTGACGCCAAAAAGTTTTCTACAGCGTACAACTCGTTTGGCGTTGCCAGCAAGGTTCGCAGTGCCGACCAACTCGCCAGAGACTCCAAACTGCAGGGCGTTCCCGCACTGATCGTCGACGGACGCTATCGCGTCGTTGGCAAGGAGATGAAATCCATCGGCGACCTCTTAGTGCTGACCGACAAAGTAGTCGACAAAGTTCGCAAAGAACGTAAAGCCAAGAAAAAATAGTCGATCGCCAATCCGTGGCCGTCGGTCAAAACATCTTCATCACCGGCGCCTCCTCTGGCATCGGCAGTGCACTGGCCAAGCATTACGCCAAGCAGGGCGCTGTTCTTGGTCTTGCTGCACGGCGCCAAGAGCATCTCAACAGCCTTGCCGAATCGCTAAGCGCAGCGGGCGCCCAAAAGGTCTATTGCTATCCGCTTGACGTTAGCGACGCGCAGGCGTTACGCATTGCGGCAAAGCACTTCGTCGAATGCGCAGGCGCGCCGGATATTGTCATCGCTAACGCCGGCGTATCCTCCGGAACATTGACCGAGTGTAGCGAAGACCTTGAAGTCATCCGCCGCATCTTCGAAGTCAACGTTTATGGCATGGCCGCCACGTTTTCGCCATTTATCGCAGCAATGCGACAAGCCGCAGCAAACGGCGACGCAGGACGCTTGGTTGGCGTCGCCTCGGTTGCTGGAATACGCGGCTTACCCGGCGCCGAAGCCTACAGCGCCTCCAAATCTGCGGTGATCACCTACCTCGAAAGCCTGCGCCTTGAAATGCGGGGCTCCGGAATCAAGGTCGTCACCATCGCGCCGGGCTACATCGAAACTCCGATGACGGCCATCAACCCCTACCGCATGCCCTTTCTCCTGCCCGCCGATGAAGCCGCACGCCGCTTCGCCCGCACTATCGCCCGGGGCACCAGCTACACCGTCATTCCCTGGCAAATGGGCGTCATCGCAAAAATTCTGCGCCTGCTACCCAACGCTGTCTATGACGCCCTTTTTGCCAACGCACCACGCAAGCCCAAAGTTTTGTAGCGACACTCGAAGAGAAGACGTAAGTTCCCCTCGCTCTTTCGTCTGCCTAGAAGCGACTGATTTTATGCTGCCAGGCTCTCGCCTTACTGTTGATCTCGTTGTTGGCGCAAGCAACTTAAGCGGCCTACCCTACTTGCCGAAACTGTAGTTCCAGAAAAAATCAAGGGCGCTGTCTGAGCCTGCCTGGCCGACGACGGTAAAGCGACGACTCAGGTGGGCGGTGAGTTTAACAATACTGTCCGAGGTATTCAGCGACTGCTCGTAGCTGAGCAGGGTGTTTGCTGAAAGGCGTTTGCCGACGCTGACAATCTGCCCATTCAGCGTCTGGCTGCTGCCAAAGCCTTTTGAACTTGCAACGCGACTGGTTGGCAAGTTGGAGTAGCCGCCAACCTGGCCACTACTCACACCGAATTCGTCGATCCCCAGCCCTCGCCGCAACTGCAGCAGGACACCACCATCCTGTCCGCCCAGAATCGTCTGGGCGGCTGCAAACAGGATGCTGCCATCACCACTGCTCTGCTGCTCGGGCGAATGCCCCAGCACCAGCCAAGAGAGCTTTTCGGCATCCGGCACAACGGGTGTCGACACCAGTCGAATGATTGGTCTCTGCGCCGTGCCGGTGACCTCTACTCCTGCCTCAACCTGCAAATTCTCACGCACGGCGAG
>RRZU010975748.1_pt1 | contig 14472 bp, 17 predicted proteins | sample 2165561 | NCBI WGS metagenome assembly RRZU01 (sample SAMN10456909, study PRJNA506462) | wastewater metagenome | isolation source: wastewater sludge | place: USA: Moscow, Idaho
GATAAAAAGAACAATAGAATTAAAGCTTTAAGAGTTCCAAATGGAGATAATATCTTCTCAAAAAGACAAATGAAAAGCTTTGAAGATTATGTAAGAAAGTTTGGAGCAAAAGGTTTAGGATACTTCCAAATGAAAGAAGATGGATTAAAAGGTCCATTAACTAAATTTTTCTCAGAAGCTGATTTAGAAGAGATTGTAAAAGTTACTGAACTTGAAGTTGGAGATGTTGTATTCTTCGGAGCAGGAGATAAAAAAACAGTTTGGGATTATATGGGAAGATTTAGATTATTCTTAGCTAATGAAATGAATATTGTTCCAGTTGATAAATATGAATTTTTATGGGTTGTAGATTTCCCTATGTTTGAAGTTGAAGATGGAAGAACGAAAGCTTTACACCATCCATTTACAATGCCAAAAGACTTAAATAAAGAAGATTTAGAAGAAATTGAATCAATTGCTTATGATATTGTTTTAAATGGTACTGAGCTTGGTGGAGGAAGTATAAGAATTCATAAAGAAGAGATTCAAAGTAAAGTATTTGAACTTATGGGAATTAGCCAAGAAGAAGCAAAAGAGAAGTTTGGATTCTTACTTGATGCATTACAATATGGAGCACCAAGTCATGGTGGATTTGCATTGGGTCTTGATAGAATGATAATGCTTTTAGCTGGAACAGATTCTATAAGAGATGTTATAGCATTCCCAAAAACTCAAAAAGCACAATGTTTATTAACTCAAGCACCTTCAAGTGTAGATGAAGCTCAATTAAAAGAGTTACATATTAGAGTAAGAAAACAAGCAGAAATCTAATAAAAATAGATAAGAATTAAAAGAATATGGTTAAGAAATTATTACTAATATTAGCTTTTCCTATTTTTTTATTTGCTAAAATTCAAGTAACTACATACTTCCCTCTGGAGACTCAATTTGTTAAAAAAATTGGAAAAAATGAGGTAGAAGTATATGAAATAACTCACCGATACTCTGATAATTATATAGAGATTCCTAAATCTGCATTGAATAAACTTTCAAGTTCAAAATTATTTTTTCATTTTGGTTTGAATATTGAAAGAGATTATGCAAAAATTCTAAAAGAGAAAAATAGTGCTATATCTATTATTGATTTATCTAAAAATATTCAAAAAATAGATTCAAATCCTTATATTTGGACAGATCCTTTCGCCACAAGAGATATAGCTAAAAATATTTTTGAATCATTAATTGAAGTTGATAAAAGAAATAAAGATTTCTATAAAAAAAATTATCAAGAACTTTTAAATGAAATTGATAAAACTTTTCTAACAATTTTACAAAATTTAAACAAAAGCAAGGTTAATAGTTTTTATGCAATTGAAAATTATTGGGATTATTTTGCAAATAGATTTAGGTTAGAAGTTATTAAGAAAGATAAAAAAGCTTTTAGTACAAACGAATTAAAAGATTTAAGTAAAACTTATGAAGATAAAGATATAAATAAACTTTTGTATTGTTATTCAAAAGATGAAAAGTTGGCAAATACTTTAGCTAAAAATTTAAAAGCGAAACCTATTGAGAATGATATCTTTAATGAAGATTGGGAAACTAATTTAATTAACCTTGCTAACAGTATAACAAGATAAAGAGCTAGTAAATTTTCACTAGCTCTTATAAGTTTTTTAAGAAAGTGCGTTTATCATATCTTTTGTTACATCAGATACATCTTTTGTACCATCAAGTTCGATAAATAAGCCCATTTTTGTATAAAAATCAATTAATGGTGCAGTTTGTGAGTGGTATGCCTCAAGTCTACTTTTTACAGTTTCAGCATTGTCATCTTTTCTAATGATTAATTCGCTACCGCAGTAGTCACAAATATTTTCTTCTTTTGAAGGATTAAATTCTACATGGAAAGATGCTCCACATTTTGAACAAACTCTTCTTCCTGTAATTCTTCCCACAATTAATTCATCTGGAACGTTTAAAGATATAACTTTATCTAAAGATATTTTCATACTTTCCATTAATTCATTTAAAGCTTCTGCTTGAGCTAATGTTCTTGGAAAACCATCTAAAATGAAACCATTTTTACAATCTGATTCCGCTAATCTATCTTTAATAATACCAATAATAGTAGAATCTGGAACAAGTTTTCCTTCATCCATAAATTTTTTTGCTTCCATACCCATGTCAGTTTTGTCAGCAATTGCTGCTCTTAATATATCTCCAGTTGATATTTGAGGGATATTATACTTCTCAATTAAGAACTTAGCTTGTGTTCCCTTACCTGCACCTGGTGCTCCAAATAGCATTAAATTCATATTCTGTCCTTACACTTTTTTGGTGTATTGTATATAAAAAGCATTTAATAGTAGATAAGATAATTAAAGTAGATAAAGAATTTAAATGATTTTTGATACAATAAATCCTCGAAAAATAAAAGGAAATACATGAAAAAACTATTTTTAATTATCGGAGCTCCTGGTAGTGGAAAAACTACAGATGCTGAGCTTATAGCAAAAAAACATGAAAATATTACTCACTATTCTACTGGGGATATGTTTAGAGCTGAAGTTGCTAGTGGAAGTCAAAGAGGACAGATAATTGATAAATATATTAAAGCTGGAAATATAGTTCCTATTGCTATTGCAATTGAAACAATTCTTACTGCTATAAAAAATGCTCCAACAGATGTTATAGTTATAGATGGTTATCCACGAAGTATTGAACAAATGGAAGAGCTTGATAAATATTTAGAAAAAGAAAATGAAGTTGAATTGGTAAATTGTATAGAAGTTGTTGTAAGTGAAGAAGTTGCAAAAAATAGAGTTATAGGGCGTTCAAGAGGGGCTGATGATAAGGTTGAAGTGTTTAATAATAGAATGAAAGTTTATATTGAGCCATTAGCTGATATTCAAAGATTTTATGAATCAAAAAATCTTCTTAAGAAAATTAATGGTGAAAGAATGATAGAAGAAATTGTGAATGAAATGGATGAATATATTCAATCAAGAATTTAATTAAAGAGTTTTTTCAGTATGAATAAAATAAATTTTTATAGTGTAATAATCGGAACTGAACTTTTGAATGGTCGTCGAAAAGATGCACATTTTTCATTTATAAATCAACAACTTTTAAAACGCGGTTGGGAGCATAAAGCTTCATTTGTGATTGAAGATGATCCAGAACTTATGTTAAATATTTTTAATTTAATAAAATCAGATAAGAATTCTGTTATGTTTTGTTTTGGTGGTATAGGTGCTACGCCAGATGATTTTACAAGAGAAGTAGCTGCAAAAGCTTTTACAAATGGTAATTTAGAATTTCATGAAGAAGCAAAACAAAAAATTATAAATAGATTTAAAGAAGATGCTTATCCTCACAGAATAAATATGGCTTATTTACCAATAAACGCGAAACTTCTAAAAAATGTAATAAATGATGTATCAGGGTTTTATTTAGAAGATAGATATTTTTTTACTCCAGGATTTCCATCTATGAGTCAAAGTATGGTTATTGAAGCATTAGATAAGTTATATCCAAAATCTAAAGAACAAAAATATACAAAAACAATAACTATAAATTGTAGTGAAAATGATTTAATTGATAGTATGAAAAAGTTACCTGAGAATATTAACTTTTCATCATTACCAAAAATTATTGGAAATGATAGAAAAGTCGTAATATCTTTAAATGGATACAATAAAGAAGAAATAGATAAATATTTCCAAATATTTACAGATTTTTGTATAAATAACAATAAAGAGTATGTATTAAAAGATATAAATGAAATAAGTTAAAACTTTAGTTTTCTAAAGTTTTAATTTGATTAATTCCATTTTTTAATCTATTTAAACCATCTTTTAAAGTTTTAAGTGGACAAGCTATATTTATTCTTATAAAATTATCTCCATTTTTTCCAAATGTTCCGCCAGAAATTATTCTTATTTTTCCTATATTTTCTAATTTGTTTGCTAGTTTTGTAGAGCTAATATTTAATTTTGAAATATCAATCCATAAAAGATAAGTAGCTTCAGGTTTTACTACTTCAAGTTCTGGAATTTCTTTTTTTATATAATCAATTAAATAATCTTTATTTTTTTCAAGATAGATTAACAATTCATCTAGCCAATCTTCGCAGTGAAGATAAGCAGTAGTTAGAGAATCTATTCCAAATATATTAAGACTTTTTATTTCATTTCTATTTAAAACTTTATTTAACTTTACTCTTAAATTTTTATTTGCAACTATTATATTTGAAGCTTTTAGACCTGCAATATTAAAAGTTTTACTAGCTGATGTGCAAGTTATAGAATTTTGTAAAAATTCTTCAGAGATTGAAGCAAAAGGAGTATAACAGTAATTCTTATAAACTAAATCTCTATGAATCTCATCACTTATTACAAGCACATTATATTTTAAACAAAGTTCTCCCATTTTTTTTAATTCATTTTTATTCCAAACTCTTCCAACTGGATTATGTGGATTTGATAAAATAAATAGTTTAACTTTGTTATTTCTTATTTTATTTTCAAAATCTTCAAAATCTATTTTATAATTATTATTTTCATAGATTAAATTGTTATTTAAAACTTCACAGTTATTATTTTCTATAGAAATATTAAAATAGTGATAAACAGGAGATTGGATTAAAATTTTATCTCCAGATTCACAAAATGTTTGAATGATTGAGCTTAAACTAGGAATTACTCCAGTTGTTGGCTCAATCCACTCCTTTTTTATCTCAAAGTTATATTTCTTTTTCCACCAATATATTTCTGCTTCATAATACTCTTTTGGAATCATTGTATAACCAAAAACTCCATGTTGAGCTTTTTTTATAATACTATCAATGATTTTTGGTGCAACTTCAAAATCCATATCAGCAACCCACATTGGAAGCACATCTTCTTTAGTTGTATCCCATTTATAACAATTTGTATTTTTTCTATTTATAATTTTGTCAAAATTGTATTTCATAATATTTCCTCTTTTAAAGCTTTATTATACAAGATTATTTATATTATTAATTAAAGAATAATCTAGATAAAATTAAAGAAAATATTGGAGTAAATTATGGAAAATTTTATTTATTATAATCCAACAAAAATAGAGTTTGGAAAAGAAAAAGAGAAAAAAATAGGAAAGTTTATAAAAGATTCAGGACTTAAAAAAGTTTTATTAGTTTATGGAAGTGAAAGAATAAAAAGTAATGGGCTTTTTGATGTTGTTACAAATAGTCTAAATGAAAATAATATTGAATATATAGCATTTGGAGGAGTGATTAGTAATCCTATTTTAAGTACAGTTCAAGAGGCTATAAAAATTGCAAAAAAAGAGAATGTAGAGGCTATTTTAAGTGTTGGTGGAGGTTCTGTATTAGATAGTTCTAAAACAATAGCTGTTGGAACTTTATATGATGGGGATGTTTGGGATTTTTTTGGTGGAAAGAAAACAATAGAAAAAGCTTTACCTATATTTGATATTATAACTTTAGCAGCTACTGGAAGTGAAATGAATGGTTATGCTGTTATAACAAATGAAAAAATAAAACACAAAGATTCTATTTGGTCACCTCATGTTTACCCAAAAGTATCGATTATAAATCCTGAGCTTCAAAAAAGTGTCTCAAAGGATTATTTAGTATATTCGGCTGCTGATATTATTGCTCACTGTATTGAAGGATATTTTACAGCAAAAATACAACCAACTTATATGAGTAGACAAGTAGAAAATATTATAAAAACTGTTATGGAAACTACAGAAATTTTATTAAAAAATCTAGAAGATTATAGTGCAAGAGGCGAATTTGCATGGGCTGCAACAAATGCTTTAAATGGAACTACAACGGTTGGAACTTCAGGGGTTTCATTTCCTAACCATATGATAGAACATTCTTTATCTGCATTATATAATGTACCTCATGGAGCAGGGCTATCGGTTGTAATGCCAGCTTGGATGAAGTGGTATTATAAGAAAAATGAGGCTCAATTTATAAGATTTGCAAAAGAGCTTTTTGGTAAAAATAGTGCATTAGAAGGAATAGAAGCTTTAGAAAATTGGTTTAATAAAATAGGAACACCAACAAAACTTAAACAATTCTCTTTAGGGGTTGAAAATTTTAAAGACATAGTAGAAAACTTAAGTTTTCAAGAAGAGTATTCAAAAGAAAATTTAGAAGAAATTTTAAAAAATGCTATATAAAATTAGGGTTTTTTACCCTAATTTTAACTTATCTGTTATCAGCCTCTTTGGCATATTTATAACCTAAATCATAGGCTTTATTGTTCATATCATGAAGTTTTGCAGGAATTTTTGAAAGCATCGTAGTTCTTAAAACTTCTTTTGGAATAGTTTCACCTGTAAAATAGTTTGCAATTGCCAAAGCTAAAATTGATTGAGTAATTACATTTCCAACTTCTTCTTTTGCAATTGTAATAATAGGAATTTCAATAATATTCCATCTCTTTTTATCTTCTTCGCTTGGTCTTACTAAGTTTGGTTCAATTATAATTGTTGCACCATCTTTTACACCATTTTTGAATAAATCAAAAGATATTTGTGCAACTGATAGCATAAAATCTATTTCCCCATCATTTGCATAAGGATAGATTATCTCTTCATCTTGAAGTGTTATATCAACAACAGTTGGTCCACCTCTTACTTGAGAAGTATATGTTGCTGTTTTTAAACCATAACCACCGTTATTTATTTTTGCAGCAGCAAAAATTTCTCCTGCAAGAAGAACTCCTTGTCCACCAACTCCTGTAAATCTCATTAAAGTTCTATTACTTGACATATTATTTCCTTACAGCTCTACCATAGTTTTGTTTTTGTGAGCTTCTTTTACTTTTTCATAAGCTTCACAGTATTCAAGTGCATTTTCATCTTGTTTTAAAATCCCAGTTGGATATTTTCCTACTTTTTGGTCATCTTCAAGCATTTCAAATTTAGTTTTTGCAATACTTATTTCATCTATCCATTCTAAGTTTGCAGTTGCACTTGCCATTTTATTTTTTCTTCCTAAATTTACATGGCAATTTGAGAATACTTCAACATATGAAAAACCTTTGTGTTCAAGAGCTTTTACTAAAGTTCTTTCTAATTTTTTTGGATCTATCATAGTTTCTCTTGAAACAAAACTAGCACCTGCTGCTTCAACTAATTTACAAGAATCAAATGTTGGATCAATATTTCCTCTTTCCATTGTAGCAGTCCACATACCTTTTGGAGTTGTGGGACTTGTTCGAGAGTTTGTAAGTCCATAAATAAAGTTATTAATTAAAATATATGTTAAATCAATATTTCTTCTAGCTGCATGAATTGTATGATTTCCTCCAATAGCAAGACCATCACCATCTCCACCTACAACTATAACTTTTTTTGTTGGATTTGCAAGTTTTATACCTGTTGCATATGCTAAAGTTCTTCCATGTGTAGTATGTACAGTATTACAATTTATATATGAACTAAATCTTCCTGAACAACCAATTCCTGAAACTACACAAACATCATCCATATTCCATCCAAGCTTATCAATAGCTCTAATTACAGCTTTTAATATAACTCCATCACCACATCCCCAACACCAAAGTGTAGGCATTTTATCTGTTCTTAAATACTCATCATAGTTAAAAGCCATATTACATTCCTTTTACTTTTTCTATTATTTCAAGTGGAGAAAGTGGTCTTCCATTTGCTTTTAAAAGAGTATCAAAATCTTTTCTTCCACTAACTCTTTGTATTTCTTGTGTATATTGTCCCATATTGAGCTCAGCTACAAGAACTTTTTCAAATTTATTTACTAGTTCATTTAATCTTTTTTCTGGGCTTGGCCAAATTGTTTTTGGTCTAAACATACCAGCTTTTATACCTTCTTTTCTTAGACGATTTACAGCTTCTTTAGCCCCAAGAGAAACAGAACCATACGCAATGATTAATACTTCAGCATCATCTAACATATATTCTTCGTTTGACTCTAATTCATTTGAAAAATCTTCTACTTTTTTGAATAATCTTTTCATTAAAGCATCACAAACAACACCATCTTCAGTTGGATGACCTGTTGGACCATGATGAAGACCTGTAAAGTGATATCTATAACCTTCAAACATAGGATTTAAGATAGCAGGTTCATTCTCTTTAACTCCATAAGGGAGATAATCTTTTTTATCACCATCAAATTTTCTTCTATAAACTCTATTTTCTTCAACTTCATTTAAATCTGGTAAATTAACTTTACCTGCCATATGACCAATTGTTTCATCAAGTAGTACAAAAACAGGTTGCATAAATCTATCTGCTAGATTAAATGCACGTACAACTTCTGTGTAACACTCTGTTAAATTTCCAGGCATTAATGTAATAGATTTCACATCACCATGTGTTGGATTTTTTGCTTGTAAGATATCTCCTTGAGCAACTCTTGTTGGAAGTCCAGTTGAAGGTCCACCTCTCATTACATTTACAACAACAAGTGGAACTTCAGCAATATATCCAAGACCTAAGTTTTCAGATTTTAAAGAAATTCCAGGTCCAGAAGATGCTGTCATAGCTCTTTTACCACTCATAGCTGCTCCAAGTGCAGAACAAATTCCAGCTATTTCATCTTCCATTTGAATACAAACTCCACCAATTGCAGGAAGTTTTGATGATAGTGAATGCATTATTTCGCTTGATGGAGTAATAGGGTACCCACCAAAAAATTCACATTTTGAATCAACAGCTGCTAGAGCTGCTAATTCATTTCCTGTTGATATTAACTCTCTTGCCATAATTAAACCTTTTTATCTTCTTCTAAAATTTTATAACTATTTTTTATAATTCTTTCTTGTCTTTGTTTAGAATCATCACTTAATTTTGCAAACTTAAATTCTTTTTTATCTGCTACAAAAATTGCAAAATCTGGACATGATAACTCACAATCATTGCATCCAATACAAGCTTCAGGATGTACAACTGTAGCCATAGAACCTAAAGTCGAGTGAATATCTTGTCTCATTCCCAATACTCCAGCAGGACAAACAGAAACACATCTGTCACAAGCTTTACATCTACTCTCATCAACCCATACAGGTGTATTTAAAGGAGCCTCAATATTTGACATAATTTTCCTTCATTATATATAATTAAAATTTATAAATTTTATAATTTATGCTAGTAATAGTACAATATTTTTGCTTATTTTATTAAAAGAAAACTATAAATATTTTTGATATAATCTAAAGATTTTAAAAAAGGAAGCTTTTTGGTACTATATCAGCCACAGAATGGTTATTGTTACAATAGTGATACACATTTTTTGTTTAATTTTATTTGTAAAAATTTAGAAAAATATAAGAATATAAATGGCGAACTTTTAGATATTGGAAGTGGAAGTGGTATTTTAGGGTTATTACTAGCTAAGAAATTTAACAAACTTTCTTTAAATCAGGTAGAACTTCAAGAAGTTTTTCAGTTTTTTTCTCAAAAAAATGCATCTACAAATAATATTGTTTCAAAAATGCACAAAGGCTCATTTTTAGAGTTTGATTTTGATAAAAAATTTGATTTTTGTGTTTCAAATCCTCCTTTTTATCATTCAAATGTTATAAAAAGTGAAAATGAAAATATAAAAATTGCTAGATATAATGATTTTATGCCTTTAAAAGATTTTATAAAGAAAGCTTCTCAAATTTTAAAAAATGGTGGGAAATTCTTTTTTTGCTATGATTGTAAGCAATTATCAGAGATTATTTTATATTTAAATGAATTTAAATTTAATCTTGAATCTATTCAATTTTTGCATCCAAAAAGTACAAAAGAAGCGACATTGGTTATGATTCATGCTAAAAAAGATTCTAAATCTTTAGTTAGAATATTTGAACCTCTAATTGCATTTGATGAGAGTGGAGAATTTACACAAAGTGTACAAAATGTTTATAAAGAAGCAGGAACTCATAGTATAAAGGTTGAATTTGAGTAATTTAATAAGAAAAGACGGCTACAATTTTGCTTTTAATCCAAAAGCTTGTGAAAGTTGTGCTGGAAATTGTTGTATTGGTGAAAGTGGCTATATTTGGATAAATAAAAATGAGATAGAAACTTTAGCAAAATACTTAAATATTAGTACTGAAGATTTAAAAGAGAAAGTTCTTTTTAAAGTAGGGTATAAATATAGTATAAAAGAGATAAAATTAGGTGAAGATAGTTTTGCTTGTTGTTTTTTCAATTTAGAAAAGAAAGAATGTATGATTTATGAAGCAAGACCTACTCAATGTAGAACTTTTCCCTTTTGGGATTATTTTAAAACAAATGAAAATGAGGTATATGAAGAATGCCCTGGAATAAAAAAAATTTAATTGTTGGTTTTTTAGTAGCAGCACTTTTTACTGCTTGTGTTTCAAAAAATTTAGAAACTACTAAAACAAGTGATAGAGTATTTAATAAAGTAGAAACTAAGCCATTTGAATTGGAAGATTTCTATATAATGTATGCTTTAGAAATGGAAAATGAAAGAGTCTATTATGAAGCAAGAGATGTTTATTTTAAACTTTTTGAACATACAAACAAATATGAGTATTTAGTAAGTTCAGTTTCTCTTGCAACACAGCTAAAAGATTATCCTTTTGTTGAAGCTGCAATAGAAAAATATTTAAAATCGAACATAAAAGAAGAAGAAATATTATTAAGACTTTATAGTTTTGCACAGTTAAAACTTGATAAGTTAGATGATGCAGTTAAAAATGCTGATAAGTTAGTTAAGTTGTATCCTAATGAGTTGAATTACGATGTTTTAGCAACAATCTATTTAACACAAAAAGAGTATCAAAAAGCATATGATAATTTTTATAAAGCTTTTATTATAGCACCTAATACAAATACTTTAAGAACTATTTCTAATTTAGAATTTTTTCAATTAAATAGAAAAAATGATGCTGTTAATAGACTTGAGAATAATTTAAAGAAATATGATTATGATTTTAATTTATCTTTGCAATTAGTATCTTTTTATGAAATTTTAAAAGAAGAAAATAAAATTGAAGATCTTTTAAAAGAGATGTTTTTTTACTATAAGAACAATGATTCACAGCTTCAACTAAATAATACAAAAACACTGTTTTGGAAATATGTAAAAAAAGAAAACATAATAAAATTTTGGGAAGCTAATAACGAAAAAGATGAAATTTTAGTTTCAGCTTATAGAGCAACAAATAATCCTGAAAAAGCTATGAGTTTATTAAAAGATATTTATGAAAAAAGTGGAAATAAAGAAGTTTTAGCAGAGCTTGCTATTGTTCAATTTGATATGGCAACAAATAAAAAAGAGATAGTTCCAAGTGTTATTGATAAATTAGAAGTTGTTTTACAAACATCAAACAATCATATTTATCAAAATTTTTTGGCATATTTATTAATAGATTTTGATTTAGATGTAAATAGAGGTTTGATTTTAGTAAAAAAAGCTTTAGAGCAAGATCCTGAAAATATAGCGTATTTGGATACTTTAGCTTGGGGAGAATACAAGCTTAGAAATTGTAAAACAGCTTATGAACTTATGAAAAAGATTGTTGATGAAGTTGGACTTGAAGATGAAGAAATTAGAGTTCATTGGGAAAAAATTAAGGAGTGTAAGTGATATTAGATGAGATAAATGAAAGAACAAGAGAAGATTTAGAAAGAAGAAAAGCTGAACTTCCTTTTGATATGCTAGGAAGAAGCTTATCTTCAAATCCATATATGCCAAGAGATGTAAAAAAATACTTAAAAAGTACAAAAGATGAACCAATTAGGATTATTGCTGAGGTTAAAAAGGCAAGTCCAAGTAAAGGTATTATTAAAGAAGATTTTGATCCACTGTTTATTGCAAGTGAATATAGTAAAAATGGAGCAAATGCAATTTCAGTTTTAACTGAGCCTCATTATTTTCAAGGTAATTTGGAGTATTTGACACAAATCAGAAGATATGTGCCAACTCCACTTTTAAGAAAAGATTTTATTTTAGATAAATATCAAATTTTAGAAGCATTAGTTTATGGGGCAGATTTTATACTATTAATAGCTAAATCACTTAGTACAAAAGAGCTAAAAGATCTTTATACTTATGCAAGAACTCTTGGATTAGAAGTTTTGGTTGAGATTCATGATAAAGAAGACTTAGAAAAAGCGATAAAAAGTGGAGCTGATATAATAGGTATTAACCATAGAAATCTTGAAACTTTTGAAATGGATATGACTTTGTGTGAAAAACTAATTCCTCTGATTCCAAATGGAAAAATAATTGTCGCAGAATCTGGTGTTAGTGATGTTGAGGTTATAAAAAATTTAAGTTCAATTGGGGCAGATGCTTTCTTAATAGGTGAACATTTTATGAGGGTTCCAAGTATTGAAGAAGAATTAAAAAAATTTAAAAATGCTTTGAACTAATTTAATTTTCTAGAATTTAAAGTTTTCTAAATAGTCTTTAATTCTAGGAATATAATCTTTTCTACAAACAAGGTATGTTGGTATATTTATGATACTTTTTGGTATTTTTGTAAGTTTTAAATCATTCTTATAATTTAACTTTTCTATTATGCTAAGAGGTAAGATACTTTTTCCCATACCAGCTTTTACACATCCTAAAATAGTTTCGTAATTACCAAATTCTAAATGTTTATAATCTTCATTTAAAATATTTTTTAAATAATTTTGACCATATTCATTGTAAGCACAACCATTTTTAAAAGATAAAAATGTATTAGTTGCTGGTCTGTTTTTTGGTTCAACTAAAACAATATTTTCATCTATTTTATTTAAAATTATTAACTCATCATTTTTTGGTTCACCACTTATAAAAGCGATATCAACTTTATAATTTAAAACATTTTTAATTGTTTCTTTTGTTGTATTTGTAATTAATTCTAAATTCATATTTGGAAAATCGTCATTAAGTTTTAGTAGAAAAGGTATTAATCTAGTGCTAGCATTTGATTCTGTTGAACCAATTATTAGATGTTTTTGATGATTTATATTTTGCATTTCATAATTTGCAAGTTCAATTTTTTTTACAATTTCCACTGCATATGAATATAATTTTTCACCCTCAGTAGTTAATATAACACCTTTTGGTACTCTATGAAAAAGAGAAACTCCTAGAGATTTTTCTAGTTGTTGTATTCTTGAAGTTACATTAGATTGGGCAAATCCTAAATTTAGAGCACCTTTAGAAATACTTTTTTCATTTGCAACTTCTACAAAAACTTTTAATAAATTTGAATCCATATCACTTTTCCTTATATCACTAATATCAATTTCATATTTGACATATTATCGCTTTTAATGATAGTATAACTTAATTTAAAAAAGGAGTAAATAATGCCACTAATAAATGTAAAAATGACACATGAAGATGGAGGAGCGACAAAAGAACAAAAAGAGGAACTATCAAAAGAGCTTACAAATGCTTTTGTAAAAATATTTAATAGAGGTCAAAATTCAACTGTTGTAATAATAGATGAGGTTAATACAGATAATTACGCTATAGGTGGTAAAACTATAACAAAAATAAGAGAAGAGCAAAAGTAAATATTTGCTCTTAATTTTTAAAAAGTGTTGATCCAACTCTGATAAGGTTTGAACCACACTCAATTGCAAGTTCAAAATCACTGCTCATACCCATAGAACAGTATCTTGCACCTAGTGGTACTAATTCATCAAATATTCTTTTAGTAGTCTGGAATGATTTTTTAATAGTATTTTCATCTTCTACATGAGCTCCAATACTCATAACACCTTTTAAAATTATGTAAGGGCATTTTTCAAGTATTTCTCTATATGTTTCGATTGCAACTTCTGGTAAAACACCCGATTTTGTATCTTCATAAGCTGAATTTATTTGAAGTAGAGCAGATAATTTTTTATTTCTAGATTCAAGTTTTTTATTTAATTCAATAGCTAATTCTAAAGAATCTAGAGAGTGAATTAACGTAGGATTTAAATCAATAAGATTATTTATTTTATTTTTTTGTAGAGTTCCTACAAAATGCCATTCAATTGGTAATTCTTCTAAAGCTAAACTTTTTTCTTTTAAATCTTGAACTTTATTTTCTCCAAACGCTCTTTGACCAACTTCATATAAAGTTCTAATATCTTCTGATGTTGAATATTTTGAAATACCTACAATTTTAACTATATGATGTTCAGATACTCTAAGCCTTGCTGCTTCAACTTTTGTTATTAAGTTATCTAGATTTCTTGTTGCTATTAATTTATCCATGAAAAACCTTTTTAATTATTTAAGAATATTCTATTAATATAATGTTAAAATGCTAACTAAGTACTATAGAATCGACTTGTTATTGATAATATAATCCCTACTAAATTGTATATTTTAAATAAAAAGTAGGGATATTGTTCATACACTTAAAATGTTAGCTAACATCCAATTAAATCTATATAATTATATTATATGATGCATATTTATTTACTTTGTTTGGTATTCAGCTGAAGAAACAAGTTAATATTTAAAATATACAA
>RRZU013190566.1_pt1 | contig 14467 bp, 14 predicted proteins | sample 2165561 | NCBI WGS metagenome assembly RRZU01 (sample SAMN10456909, study PRJNA506462) | wastewater metagenome | isolation source: wastewater sludge | place: USA: Moscow, Idaho
CGAAGGCAATGTGTCGTTACGCAGCAATAGTAGCGTAGAAGTGTGGATAAATGGGAAACCATCCGGTTTAACTGCCGATAATCGTGCTCAGATATTGCAACAAATGCCGGCAGAGAGCATCGAGAAAGTGGAAATTATGACTAATCCTTCGGCTAAGTTTAAGCCAGAAGGGACATCGGGAATTATTAATATCGTACTGAAAAAGAACCGTAAAGCAGGTTATTATGGTAGTGTTTCAGCAGGATTAACCTATGTGGATGCTGCTAAAATATCGGGTAATGCCGGAGCAAATATCAATTATAGTAGCAGTAAGATTGACGCTTTTGCTAATATCGGTTACCGTGCTATGAATTTTAAAGGAGGTGGTTACACTGATCGTTATGGGTTGTCAGCAGTTGGAGATACTACTTCTGTTTTGAACCAAACATCGGATATGAAGCGTGGTTTTGGAGGCTTTTTTGCTCGTGCCGGAATTGATTATCATCTCACCGATAAGCATACATTAAGCCTTTCGGGTTTTGGAATGGCTGGAAACGGATATTCGGAGTCGCTAATCGATTATAAATATGTAAATCTGAGCAATGCACTGTTAAGCCGTAACTACAATCGTGCAAATACCGGAGATGGCGACCGTCCAAGTATAAATGTTAGTCTGGATTATAAATTTGATATTGACACCAAAGGTTCAAATCTGATGTCGAGTTTAAGCTATTCACATCATAGCCGTACAAATTCAGAAACCATAGTGCAAAATGAAAGTGGTGCTGTAAATTCAGATTTTTCGCAGTTTAACGAAGGATTAAATAAAGAAGTTGAATTTAAGCTGGACTACACCAAGCAGTTCTCTGACAATAAAAAACTTGAATTAGGATGGGCAACTACAGGTGAATTACGCGAAAGCCCAACGAGTGCATATAACAATATTCTGGATAGTACGATTAACGATTATTACAATAATTTCACACAAAATGAGCTCATTAATGCTGCATATGCCACTTTTGGTAGCAGGTACGGTAAATTAAGCTATCAGGCTGGTTTACGTGCGGAGCATTTTATACGCGATTGGACAAATGAATACTACAAAAATAATGTTCTTGTAACTGATAATAGTGAAACCTATAAGAGTCTGGAGTGGTTTCCTAGCGTATTTTTGGGTTATACTTTGCCACAAAACAACGAGTTGCAATTGAATTTTTCACGTCGCATTCAACGTCCACGAGGGCGCGAAATTAATCCTTTCCGTAATTATTCTGATTCGACAAATATCAGCTATGGTAACCCGGGTTTATTGCCTGAATTATCTACTGCCTTTGAGTTTAATTACATAAAAGGTTGGGATGCTCATACTCTATCTGCTTCGTTGTATTATCGTTTTACCGATAATGTAATGCAACAAGTTCAGTATCTGAATGGTAGTACTATGGAAAGTACAAATATCAATTTGTCAAAATCGACCAATATTGGTGCCGAAATTGTATCGAAAAATCGCTTGTTTAGAATTGTCAATTTGACTTCTACTTTAAACTTGTATTACAATAAACTCGATTCAGGTAGCTATGCGAGTATTTATGATCCATCGATAATCACTAAAACTAAAATGCGTGAAAACTTTAGTTGGAATATACGTTCAATGGCCAATATCATCCTGGGTAAAAATACTTTTATGCAAATTACAGGCGATTATTCAGCCCCTCGTTTATTACCACAGGGCAAAGAATCATCGAGTTATGCTATTGACCTGGGCTTGCGACAAACATTCCTGAATCGTAACCTGAGTGTTAACCTAATGGTGCGCGATTTACTCAACAGTCGTAAACGTACTACCTTTACTTATGGTAACGGATATACGCAGGAATCGCAAAGTTATTTTTCGGGTCGAATGATTGGTTTAACTGCTACATATAACTTTGGTAATATGAAACCTAAGCAAAATGCAAAGAAAATGAATTCATCCGATATGAACATGGAAGGTGGAATGGATTAACATTTTTTCGAGTCGTGATTTGGCCATGTCAGTTTCGGATTTCGGTATAAGAAGTTCTATTTCACATTCGTTATCAAATGTCTGACTTGTAATTTCGGCGTTCATTAGCTTGCAAAAGCCCATTATATCGTTCATTAACAAATAGTCAAAGCGGAGAGTAATTTCTGTTTTGACTATTTTTTCTATAACATTACAGTTATTCAGGGCATCGGCAGCAGCTTCTTTGTAGGCAGTTATTAGGCCACCAGTGCCCAGCAATACACCTCCAAAATAGCGTACAACAATAATTAATATATTAGTAAGTTCGTTGGAGTTTATCTGACCCAGAATTGGTTTACCGGCTGTGCCCGATGGTTCTCCATCGTCGTTCGCTCTGAATTCCTCACGGTTGGCTCCCAGCATATAAGCGTAACAAACATGCCGGGCATCGAAATACGTTTTTTTGTACTCCTGAATGATGCCTTTCACTTCTTCGATAGAGGTTACGGGTATTGCAAACGACAGAAATTTACTGCCTTTTTCCTTGTATATTCCGTTTCCGGCTTTGTCTATTGTTTTAAATGTATCGGCCATAATTAATGCGTGCTGTAATTATATTTGAATTACAGCACGTAAAATTAGCTAATATCAGACTAAACTGAAATGTGTTTCGCTTATTTTTTTTGATATTCAGAATATCTTTCGATAGATATGGCAGTAGGGTGTGCCATTCTTTTTATCGTAATATTCCTGATGATAATCTTCGGCAGCCCAAAATTCAGGTGCGGGTTGAAGCAAAGTGGCAGGTTTGTAGCCTTTTTCAATCAGTAACTTCATGTATTTCTCAGTAATTTTTTTCTGTTCGTCGTTTACATAAAATACCACCGATTGGTATTGCGGACCAATATCAGGCCCCTGTCCACCTACTTGTTCAAAATCATGCGTCTCGTAATATAGTTTTATTAAATCTTCAAACGAAGTAATTGATGGGTCATAAACAACCTCAGTAGTTTCAATATGTCCGGTGGTTCCGGTACAAACCTCTTTATATGTAGGAGCCTGAGTATGTCCACCCATATAGCCCACGGTTGTTTCGGTTACACCTTTATGTTTCATAAAATGATATTCGGTGCCCCAAAAGCATCCGGATGCAAAATACGCTTTTTCCATTTTTTTACTTGCTGGTATAAATTTTAATGAAATTGAATTCACACAATGACGTGTGTTTTTTAATGTAAATCCTTCTCCTTCAAAAACATGTCCCAGATGTCCGCCACATTTTGCGCATACAATTTCTGTACGTCGTCCATCGGCATCGGGTATGCGCTCTACGGCTCCTTTAATTTCGTCGTCGAAACTTGGCCAGCCACAGTGCGACTCGAATTTATCGGTTGATTTGTATAATGGAGTATCACATTGTCTGCAAACGTATGTACCACTATCTTTTGTGTGTACGTATTCACCTGTAAAAGGATATTCTGTTCCTTTGTCCAGAATTACAGCTGCTTCGCGGGATGTGAGTTTGTTGAGTTTCATTGGTTTTAAATTGATTCCGGTAGGATGAACATTATTTGAATTCTGTTCATCCGTTATAGAATGTTGAATAAAACGGGTCTGTATTTTGTTATTATGATTATTACCACAGGATGCGGAAATAAAGATCTGCAAAAGTAGCAGTATTCTAATTGGTGACAGTAGAAGACCGGAAGAGGTGTTTTCTAAGAAATTGCTGAAAAATTTTTCTTTATAATTGTTGATTGGGTATAAGTTCATCAACCAGTTCTTTAACAAAATCATAACGTTCATAATCATTTCGTTTTTGAACACCATTCCAGAAAATTATATCAATATCAATAGGTACATCACCCTGCATGCTTGTTAATGGCGATCGGCCTAGTAAATCTTCAATGTGCTTGAAGTGTCGTTGAGTTTCTTTTGCTGAGTCGGCCGATAAAATTTCAAGAGCCTGATTCAGATAATCATTGCCATTGTTTTTTTTACCTCTAGCTTTTGTTTGCAATATTCTACTTTCGCCTGTTATTTCAAAAAACTCTCTGATTAGTTCTTTGGCTTTTTCTAAATTCACTTCCTTGTGAAAGTTTGAACCCAACATTACAATTGCTGTATTCATATATAGTGTATGTAGTTGATGTTTTAATAGCTTCACAAAGTAACAACAAACGCCAGAAATATAACTTCCGGCGTTTGTTAAAATTATATAATTAATTTAAAGTCTATAATCCTTTAATTGTTCCTGTAATCTTTTACGAGCCAAAAAAATACGGCTTTTTACAGTACCTATCGGAAGGTTCATTGTTTGCGCTATTTCTTCGTATTTAAAACCCTGTACGTGCATGGTAAACGGAATACGATATTCATCGGCAAATGCATCGATTGTTTTCGTAATTTCTCCTACCGAATAGGAGCCTTCGGGGCTTTCGAAACCTGAGTTTTGAGGCAGGTTTAAATGATGTAAATCTTCTGTTTTGTCAACTACAGTCTGGTTGCGAACAATTTTTCGATAGTTATTTATGAAGATATTCTTCATAATTGTTAGTACCCAACCTTTAAAATTGACATTGTCAGTAAACTTTTCCTGATTGTCTAATACTTTGAGAGTGGTGTCCTGCAATAAGTCTTCGGCTTCATCACGATCGAGTGTTAATGAAAACGCGAAATTTCTCATGTTGTTTTGCAGAGCTACCAGTTCGTTTACAATTTGTACGTTTTTCATACTTTTCAAATTTTTTACGTGTGAATAATAACTATTGAACTTATGCGTTTAATAGTTTGTTAACTTGAAAGAAAACTTTGTAACGGGAACAAGCAATTGATTGTCAGCTGTCTATACTGAATAATGCAAACTAAAGAGCTCCTTGTAAATATTTTTGATGTATTTACACAGCAAATATAGAAGTTATTTTTAAATTCGTGACTATATTTGAAATAAAAATGTATGAAAAAAACACTAATTTGTATATATTTAACAATTGTAATTATTACACAATGTGAAAATGCATTTGCGGTTTCAGTTCCAAAATTGTATGTAATTGATTTAAAGAAAGATGTAGGGGCTACTACCTGGTTGTATATTCAAAGAGGATTTGATGAGGCATATAATATAAATGCAAATGCTATTGTAATCCACATGAATACTTATGGTGGCGAGGTAGTCTATGCTGATTCGATTCGAACAAAAATTTTGAATTCGAAACTACCGGTGTATGCATTTATTGATAATAATGCAGCATCGGCCGGTGCATTGATTGCTATTGCCTGCGATAGTATATTTATGCGTAGTGGAGCCAGTATAGGTGCAGCCACAGTAGTGAACCAAACAGGTGAGAAAATGCCTGATAAATACCAATCGTATATGCGTGCCACCATGCGTGCCACTGCTGAGTCGCACGGAAAAGATACTGTTGTGTTGGCTGGCGATACGGTGTTGAAATGGAAACGCGATCCTTTAATTGCTGAGGCAATGGTTGATGAGCGTACTGTGGTGCCAGGAGTGGTTGATTCGGGTAAAGTGCTGACATTTACTGCGCTGGAAGCCCAAAAGTACAATTATTGCGAAAAAATTGTTGAGGATGTAAACGAGCTTGTAACCAAAGGATTAGGATTTAATAATTATGAGATTGTAAAATTTACAGCATCCGGATGGGATAATATTAAAGGATTTTTAATGAGTTCTGTTATACAGGGATTGTTAATTATGCTGATAATTGGAGGTATATATTTTGAACTACAAACTCCAGGTATTGGTTTTCCATTAGTGGTGGCTATTACTGCCGCAGTTTTATACTTTGCACCTTTATATATTGATGGATTAGCAGCCAATTGGGAAATCCTGTTATTTCTGATAGGATTGGTGCTTATAGCGCTTGAATTGTTTGTTATTCCGGGATTCGGAATTGCCGGAATATCAGGTATTGTATTTGTTGTGGTGGGGTTAACTCTGAGTTTACTGAATAATGTTGATTTTAACTTTGAACTGGTAAAGCCAACTGCCATTACGAATGCATTAGCAACTGTGGTAGGAGGTGTGTTTGTTGGATTTGGTCTGGTTTTGTACTTATCGAGTAAAATCGGTTCGAAAGGTGTTTTCAGGCATCTTGCCTTAAAAACGTCGCTCGATAATAAGGCAGGTTATATAGGCGTGGATATGGCTGCAACCGAAATTGTTGGCGAAACAGGTATAGCAACTACAGTACTGCGACCATCGGGAAAAATAAAGGTAGCAGGAGTGTTTTATGATGCCGTTTCGCTCGATGGTTTTATCGAGAAAGGGGATGAGGTGCGCATTGTGCGATTTGAAACCGGTCAGGTTTTTGTGGAAAAACTATTAAATACAGATTAGGTTTACGAATTTTTCACTAAAATTATTTTAAGGAATCATTTAGCTGAAATGTGATGTTAATACATTGTATTTCAGCTTTTTTGTGTTTATAATTCTGCCTTACACCGTATTGATTAAGTCCTGAAAATTAGCTCATCAGTTATTTTTTTTGTACTTTTGTGGACTCAAATGGTAGTAATATTTTAATTAATTAGTAATCAATACATTATGTCGATTATTCAAATCAAGGATAAAAAATTTTCACTTTCAATTAAAGATACTGAAATTTTAGCTGCTGTAAAAAATGTAGCACATCAGATAAACGAAGATTTAGCAGGAACCAACCCATTGTTTATTTGCGTATTAAATGGTGCATTTATGTTTGCAGCTGATTTGTTGAAAGAAATAAATTTTCCTTGTGAAGTTACCTTTGTAAAACTGTCATCGTATAGCGGATTGGTTACATCGGGCTCTGTTAAAGAAATTATAGGTTTAAGCGAGAGTGTGGTAGGCCGTAATATTGTAATTGTGGAAGATATTATTGATACCGGAATTACAATGGAACGTATACTTGACTCTTTAGCCGCCAAAGGAGCTAAAGATGTTCATGTGGCTACTTTCCTGCAAAAACCCGATGCTTTGCAACGTGACATTAAAATTAATTACATTGCCATGAAAATTCCTAACGACTTTATTGTAGGTTATGGTTTGGATTATGACGGGTATGGTAGAAATCTGAAGGATATTTATACGGTTGTGCCTGAATAACGGCCTATTTATCAGGGATATTAGTTTTTAATTTATAATATATTTTTGAAAAAATGCTAAACATTATTTTGTGTGGTGCTCCCGGTTGTGGAAAAGGCACCCAGAGCGCTTTGTTGGTTGAAAAATATGGTTTAAAACACTTGTCGACCGGCGATTTGCTACGTGCCGAGATGCAGTCGGGTTCAGAAGTTGGTAATAAAGCTTCAGAATTTATTTCGCAGGGAAATCTGGTGCCGGATGCAATGATTATCGAAATTCTATTAAAAGCGGTTGATGCAGAATCGAAAGATGCTGCCGGATTTATTTTGGATGGATTTCCACGTACGGTTGAACAAGCTATCGCTCTTGAAAAAGCATTTGAAGAAAGAAACAATAAAATATCGTTCCTGATTGATGTTCAGGTTGAAACAGAAGAGCTTATTACCCGTTTATTAAAACGTGGTGAAACATCTGGGCGCAGCGACGATAATTTAGAAACAATAAAAAAACGTTTGGAGATTTACGAGGAGAAAACAGCTCCTGTAAACGACTTTTACAAAGGACTGAACAAATATTACGCTATTAACGGTATCGGTCAGATAGAAGAAATCTTTGGTCGTATATCGGAAGTGATTGATTCTACAAAATAATTTGTATATTTCGAACCATTTTGGTTTTGATAAAAAATTCTCATTTAAAAATAAATATGGCAGGCTCAAACTTTGTTGATTACGTGAAAATATATTGCCGCTCAGGTAAGGGTGGTGCGGGATCAACGCATTTTCACCGCGAAAAATTCATTCAAAAGGGTGGTCCCGATGGTGGCGATGGCGGTCGTGGAGGTCATGTTATTTTGCGTGGGAATAAAAATTACTGGACTTTAATTCACCTGAAATATGCCCGACATATACATGCCGGCGATGGCGAAGGTGGAAGCGGAAGCCGTAGTTTTGGTAAAGATGGTCAGGATAAATACATTGATGTACCTTGTGGTACGGTAGTGTACGATGCTGAAACCGGCGAATGCCTTGGCGATATTACTGAAGATGGTCAGGAAATGATTATGCTAAAAGGCGGACGTGGAGGACTTGGAAACTGGCACTTTAGAACTGCTACTTTACAAACACCCCGCTTCTCGCAACCGGGCGAACCACGCATTGAGAAAACAGTTATTTTACAGTTAAAAGTATTAGCCGATGTGGGTTTGGTAGGTTTCCCGAATGCCGGGAAATCTACTTTACTCTCGGTATTATCCGCTGCTAAACCCGAAATTGCGGATTATCCGTTTACCACTCTGGTGCCGAATCTGGGTATTGTACCTTATCGCGATAATAAATCTTTTGTAATGGCCGATATACCGGGTATTATTGAAGGTGCTTCCGAAGGACGTGGACTTGGTTTACGCTTCCTGCGTCATATTGAGCGTAATTCAATTTTGCTATTTATGATTCCGGCCGACAGCGACGATATTGTAAAGGAATACAATATCTTGCTGAATGAGCTAAAGCAATACAATCCGGAATTGATGGATAAACAACGTATTTTAGCAATTACTAAATGCGATATTCTGGACGAAGAACTTACTGCTGCTCTCAAAAATGAATTGCCTAATGGCATTGAAACTGTATTTATATCGTCGGTAGCCGGAATTGGTCTGAATGAGTTAAAAGACCTGATTTGGACCGAAGTGAATAAGGAATCGAACAAGATAATTGAGATAAGCCATCGCCCAATGGAAATTGTTCCACTTTCGGAGCAGGATTTTGACGATGACGAGGATGATGAGTGGATGGACGATGATGATGACGATGAGGATATTTCGAAGTACAAAGGTATCGGTTGGGACGATTTATAATTTGCCATTTGTTGCCTTTTTGAATGCATAAACTCCTATTGTCTGATAAATGACTTTTGTAAAATATCCTGTACTTGAGCATTTTAATGAAATTGTTCATTTTTGTACAACCCGTAGTGGTGGTATAAGTCAGGGAAATTATGCATCGTTCAATATAACTCCTTATACCGGCGATAAGCCCGGGCATCAGCAGGTAAATTTGAGGAAACTAATTGATTTTTTGGAAATCTCGCCAGAAAATCTTGTTTTCCCGGTGCAGACACATTCCGATAATATCTTGCTGATTGATACTGAATTTTACTTGTTGAACGAGGAGGAGAGAAGCCTTCGCCTGCATGGTGTGGATGCCCTGATTACTGCAGTTCAGGGTATTTGCATAGGTGTTACTACGGCCGATTGTGTTCCGTTGCTAATGTTCGATAGTGTAAATAAAGTTGTGGCGGCTGTGCATGCTGGTTGGCGTGGTACCTGTAGCCGCATTGCTGAAAAAACACTTCGAAAAATGACTGAAATATTTGGTACAAATCCGACCGATGTTTTTATAAGTATTGGTGTGTCAATATCGCCCGAAGTGTACAATGTAGGCGTTGAACTGATAAGTGAATTTGAAAAACAGCAGTTTCCGGTAAATGATATTTTTATCCGCAGGCACGAACAGCTCTACCTTGATTTGTGGAGGGCCAATAAATGGTTATTGAGCGAGGCAGGTGTGCCAGAACATCAGATCGAAGTATCCGGACATTGCTCTTATACGCAACATGAACTTTATTTTTCGGCTCGCCGTTTAGGTATAAAATCCGGCCGAATGTTGAGTGCTATTATGATTAAATAAGTAACTCTTTGATACTGTTAAGTTTTAGTATCGTATATTCCTTTTTATTTACACTAATTATTCCTTCGTCAATCATTTCCGAAATACTACGAGCCAGCGAAGGACGTGCAACGCCAAAATACTCTGCCAGTTCAGTTTGATTTTTATCCAGAAGAAATCGGGGACCTTCGCGATGATACGTATCAAGTAACATGTGGGCCATTTTGCCTTTAATTGTTTTTATTGATAGCAATTGCAGGCGTTGCGACAGAAATTGCGTGCGATTGGCGTTATGTGTCATAAACTGTTGCATAAAATCAGGCCGGATAGTCATAAGCCTGATAACCTCGGCTTTAGGAATGCGTAATAACTCCACAGGACTAAGCGCAGTTACATCAACCGGAAAATTATTTCTATCAGAGAATAAAAAAGCAGGTGCTAACGGTCGGGGTGCCTGGATGGTTTCAATCGGGATTAAATTACCACTGTCCGATATCATCTCCGTTTTTACACTACCACTCATCACTACATACAAAGCATCGCAGCTATCTCCCTTATGAAATAGGACCTCGTTTTTCCGGTAGTTTTTAATGCTATACTGCATATCGTCCGGAAAGAAACTATTGTCTTCCTGTATGTTTTCAAACTCTTTCCATCCACTGGTCAAATCTGCCATAAAATTTTTTTGATTATATTTCTTAAGTGTAACAACTGTGACACTTTAATGGTTGCGGGAACAGTATTTTTGCACTATAAAAATTGAAAACAGACAACTCCCGTAAATAAAATTTAATATACAAAGATGGAAAATAAATTTCAATATGCCAAGGCAGCACAGGTTACAGGAGCTAAAACAGCTTTTCCGACCGGTGAAAAATTCAGCATGACCGAAAAAGTTGCTTATGCTGAAGGCTCGGTAGTGAGCAAAATAATTATTCGTAACGAACGTGGCAATATTACCCTATTTGCTTTTGATAAAGGTGAATTTCTGAGTGAACACACTGCTCCATTCGATGCCATTGTTCAGGTACTTGATGGAGTAGGAGAGGTGGTGATAAATGGACTTCCGTTCGAATTACATCCGGGCGAAAGCATTATTATGCCGGCCAACGTGCCACATGCGGTAAATGCAGTTGAAAAATTTAAAATGCTGCTGACAATGATAAAATGATGCCTCCTAAATCCCCCGAAAGGGGACTTAAGAGAGCATAAGTAATAATATTAATTTAATTCCTCCCTAGTGGGGAGGTTAGGAGAGACTTATGAAACGAACAATAATAAAAATAGACGAAGACTTATGCAATGGATGTGAGGCCTGCGTACAGGGATGCCACGAAGGTGCGTTGCAAATGATTGATGGAAAAGCACGCATGGTAAGTGAATTATTTTGCGATGGCTTGGGAGCTTGTATTGGTGACTGTCCGGTAGGAGCTATAACACTCGAAGAGCGCGAAGCTGAGCCTTACGACGAAATTGCTACCATTGAGCGCATGTTACCAAAAGGTGAACGTACTATTATTGCACACCTGAAACACCTCAAGGAGCATGGCGAAACAGAATATCTTAAACAAGGTGTGTCGTATCTTCGCTCAAAAGGCATTCAGATTAATTTCTCGGAAGTGCACAATCATGGGAGTGCTGGTTGTGCTTCGAAACCGGCTTCAGCAATACAGAGTCAGAACGGTGGAGCTTGTCCCGGAAGTCGCGAAATGAGCTTTAGTACTCCTAAAGTTACTCCTAAGGCTTTCACTGTAGCTCCTCAGGCAGTTGCATCGGCATCGCAACTCCGACAGTGGCCAGTACAATTACATCTGTTAAACCCACAGGCTGGTTATTTTCGCTCGGCCGATGTGGTTTTGGCGGCCGACTGCGTTCCGTTTAGTTTTCCCGATTTTCACAATCGTTATCTGGCGGGAAAAACCCTTGCAATTGCCTGCCCCAAGCTTGACTCAAATCAGGAAGTATATATGGAAAAACTGGTTTCGATGATTGTAAATTCACAGATTAATACATTAACAGTGGTTATTATGGAAGTGCCATGTTGCGGAGGTTTACTACGTTTGGCTCAAAAAGCAGTTGAAATGTCGGGTCGGAAAATACCGGTGAAACTTGCAGTAATTGGCATTCAGGGCGATGTATTGAAAGAGGAGTGGGTGTAAGTAGTTTGCAGTAAATAGTTTGTAATAAAGAAATAGAATAAATAATAATCAGAGCTTTAGTCAAAAGGCTATTAAAAAAAAGAAGAATTAATATGAATATGTTTTGCTATCAATGTCAGGAGGCATCCAAAGGTACCGGATGCGAAATTAAAGGAGTTTGCGGTAAAACCCCGGAATTATCAGCTTTACAGGATTTGCTGATGTATCAGTTAAAAGGTATCTCGGTATACACCAATGCATTGCGTACACTTGAAATAGAAGATGAGGCTGCCAACAGTTTTATTACCGATAGCTTATTTATGACAATTACGAATGCTAACTTCGATGATAATCGTTTTGTGGTTCGCATTCGCGAAGGATTTAAACTCCGTGCCCGTTTAAAAAGCTTATTAGCCGAAAACAATATCAGTGTGGAAACAACCGATTTAACTACATGGACAGCTGTAACTTTGGCCGAAATGGACGAAAAAGCTGCTTCGGTTGGAGTTTTATCTACTACAAACGAAGATGTGCGTTCGTTGCGGGAACTGGTTATTTATGGCTTAAAGGGCATGGCTGCATACCTTGAACATGCTCAAAATCTGGGTTATAGCGATAATAGTGTTCATGCATTTATTCAGAAAGCACTGGTAGCAACAACCAACGATTCGTTGTCGGCTGATGAGCTGACTGCTTTGGCGCTCGAAACCGGAAAGTACGGTGTGTCGGTAATGGCATTGCTCGACAAAGCCAATACCACTTCTTTTGGTAATCCAGAAATCACCAAAGTAAACATTGGTGTAGGTAAGAACCCCGGTATTCTTATCAGCGGTCACGATTTATCGGACATGGAAGAATTGCTGAAACAAACTGAAGGAACCGGTGTGGATGTGTATACGCACAGCGAAATGCTTCCGGCCAATTATTATCCGGCATTTAAAAAATACAAACACTTTGTTGGGAATTATGGAGGCGCCTGGTGGAGTCAGGTAACCGATTTCGAAACATTTAACGGCGTAATCCTGTTTACAACCAACTGTATTGTACCCCCTAAAAGTTCATCAACCTATTCTGACCGTGTTTATACTACGGGTTCATCAGGTTTTCCGGGTTTCAAACATATTGAAGAAGGAATCAACGGTCAGCCAAAAGATTTCTCTTACCTGATAGCGCATGCCAAACAGTGCGCGGCTCCTACCGAAATAGAATCGGGTGAAATTGTCGGTGGTTTTGCTCACAATCAGGTGATTGCTTTGGCCGATAAAGTGGTGGATGCTGTAAAAACCGGCGCTATCCGCAAGTTCTTTGTAATGGCCGGCTGCGACGGACGCATGAAAAGCCGTAGTTATTACACCGAGTTTGCTGAAAAGTTACCAAAAGATACAGTGATTCTTACTGCTGGTTGTGCTAAATACCGTTATAATAAATTGCCACTTGGCGATATTGGTGGAATTCCACGCGTTCTCGATGCCGGACAATGCAACGACAGCTATTCACTAGCGGTTATTGCTCTGAAATTGAAAGAAGTTTTTGAGTTGAACGATATCAATGAATTGCCAATAGCCTACAATATAGCATGGTACGAGCAAAAAGCGGTAATTGTTCTGCTGGCTCTGCTCTATCTGGGTGTAAAAAACATTCACCTTGGCCCAACTTTACCGGCATTTTTATCGCCAAATGTAGCCAATGTATTGGTGCAAAATTTTGGAATAGCGCCAATTGGAAGTGTTGACGAAGACATGAAGATTTTTTTACCGGAAATTGAAACAGTATAGATTTTAAACAATATAAACAGCGGAGAGCATATGGCTATTCGCTGTTTTTGCTTTGTATTGAAATATCTAATTATAATTATTCATCATCAATACAATCAGAATATAAAGAATAAAATATACAATGGATATCTGCTTTTAAATTCAATTACTTCATCAAAAAGTATATATTTGTATTACTTTAAATAATTGCGGATAAGGCTATGTGTTTTCATTCCAAACAATCGAAAGATGCTCAAACGCTTCAGAAACGTTTTAATGCTCAGATAGAACGCCCTGAGCTGTTCACAACCGGCGATATAAACGGCTTTGAACATCCTTATTGTGCTATAATTACCAACGATCGACAGGAAATTATTCAGATGGCGCAATGGGGATTATTACCCGATTGGGCTAAGGACAAGCAATTGCAAAACAGTACCTTAAATGCCCGTTTCGAATCGATCAGCGAAAAGCCTGCTTTTCGGAATTCAGTAAGTAAGCGCTGTTTGATTCCTGCTGATGGTTTTTACGAATGGCAATGGCTCGACCCGAAAGGAAAACTTAAGAAAAAATATCTGGTACATTTACCCAATGATAGCTTGTTTGCCTTTGCCGGGCTATGGAATTGCTGGCGCGATAATAATACGGGCGAAACTTTTCATACTTATACCATACTCACAACCGAAGCAAACGAATTAATGTCGGTTATTCATAACTCAAAAAAACGAATGCCGGTGATTTTACACCCCGATGCTGAAAAAACATGGCTCAACGGTGGTAAAATGGATATTTTTAATGATTTTTTAGTTGCTGAACCGATTGACGATACTCAAAATCAACTCGGACTTTGGTAGTGAACA
>RRZU010753820.1_pt1 | contig 14465 bp, 15 predicted proteins | sample 2165561 | NCBI WGS metagenome assembly RRZU01 (sample SAMN10456909, study PRJNA506462) | wastewater metagenome | isolation source: wastewater sludge | place: USA: Moscow, Idaho
AAAACATTTATGAAATTCAAAATTCGATTTTTGCATTATTTCTATGACTAAAAATAATTTATACAATTGTAAACTAAGATTTATCTCTTTTATTAAGAAAAAATTATTTATAAAAATCTTATCAAGTAGGTATTTAAATTTTAAATTTCTTTTATATAAGAAATAAACAAATAAGATTATAAATATTATGAATAATTTCAATTTCAACAATTTCAAGCTCTTCAACAGTACAAAGATTTTTCATAATAAACTCATTTTGTAAATTAAAAAATGAGTTTATAAAATAAAAGCTTAAAAAATAATATTAAAAATTATATTATTGAATTTCCATATCATAACCCATTGATTTTAGGGCATCTTTATTTTTTGTCCAGTTTTTCTTAATACTTACAAAAAGTTCTAAATAACACTTTTTACCACTTAATTTTTCTATTTTAGTTCTTGCTGCTTTTCCGATTCTTTTAATTGCAGTTGCATTTTGCCCAATAATCATCCCTTTTTGAGTATCTTTTTGCACGATTATTGTTGCTTTTATTACATCAACATTTGGTTTTTCTTCAACTTTATTTACAATTACATCTGTTTCATAAGGAATTTCATCACTAATATTTTCAAATATAGACTCTCTTATAAACTCTTTGTAAATATCCCTTAAATGCTCTGTTGTCATAATTTCAGGATCAAATAAATAAGGATGTTCTGGTAAATATTTTACAACCTCATCTAAAATATCTGCTTTTTTTGTAGCTTTTTTTATTGAAATAGGAATTATAGCTTCATATTTATCACTATACTTTTCATACTCTTTTAATTTAGCCATTAATTCATCATTGTTTACAAAATCAATTTTTGTAAGAAGTAAAATATGCTTTGTATTCTTTTTATTTTTCTCTAAAAAATCTTCATAATATTTTAAACTATCTGTAACTGGGGCTAAAAAAAGTATTAAATCACAATCACCCATAGCTCTTAAAGCCTCTTCAAGCATAAATTGATTTAAAAGTTTTTCAGTCTCATGAATTCCTGGAGTATCTACAAAAATAATTTGATCATCTTCGTGCATTACAATTATATTTGATCTTTTTCTAGTAGCATTTGCTTTATGTGAAACCATTGCAATCTTTTCACCAACAAGCCAATTTAATAGTGAACTTTTTCCAGCGTTTGGACGACCAACAACTGAAACATATCCGCATTTTGTCATATTTCTTTGCCTTTTTTTTCTTTTTTAATCTATAACGTTATAGTTTTATATAGATATATTATCATATTTTTACTATTTATTTTTATTTTATGCTTTTATAAATCTTTTTTCTATTTCATTTGCTGAGATTTCAATATTTTTATCATTTAAAAATCCAAAATAATAATTTTCATTTTGATATTTGGCTTCGATAAGTAAAATATTTTTGTCTTTATGATTTTGAGCAAACTTTTCAATAGCTTCCAAAGCAGTACTTTTCCAATATTTTTCAATTTCACTATTGTTCCCCGCATCAAAAAACATACAATCTTCACACATACTAAAAATATAATCCCCTGCTCCCTCATAAATCTCTAAAGAACCATTATCATGGTCTAATCTTTCATTTGTAAGAGGGCAAAATAGTCTAAAATTTCCACCATAATTGTCAATATTTATCTCTATTTTATTCATTGTCATTCTCCTTTTTTATTTTAAAACAACTTTTATATCATCCATACTTTTAAACTCTATAAACTCTTTTAAAAGTCCAACAAGCTCAACAACTTCACTATTTCTCATTCTAATACAACCACTTGATTCATAACTTCCTATGGTTTTTTCACTTAAAGTTCCGTGTATTCTAAAAGTATCTTTTCCATCAACTTTATGAGTTAAATTTATTTTTGCACTTCCCATATAATTTAACTTATCACCACCTTTTACTACCTTTGGTAGATTAATTCCTTTTTTCTTAAAGCTTTCTATTGTATCAGCAGTTGGATACCAAACAGGATTTAATGTAATTGATGTAACATTACCTACTCCTAAAGGTTTTTTTATATCTTTTCTAGCTGTTGAAACTTTATAACTTTTCAAAAGTTTTAATTTATCATCTATTTTTGCATTTACACTAAGTATATTTTTTGATGAATCTACATCAATTATTATTTTATCGTAAGAACCTGTTTCACTTAGAATATGGTCAACTTTTTTAAAAGTTGAAAGTTTTGGAGTATACCTATTTATTATCTTTGTTCCAATTTTTGAGAAATCTTCTACAAATTTATCTTCATCAAAAACTTTTACCTTTGAAAATTTTTCTATAAACTCATCAATTTTTATTAATGATTCATTACTCTCTTTTGAAAACAATGAAACTGTCATAAGAAAAATTAATACAAAAACTCTAAACAAAGCTTATATTCCTTGAAATATTGATTTTAAAATAGATTTATACCAAAATTTAGTATCAAATTAGATTAACAATTTTTAGGTACAATTTGCCTAAAAATATATAAAAGTTTGGAATAATTTATGAAAAATAGCCTTGAAACAATACTTTGCCACCCTACATCTTTTGCACCTTTTAAAGATGTTACAGGTTCATCTCATTTCCCTATTTATAATACTGCAACATTTGATTTGAAAAAACAAACTAGTGAAAATGGCGAAAAAATTTATGATTACACAAGAAGTGATAATCCAACAAGAGAAGCTTTAGAAAATCTTTTTGCATTTGCTGAAAATGGAGCTGGAGCTGTTTGTACTCATACTGGAATTGCTAGTGTTAATTTGCTTTTTGAAACAGTTTTAAAAGCTAACTCAACTATTTTAGTTGAAGCTGATTGTTATGGAGGAACAAATAGACTTTTAAAAATTTATAAAGATAAGTATAATGTAGAAGTTATCTCTGCAAACTTTCATGATTTTGAAATGATTGAACATATTTTAAAATCAAAATCTATTGATTTAACTCTTTGTGAGAGTCCTACCAATCCAGGTTTAAAAATAATAAATTTAGAAAAAATTGCAAAGTTATGTAAAAAATATAACTCTCTTTTTGCCGTTGATAACTCTTTAGCAACTTTTATTAGTCAAAAACCACTTGATTTAGGAGCAGATTTTTCACTATTTTCAACTACAAAATATATAAGTGGACATGGTTCGGTTATAGCAGGAGCAATTGTTGCAAAAGATGAAGAGTGGGCAAATAAACTTCATTATTATTCAAATGCACATGGTCACAATCAAAATCCTATGGATGTTCATCTTATATCTTTAGGAATTCCTAGCCTCAAAATTAGAGCAAAGGCAAGTAGTAAAAACTCTATTAAATTAGCTAAATTTTTAGAAAAACAAGATTTTATTACAAAAGTAACTCACCCCGCACTAAAATCTCATCCAAATAGAAAATTAGCAGAAAAACAGATGAAAATAATTCCAGGAGTTTTTTGTGCAGATTTCAAAACTGTTGAATTAGCAGAAAAATTCATACAAAATAGTAAAATATTTGGCGAAAAATGTTCTTTTGGAAGTCCTGATAGTAGAGTTGAAATACCATCAAAAATATCTCATGCTTCATTTTCAAAAGAAGAGCTAGAAAATATTGGGATTAGTCCTAGTACAGTAAGATTTGCAATTGGTTTTGAAGATATTGAAGATTTAAAAAAAGATTTATTACAAGCTATAAAATGATAGAAAATAGTTTTTTTACTTCAATAGAATGTGGAGAAACTCTTCCACAAAAAAATATGCATGCTGTTTCAACTTCTATGCCAACACTAAAAGATGTAATAGACTATGAAGAACAGACTCCAGAAATTTTGGAAAAAATTAGTGTTGCTTATCCTAGATTTGTAATTCATCCTTATTTAAAAAAGTTAGCAAATTATTTAAAAGAAAAATATAATATTTCTGATGAGTATGAGCTAGTTCTAATGAGTAGCAAAAAAGCTGTTGATGTTGTAAGTAACAGGTATTATATACATAATATTTGTGAATTTAATGAACCTTTTGGAGTAATAAAAGTTTCTCAAGGAAGACAATATAAAAAGGTTTTAAAATTTATTCAACATGTTGGATATAACCTTTCTTCAAGATTAGCTGAAGATTATTTATATAATCTTGGATTAGTACAAACCCTTCAAAATGAAAAATTAGAAAAAAAAGAACTAGCAGAAGATACTATTTTAAATACTCTAAGCCTAGCTTACAATGAAAAAAAAGAGAATATTGCTCTATGTCCATCAGGAATGAATGCAATTTATAGTGTATTAAAAGGTCTTAAAAATATTCAAGCTAGAAATGGAAAATCAATATTAATTCAATTTGGATGGTTATATTTAGATACTACAAATATTGTAAATCACTATTTTGAAGAGAGTAAAGTTTTTTATGATGTAACAAATTTGAGTATTTTAGAAGAGTATTTAAAAGAAAACAAAAACAGAGTTTTAGCAATAATCACTGAAGTTCCTACAAATCCACTTGTAAAAACTGCAGATTTAGAAAAACTAAGAGAACTTTGCAATAAATATAATATAGTACTTGTAGTAGATTCAACTTTTGCAACGCCGTATAACTTAAATTTAAAACCTTACGCTGACATATTTGTAGAAAGTTTAACAAAATTTGCTTGTGGAAATGCAGATGTTTTAATGGGTGCTATTATTTTAAATAGTAATTTTAAAATTTCGCATATAAAAAACGAGTTCTTCAAGCATAGTGATAAACCATATACTAAAGATATGCAAAGAATGGCTTTAGAAATTGTTGATTATAAAAAAAGAGTTAAAAAAATATCACAAAATACAAAAGAACTGATTGAATTTTTGAAAAATCTATCTTATGTAAGCAAGGTATATTCTTGCTTAGATGAAGATTGTATAGAAAACTATAAAAAACTTATGATAGATGAAAATAGTTTATCTGGAATAGTTTCTATTCATATTGAAAAAGATTTTCAAAAAATCTACGATAGTTTGAATTTTCCAAAAGGTCCAAGCCTTGGAACTGAATTTACACTTTTGATGCCTTACACATATTTAGCTCACTACGATTTAATAACTACAAAAAGTGGTAAAGAATTTTTAGAGAAAATAGAACTTCCAGTAAATCTTATAAGAATTTCTGTAGGGATTGAAGATATTGAAGAGATAAAAAAAGAGTTTAAAAAAATAGAGTTATGATAAAAAACTGTAACAAAAATAATATTCAAAATATTTCAAAATTAATTTTAGATGCAATAGAAGATATAGCTTCAACTCTTACTGGAGAGTTTGAAGAGGAAAAAATTCTTGAAACTTTAGATTCATATATAAAAATGGATATTTGTAGACTAAGTCATAAAAATATTTTTACTTATGTAAAAGATGAAAAGATTGTTGGAATTTTAGTAGCTTATTCATCAAATGATATTGATATTTTAGATAAACCCATACTTTTAAATTTAAAAGACAAAGGAATATTAAAAGATAGTTTTGAGAAAGAATGTTTTGAGGATGAATTCTATATTGATACTATTAGCGTATTAAAAAAGTACCAAGGACAAGGTATTGCAAAGGAGTTTTTCAACTTTGCTTTCAAAAAAGCAAAAGAGTTAGGGTATAAAAAAGTTTCACTTTTAGTTGATTTTAAAAAAGAAAAAGCAAAAAATCTGTATTTAAAAATGGGTTTTGAAGATAATGATAAATTAGTCGTAGCAGGAAATAATTTTCATCATATGATAAAGTGGATTTAAAATTTAAAACCACTTTATGACTATTTAGAAACTATTTATAACTATTTGCTATCTCTTTTGCAACAGTTAATAAATTATTATGCCAATCATCAGTTAGTGGATTAATGGCAACCACATTTCCACCTATATTATTTGAGATAGTTTTTGCACTATTTTGAGAAAATTGTGGTGATACAAAAATGATTTTTATATCATGTTTTTTTGCCTCTTCTACAAGTTTTACTAACTCATTTGGTTTAGGTTCTTTTCCTTCAACTTCAATAGAAATTTGTTCTATTTCATATCGTGCAGCAAAATATCCCCAAGATGGATGAAAAACCATAAAAGCTTTATCTTTATATGGTGCTAAAATATTTTTTATTTCTGAGTCTAAAGAATCTAACTCTTTTATAAACTCTTCATAATTAGTTTTATAAAAATCACTATTTTGTGCATCAATTTTTATCATAGCTTCATAAATATTTTTTGCTTGGATTTTAACTAATATTGGATCTAGCCAAATATGTGGGTCAACTCCACTATGATCATGTTTATCTTCTTCATGCTCATGCTTATGACCTTTGTGCTTATCTTCTTTTTCTTCATGATGTTCATGTGCTACCATCTCTATTTTTTCTACTCCAACAGTAGTATCAACAAAAGTAGTATTTTTTGCATTTTGTTTAAACTTTTTTATCCAAGCTTTTTCACTAGGCTCACCTATCAAAAAGTATGCTTTTGAGTTAAATAAAGCTTTCATTGCTGAAGGTTTTGGCTCAAAATTATGTGGAGAACTTCCTGGAGGAACCATTACATTTACACTAAATTTATCTTTAACAATTTTTTCTACAAAATATTTTTGTGGTAAAATTGTAACTGTTACTTCTTGATTCGATGCAAACAAACTCGAAAACAAAATAGAAACAATAAATATAATTTTTTTCATATTTTTCCTTTAAATGCAACCTGGTTGCAAAATTTTAAGAATTTTAATCATTTAATCCTTTAATGCAACTTAGTAGCATTTTTAATCCTCTTTTTGATAAACTAGCACTTATGGATAATTTAACAAAAAAAAATAATATTTCTAATATTAAATTAACGACAGCTAGAAAGTCTATTCTAGACATTTTAGTGAATTCAAATAAGCCTCTTTGCTATGAAGACTTAAAAGACAAAATAATTATGGATAAAGCAACGTTTTATAGGAATATAAGCTTTTTTGAAGAACAAAATCTTATAAATTCTTTTGAATCAAATGACAAAAAACGATATTTTGAAATAAAAGATAAAGAACATATTCACTTTATTTGCTCAAATTGCTCAACAATTGAATGCATATATCAAAAACCAAACTTTTCTTTAGATGGATATAAAATAGATACCATAATTTTAAAAGGAAAATGTAAGGAGTGCAATCTTAATGAACAATAAGTTTTTTGGTAGCAGACAATTACAACAAATTCTGAAAGTTAAAGAGAAGTATGAATTTATAAAAAACTTCATATCTGTTGAAACATTAAGTGGATTTATTTTATTTACTGTAACAGTTTTTGCTGTAATTATTGCAAATTCTAGTTATTCTGACTTTTACTTTGATATTTTAAAAAGTCCTATTTCTATTGGATTTGGAGAAAGTAGTTTCTCTATGAGTACGCTTCATTGGATAAATGATGTTTTAATGGCAATATTTTTTCTAGTAGTTGGCTTAGAGATAAAAAGAGATATGCTTGTCGGTGAACTTTCTAGTGTAAAAAAAGCATCTTTTCCAATAATTGCTGCTATTGGTGGGATGATTATCCCAGCAGCTATTTACTTAAGCTTAAATAAAGAATATCCAACAGGTTTTGGAGTTCCCATGGCAACAGACATTGCTTTTGCATTAGGGATTTTATTACTTTTAGGAAATCGTGTAAGTATGTCACTAAAACTATTTTTAGTAACACTAGCAGTTGTTGATGACTTAGGTGCTATTATTGTTGTTGCAATATTTTATACAAGTGAAATAAACTATTTATTCTTTATTCATGCTGGAATAACTTACTTACTTTTACTACTTCTAAATTATTTTAATGTTAAAAAATTACTACCTTATTTAGTATTAGGTATTTTTTTATGGATTTTTGTACATAAAATCGGGATTCACTCTACGATTGCTGGTGTTTTATTAGCATTTACAATTCCATTAAAACAAAAAAATGAAACGGATACAAATAACGCTCCTTTAGTAAAATTAGAACATGCTTTACACAACTTTAGTGCCTTCTTAATAATGCCTCTATTTGCTCTTGCAAATGCTGGAGTTATTATAGATTTTTCGAGTGTAATTGAACATAAGCAAATAGTCTTAGGTGTAGCGCTTGGTTTAGTTATTGGGAAACCAATTGGAATTTTCCTATTTACTTATCTTGCAAATAGTTTAAAAATTGCTACAAAACCTACAAATGTAACTTGGAGTGAGATAGTGGCAGTTGGATTTTTAGGAGGAATTGGATTTACTATGTCAATTTTTATTTCTCACTTAGCATTTAACGATCCTTCTATTGTAAGTGCAGTAAAAATTGGTATTTTTGCTAGTTCTATTACTGCTGCAATTATAGGAGTTATTCTTATACTTTCAAATAAAAAAAGAGTTTAACTCTTTTTTTATTCCTTTATCAAATTTTCGTATCTTTTATCAGTTAATAGCTTCATAAAAGCCACTAAAGCATCTATTTTTCTATCATTTTGAGCATTTGCTTTTAATTCTTTTAATGAAATTGTATCTTTGTGTTCAGGTTCATCCCATGGTAAATTTGTTTCAGGATTTATGGTTCTTTCTTTATTATTATATTTATCGTAAAACTCTACTACAGTTCTTAAATCTTTAAATACTCCATTATGCATATATGGTGAAGTTACAGCTACATTTCGTAAAGTTGGAGTTTTATATTTTCCTATTTGGTTCTTATCATTTACATTTGAATTTGCTAAAAGTCCTAAATCTTTATCTTTTACGCCATTTTTTTCTCTTAAACTTTTATTTTCTGGAACACCAATATTATGAAATTCGTAATTAGTAAAAGTTTCACCCTCTTTTCCTTCACCTTTTAAAACATGACAAGCTGCGCATGAATTATTATTATTTGAAAAAAATATAGACATACCTAAATCTTCAAGAGGAGTTAAATCATATTCTCCTTTTAGATATCTATCATATTTAGAATCAAAAGTTGAGAATTCATCACTTCTTTCGAAACTAGCAATTGCTTTTGTCATAGCTTCATAAGCAATTTTATCGTCAGAAAAAATATTTTCTCCAAAAAGTTTTTTGAAATTTTCAATATAAAATTCATTTTCTTTCAATCTTGAAACAGCTTCTTTTACATCTTTTAAACCCATTTCAATAGGATTTAAAGGTGGACCACCAGCTTGTTCTTCCAAACTATTTGCTCTTCCATCCCAAAATTGTCCTCCTTTATAAAGACCCTTTTTTTCATCAAAATGAAAAGGTGGAGAAAATTTGGCATAAGATGCTGTAGGAGCTTGTCTATCACCTAAAGATTTTTTATCATCTCCCAAAGATGCCATTTTAGAAACTCCATTTTCTCTATCATCAATAAATCCCACTTCTGGATTGTGACAAGTAGCACAGCTTTGAGTTCTATTTTTTGATAAATTCACATCAAAAAAAAGCATCCTACCCAACTCCTCTTTTGAAATATCATTTGCACTAAGAGTTGAAAGTATTAGTACCTTTGCTAAAATTAATTTTAAACTTTTCAAAATATCCTCCTTTTTTAAATAAATTTACAAATGGTCGTAAATACAAATCTTTTACTGTTTTGTATTCGTTCATCTGATTTTTTCTAAGTCCAAATTTAAGAATTTTTACATCTTTTGAAAGAGCTAATGTTCCAAAAACTCTATCCCAAATAGCTATATATCCTCCATAATTTTTATTAAAATGCTTTTTATCATGATGAATTTGATGCTGTTTTGGAGATAAAAACCACCTTTCAATAAAAGAGAAATATGAAAAAGGTACATGAGAATGTCTTAAATTTGAACCAAAAATAGAAGTTATAAAAACAAAAATATTTACTCCTAAAACCATATATATATTTATCTTTGCTCCAAAAAAATATATAAAAACACCAGTTACAAAACCTATACTAATTGCATATCTAAGTCCAAATAAAAAATTTTCAACTGGATGAACTCTATAAAAAGTTATAGGAGTTAAAACTTTTGCACTATGATGAACTTTATGAAACTCCCAAAGAAATGGTATTGTATGTAAAAATCTGTGTAACCAATATCTAGTAAAATCACTAAAAACAAATACTGCTAATGTGTATAAAAATACTATTTGTGTATAAGTAAATGAAGTAAAATCTATAAATCCAAAATTTTCATATAAAAATTTATTCGTAAACAACGCAACACTTTTTGCACTCATAATAAAAGGAATAATTAAAAATAAATTAACTAAATTCGATAAAAAAAAGTATATATAATCAAGTTTTGCACTAGGATGTAACCAAAGTTTAGAAGATGTTATTAACTTTGTACTTTTTTTTGTGTAAAAATAATAAATTATTCCTAAAAATAGAGAACTTAATAAATAAAGCCAATAAACTCTTTTATTTGGATTATTTAAAAAATCTAGTGCAAGAAGTTCCACTTTTTAATCTCCATCTGCATCTAAAATATCTGGTTTAAGACCTAATTTTTCTATTATTGTTATGTAATATAAGTCATGAATCGAAGAAACTGTATCAAAAAGTTTTTTACCATTTGTGAAATCATCTTTTGGAAGACTTTTTAATATATCTTTTGCTTCATTTATACTATTTAAAACATTTTTTAAATCATTTAAATCATTTTTTTCTTTTGCTAAATCATTTAAATTTTTATACTCTTTTTGTTCAATTATCTCTTTTTGAGCTTCTAATATAGCATCAATTGCTTCAAAAGAGTTTTGACTTAAAAAATATTCAGCTCTATTATTTTTAGAATCATTTTTAAACTTACTTGATAAACCAGCAGAATTTCCTACTCTCCACTCTTTTAATCTGTAAGAAGATGCTATTAATGTATTAATTAATATTGCATTCTCTTCTTGAACACTTTTTGTAGGATTTTTCAAATAACCTTCATATGAAGATTTAATATCTTCTAAATTTAAAACTATTGACTTTAAAATCTCATTAGTTAACTCTTTTTCTCTATAGCTTAAACTTGATATACTATTTTTTGAATACAAAACATATTCTAAAGCATTTACTGTTTTAAATGAATTTTTAAACAAAGCTGTTTTTATATCACTCTTACTGTCAATCACTCTTTGCATTTGAGAGTTTAAATCTTCTTTTAAATTATTAAAAACATCAACATACCTAGGAGTATCTAAGAACTCACTATTTATTTCACCTGCTAAATATATAGCTTCAACTTTTTTCCATGATCTTATGAAATTTGTAAAGTTTTTATCACTTATATCTTTTTGCAAAATCTTTGCATCATCTATTGCTTTTTGTGTATCTACTATAGATACATTTTTTATAACACTTTGGAATATTGAATCTTGTGCACTTAAGCTCAATATAAATACAATAAATAATAAAAATATTTTTCTAACCATTATAACTCCTCTAAAAATTTAATTAATTTCTCTCTATCTTCAAAACTCAAAGCTTTATAAGCCATTTGACTCTGTTTTGCTTCTCCACCATGCCACAAAATTGCTTCTTGAAAATCTCTTGCTCGACCATCATGAAGTAATCTTGCTTTAGTTTTATTTATTTTTTCATGAAGAGTAATTCCCCAAAGTGGAGCTGTTCTCCATTCATTTCCATTTGCACTAAATTCAATTCTATTATCTGCTAAATCATCTCCCATATCATGTAAAAGAAAATCTGAAAAAGCAGATACTTCAAAACCTAATTTTGTTTTTAAACTGCCTACATGACATTTTGCACAACCAATATTCTCAAATATTTTATAACCTTCTTTATAATTTTCGCTACTTTTATCAGCACTATATGTTTTTAAATTTTTTAAATAAAAAGTAATAGCATCTAACCTATGTTCAGGTAAATCTATCTCATCTTTTGGTTTTGGGGCATATAAGCACTCTTTTTGAAAAAAAGTACATTTATCTTTAGGTTCAATAGTTGTAGTAAGCCCTATATCATTTGAGGCAGCAAATGATATTTGTTCTTTTAAATTTGCCACACTTGCTTTCCAAGTATATTTTCCAATTTCATATCGATTTGAAATAGGAGAATATACGTAATTTACTTTTCCACTTATTCCATCATTGTTTAAATCTTCAAGATCTTGATTTTTTAAAATCTCTTCATCTAAAATCATATCAATAAGTGCCATGCCATTTAAGCTTTGAGCTATTCGAAAAGAAACAATTGAATCTTCTTTGATATTTCCATAATTTAAATTTTCTAAACTATATTTTGGTTTTTGAAGAATCACTCTTGTTCCATCATTTAATATTTCATTTTTTTCTTCAAAATCAAGTTTTATATTTCCTTCAAAAGGAACTCCAAAAATCCCATTTATTGCTAATTGTTCACCATAAATAGGCTCTGGAATAAAACCTTTTTTCAAAAAAACTTCTTCATCTTTTTTTGAATCATTTTTTTCTTTAGATAATCTAGCTACTATAGCTCTAGATGTTGTAAAATCTTTATTAAAAAGATTTCCTCTTCCATTATTCGGATGACAACTCACACAGCTATTTGCATTAAATAAAGGTCCTAACCCATCTCTTGCTGTTGTAATACTTGGAGCTTTTACCCAAGGAATATTAAAAAAACTTCTTCCCAACATAAATATATCTTTTTCTTCATCAGTTAGCCCAGTAATAGATTTTAATAAAAGTTTTGAATCTTTTGAAGAAGATAAATAGTTTTTTTCAATATTAAAAGCAAAAAGCCCTAAGCAAAATATTGCTGATAGGGCTTTTAAAATTAATAGTTTTTTTAACATTACTATTTACAGCTTAGTCTCTTCTGGATCTGTTACATCATCAGTTGATAAAGATATATTATTTGCCTTTGCAACATTTACCATCTCATCACCTAATTTTCTAAGTTCATTTTTAAGTTTTACTAAAACTTTTGACATTTCATGTTCTGGTCTTATTTGATAATCAAAATGAGCTTCTGTTTTTGCAACTTTATCAACTTGCTCTATCTTTTGCTCAATTGATTTCATCAAATTTATAACTCTAATTTTATCTTCACTATTTAAAGTATCAAGTAAACTCTTACCATATTTCTTACCATTATATGTAGAAGTTAAAATATTTTTAAATCCTTCATAATTTTTTGCTAAATCTCTATGTGTATTATCTGAAAAACAAGAGTGCTCATCCTCTTCACTAGGAGTTAAAACGGCAACTGCTAATCTTTCATTTGCTAATTCAGATTTAATAAAAACTCCCATACCTGCAATAATTTGTCTTATAGCATCAGATTGATTGATATTCTTTTCTTTATCTTTTAATTTTCCTAAAAGAGCAGCTCTATAAAGTCCTGAAGTTCCATCAATACTTTTTTCCCAAGCACTTTTAACAGTTTGTAAATCTTGTACTAATTTTTCTGTTACAACTTTTAAATACTCTAATCTTCTTTTTGAATCTTTATCTGTTGTAAAATCACTAAGAGGTCTTTCTCCAGCTTTTAATGCTCCATTTGTAATTTTATCTTCTAAGAAATTGTTATAATCTTGATCTTGTCCCCATAGTAAAAACTCAATAGCATGATACCCAGTAGCAACATTTGCTTCTCCACCATTTTCATTTAAACCTGTTAGAGCTTCAACTGTAATTTTTGTAACATCAACTTCCTTAGCTTCCTCACCACCAGGATTAAACTTACCAACTGTATCAATTATATTTCCAGATGTTCTTTTTCCATCAGCATCAATAGTGTAATCAATCATATTTTCATCAAGTGGCCAAGCATTAATTTGTCCTTCTAATGCACCATAAGTTTCACTAACCCAACCATCTTCAGCATCTATTGGACCATTTGCAAGTCTAAAGATTTCTGTACTTCCATAAGATTCTCTAGCAATTAACCATGACTTTTTCGCTTCATCTAAATTAGATTGTGAAGGTTTAACTACAAATTTATTTATAGATTCTTGTAATTTTTTTGCATCTTTTAAAGCTTCTGAATAGTTATCAAAAGCAATATTTGAATAATTTTCAAGAAAATTTAATTCTTTTGATAAATTAATATCTTTAGTGTAATTTACTTTTTGCTCTGCAGTTAAATTTAAAGCTAAAGCAGCAGTAATCGATAGGCTTATTAATATCTTTTTTCCAAATTTCATAAAATTCCCTTCTACTTTGATTTAGAAATTAAATCAAAAAGATACTTTAACTTTACTTAAGAATGATAATAATTATCAAGATATCTAAAAAAGATTTTTAAGATTATTTATTATCTCTTTCCCTTCCTCATCTTCTTTTTCTTTTCCTAGAAATTTATTTAATTTTTCCCCTAATTTATCTGCTTTTTTATCCAAAATTTCTTTTAAATCAAAAGAAATGGTAGGGTTATATAAATCATTTTGCAAAATAATTGTGAATTTATCATCTTTAATTTCTGTATCAATTTTTGCAAAAATTGTATTATTTTCTAAATCAATTTTAGAATTGTTTACTTCTATCTTACTTTTAGTACTTTGCATTAATAAATTCGATGTTAAAAGTTTATCATCAATTTTTGTATTAAGTTTTGAATTTTTATAAATCTCTTTTGTTAAATC
>RRZU011361091.1_pt1 | contig 14463 bp, 7 predicted proteins | sample 2165561 | NCBI WGS metagenome assembly RRZU01 (sample SAMN10456909, study PRJNA506462) | wastewater metagenome | isolation source: wastewater sludge | place: USA: Moscow, Idaho
CAACCTTGCCAAGGTTGGGGTCGCGGGTTCGAATCCCGTTTTTCGCTCTCCATTTTGCCCTGGTGGTGGAACTGGTAGACACGCAGGACTTAAAATCCTGTGTCCGCAAGGACGTACGGGTTCAAGTCCCGTCTGGGGTACTAAAAACGCTGTTAATCATCTGATTTTCAGCGTTTTTGTTTTTTAAGGGTGGCTAAAAGGGTGGCTTTTTTAGAAGTGTTAAATATTTAAAGTAAGTCTAGTTTAAGATTTTCTTTTTAAAAGAGGTCTGTTTGACTAATTTTTCAGAAGTATAGCTATAAGCCTGAATAAAATCTTATCCCGATTTTCAAAAAAAATTTTAATAATAAGGTAGAAGTTTATCAAGTATTATTATTCATTAAAATATGTAATCTATATTTCCTTGACTTTGATTTTTTAAGTTTTGGTAGTTAAATTTTTAAATACTTAAAATGTTAAATCAATAAAATAATGCCAAAGTGAAATACTGTCTTTAAGTGTCTTTCTTTTATGACTTGAAGTATACTTTTCTACAGAAGAAAATGATGCATATTGGGATAGTTGTTCTGTCTCTAACCATTCTATTGAATTATCTTTATTCGTATTGAATTGATTAATAAGCCAACAATTTACTTTGCCAAACCATTCATTGACTGTACGACTTTGAATATAGGCAAACATTCCACATACTCTTAGGTGTGAAGAGTGATCACCTCTTTTGAATCGTTCTATTCCACCACGATCTCCATATACATATTGCTCGTTACTGGAACTTTCCGAAAAACGTTTCGCTTCAAATTCAATGAGGGGTGATGGTTTTCTTCCTCTTGTCAATACAAAAACACCAATATCTGTTTCTTTACCTGAACTTGCTTGGGTTGGATTTTTTCTAAAATCGTACGGAAAATAATCCTGATCATTTTCAGTTTTACAAAGTTGAAAATGACTTACTAAGAAATCACTAATCCTATTTTCCCTATCTGAATCTTTAATAGTTTTATAATATGTAGGGAACTCAGGCACATAATTATCTACAAATAACAAGATCTGTTCTACCTCATGATTATTCGGTACAGATAAATCATTGGGTTTAGGTAATTGATATGGAGGCAGACTATCTCTAAGCATCTTGATAACGGGCTTTTACATAGTCAGCAAATACTTCATCGGCATCTCGTAGAGCAATTGAAGGCAACCAATAGCGCAGTTGTTTTGGTTTTACCAAAATGATACTATCCTTACCATATACTTTCATTATTTTCTGAATGTGTACGTGTTGTTGGTTAGTATCTCTTTGAGGAATAGCTTCTTGAATATATTGCTCTAAATCTACGATTTGTTCTTCTATAGGAGTGATAATTTCGTCGCTATATTCAAAATGTATAGCAAAATAATTACCTGTATCTAAAATTTTATATGGTTGAAATTGATTACTGTTTTTTTGATAGATGCTATTTAATGTTTTACAAAATATCAAGGCAAACCTATTAAGTTCGATGTTGTTGGCAAATTTTTCAGAATCAGCTTTTGAAAATTGATATTTTAATATGTCATTAATAATAATGTTTTCAACTTGAGATGTTTTCAACAAATTCAAATCTTCTGGAAATGGTAAATCCATAAAATCCTCCGTCATCGGCACAGAATGTCGACTAACTTTAATTTGACTACTTGTTGCAAGAATTATAAATCTCAAAAGCTCTCCAAAATCATTAAAGTATCTTTCTATTTTCAATAGCTGATTTCTATCTTTTTGTGGAGCATGAACTCCGATTACTTTATTTCGGAAAACAAGGTATTCATCTGACAAATGTGCTATTAATTTATTTTTCCCAATATGTGCTCTTATTAATAAATGAGGAGGCGTATAAATAAGCTCTTTTCTAGGTCTTAAAAAATTTGTAATCTCACAATCAGTTATTTCATCAACATTTATATAATCTTCTTGTAATGCAGAGGCTGGTACATATTTTTTACCTGTAATATAATCAACAGTTTTACCATTTTTATTTTCAATAAATCCTTCGCCTCTGATCCATCCCTGATCTTTTAACGATTCAATAAATTGACCTAAAGTTCTAATATTAGAAAAACGTTGTAATAGATTTGTTATTCGACCACCTCCCAATAGGTTAGCTTTCCAAATAAAAAGATTCTCAATAATATCTTCCTTACTAATAAAATGGAAATCATAATGATCAAATTCTAGAAATATCCTATTAGTGTTAGAAAAGGTGCGATTAGCAATCAAATGTAAAATATGTTCACTATCTGGTGCCGATTTTTGTATAAATATAGCTGCTGTAGGAACATTTTTTCCACTCCATAATTTATCAGAAAGTTTCGTGAAATCTATAACCTGCAAAAGATTATACATTGAAAATAATTCATACCTAAAAACTTTATCCTTTTGGTATAAAATAGGTACTGATGGCTGAATCATTGATAATACACCCTTATTTTTTAGTAACCTCATGGATTGAACTAAAAAATGAAGAGCAGGGTTCTCGTCAGGAATATTTATATCACTTTTATATCTAATTCTATCATTTAACTCTTTAAAGTACTTCTTTCTACTTGGTTCCCGACCGTTTACTTCTGCTAAATTAAATGGAGGATTGCCGATAACCAATGAGAAATCATTTGGAGGATTATCGGTTATAAAATCAAAGAAGTCTTTAGTGATAATATTATCACTCATATCGGGGAACTTCAACTTCCCCCATGTAGGTGGATCTAAGTTAACTTCATCCAAAATTGCTAAAGCCAAACTAAAAATAGACAGTCGTATAGCATCTTGTTGAATGTCTATACCATGAATACTTTTTAGCAATAAATCTTTTAGAACAGCAAGAGATGGCTTTTCTAATTTGCCTGTTTTTTGCCATTGTTCGTACCGCCACCATTGGACAATTCGTTTGTATGCTTTGACTAAAAAAATACCCGAACCGCAACTTACGTCAATTAGCTTAAAGTCTTTTTGAGGAACTTTAAGTGGCATACACTCATCTACTAGAGTAGAGACGATCATCTCAGGAGTATATACAATATCTTTGCTGTCTGTTAATAATTCTTCATATACTGAACTGATAACCTCTACAGGTAAATGCGAAAAAGAGTATAATCTCCAAAGAACATAGCTTCCGTTTTGAACGTTGCCATCTAAATATTCTGCTAATCTTTGTACTTCACTTTTTTGAATGGCTTCTCGTGCATCAGCTTCATTTTCTTTATGCCATTCAAATATTTTTCCGTTAAAATCTTCTGCTAATTTATCTAACAAAAGAAGCAATTTCCCTTTACGGATTACGTCACAGAAATCGGTACACTGGAAATTATTTTTAAAGTATGTTCCTGCGAAATAGCCACTTTTAGCATCTTCATCACGCTCCTCTAGATATTTAATCAAAAGACTCTGCACTAAAAGTTTTAAAGCGACATGTTTATCCAAGTTGGATTCTTGTTGAAATCCTTCATAAACATTTTTAAGTCCACGAATCAAATCTCGGGTAGCTGATTGTTCAAACTGGAAACGCTTTTTATTATTCTCCTCTTCCCAAAACAATCCATCATCAAAACTTTGAGCATTGAACGATTTTATCGCATCGCCTGTTTTTCTGATGATTTCCTCTGCATAGTGTTCTTTATTTTCTTTAGGTTTTTCCCTCGAATCGAAAACACTGACAGCCGATTTTTCAATAATAATGTATGCAGGAACCTGATAACCGTTCCACATATTTCTATGGATACGATTTCGATCTTCTGTACTTAAAGTCTTTTGTGTGTAATCAAAGATGTATAGCTGCGGAACAGCAGCCCTGCCATCTTGGAAGTAACGAAAATAAACAGCATCCGCTTCAAACTTACATGCTGTTTCTAATGCAAATAGAATGTCCGGACTAGCAATAGTCTCGATAAGATTTTCGTAGTTCGCAGTTAATAATACACCGCTTGTTCCTCTATCAGAAATAAAGGAAAAGTTAAGCTCCTGAATATGTTTTTCAAAAACTGCTGTTGGCATAATGTAATATAAAAACGTTATTTATTTACAGGGTAAAGATACAATTTATAGTAGTTAAATTCTATTAGACTACTTGATTAATTTAATATGCTTTAAGTTCTTCTAAACTTCTACCAGAAATATTTTTGAAAACGATAGACATGTCCGCTTCTCTCAAACATTGTTCTCCTGCCCGAGCTTCTAAAGCGTTTATTGTTTCCTCGTATAGCTCGTTTAAAGTTTTATTCCTACAGATTGGCTGTGGCCGAAAAATATCAGATTTGTCATTATGTGACATTCCAACAATAGCATATGATCTTTTATCATTATCAGCATAGAACGAATTACTTCCTGCTAAAGGTTCCTTGTATAATCTAATATCATCTAATAAAATCACTGTATAAACATATTCTTGACCAGAGTTACTTGAGATACTAAATTGAACTTTTTCATCTTTCTTTATTATAGCGTGGGATTTATATTGATGAAGACTGTTCAAAATTTCAAAAGTATCTTGAAGTTCTTTTTTAAAATAGTTTGATAGTGGATTATAGTGGGATGTAGCATTCAATGCTCTTTCTCTATATCTATTCAACTTATCTAATATTGAAATATCCCAACCTACATGATTAAAATAATCGATGCATTTTACAATTAATGGATTTAAAGTTTGTGAATTAGCAGCTATTGGTTGTCCACTTCCATCTTTAAAGAACTCAACAGGAATAAAACTTCTAAAGAACTCTTCAAGAGCTGCTCTTAAATTATTTCCACATGCGTTATAATCAATACTTTCTAAATCTGTAAAGTAAAAGTGAGCTTTTTGTAGATGTGACTTATGTTCTGTGATTATAGGTGTTGGAATTCCAGAATGTAAAAAAGATTCATACATCTCTAAAACTTTCCAAGAACTCTTGTAAGCATTGTCAATTTTGTTTCTATCAGTTTCTCCACTTTGCCTAGCTAAATTGGCGTTATAGGTTTTTATAAAGCTTAAGGCTGTATCAAAAAATACTCTGTCATGAGTTAAAAAAAATAGTTGATAATCTGCAGTATATTCCTCCAATACAATGTTAAGCACAGACTCCCGATTTCCCATGTCAAGACTTAACAATAGATCGTCTAAAACTAATACTTTGGGAACGTTAACAATAAATTTTTCTTTGAGAATTGCCATTCGTATTGCTAAAGCTATAGAAGACAATCTCGCTTCATTTAGAAATGTATGGGATCTGGAAATATTCCTTTCGAGTTCTCCTAAATTGTCATTTAATAATGTAACATTTAAAAAAACTTCTGGAGCTTTTGTTTTTCTTGTTCTTGAATTATTGATCAGTTCATTGTAAACACACTTTTCATATTCAAAATTAATTTTTAGTTTTTCTTTGAAATGTTTGTTTAAATAATCATTTGCAGTCTCTGTAATAGTGTTTAGATAAAATTGAAATTCATTATTAAAAGTATTTATTAGCTCTTGAAATTCATCATAACCTGGTCCACCGATATTAGGGTAGGGCTCAATACCTTTCTTCAAATATTCCCACCATTTTTTTGAGTTTGCAGTATGATTCCGTCCATCCAAAGCGATTAGGTCGACTCTTAAATTTATAAAATCTAATAAATGTTTATTGAAATATTCAAATAATTTGACTCTCTCTCTATTTGTGAAATTATAAATATTAAAAATTGATTTATAGTCGATTAAATCACTACATAAAGAGCATGATTCTATAAACTGATCACCTATTGTGTTTACAGTTGTATTCGATATTCTTTTGGTTCTCAAATCTTTATTTTCATCTTCAAAAATCAACTCAATAAAAGAGGGGTTTCCATTTGCAAATCTGTTTACCAAATTATAATCATGCCTAGGATTGAAATAATTTTGTACATCTGCTACATTTTTGAAAACACTTTGAAAAAATGTATACAATGCCCAATAGATGGAACTCTTTCCGCTGCCATTTTCTCCGTAAATTAAAACATTTTTTCGAACGATATCGATAGTTTTTTCACCATGAAAAAACTTAAAATTGCTTAGTGTAATTTCTTTTATTTTATGCATATTACTTACCAGCTTTTATAGGCATTACAATATCTGCCAGTTTAATATCCATCAACTTTAAGTTGTTGCGGATTTCATTATCTTTCTCACGTAACTTTTGGTAGGCATTGTGAATGATTTCAATCTGTTCTTGCTCGTCTTTTTCTTCTATACTTTCAAAATCACGTTCCGCATATTTGATAAACTCTATCCCTTCATTTTCAAAATCTTCTTTAAAGTAGAGCTCCATTACCATCGCGTCTATTACTTCTTCAAATAATTGGGCTATGTGGCTATTGGGAACGTGATTACTGATTTCTTTTTTTGTAGTTGTTAGAAACAAAATATAATTTGAAAAAATTGATATTGTTTTTTGTTCATTGTCGCCAGCGTTTACTATTGGAAAGTTCTTGATAAATGTCGCTTGATAGCGATAGAACCCATTTGATTGAGGAATTGTATTTTTCGTATGATAATATGTAAGCAATTTTGAATTAAGAACGCCTAATAAAAACTTTAATTCAATGTTTGGATTTGAAACAATGATTGAATAAGTTGTTGTTGTGCCAATAAAATTATCGTTGTCAAAAGCAAAAGAATTTTTGGAAGCATTATCAAGAGTTACAATTTTAGGTTGTTGGAATCTTTCTAGATTTCTTTGATTCCATAATTCAAACCAAAGTTTTGAAGATTTATCAAAATAATCTCTGCCAGAAAGATCATCTCTATTTTCTTGCAAGTATTTGTATGTGTTTGGAAATTTTGATTTTACAATGCTTTCAGGAATAACTTTTCCATCAATAGTGTAAGGATAAATACAATATGTACCACTCCATTTGATTTCGTATTTATCAATGTCTTTTCCCTTAAGAAATGGTTGAAGAATATCTTTTTCCAACTTCCATTTTTCTATATCTTCTTTCTTTACAAGAAATACAGAATCTTTACCTGTTGCTACTCCTTGGAAAATTCCATCTACCACTTTTTCTAGAGTATTGGTGTTTACTTTCATTCTTTCAAACAGTTTAGAAGTTTCATCATTCTCAAAATACCAAGGATTTGAGGTTAGTTTTTCTGATGATACAATAATTCCTTTGGTATTTTGAATAGTTTTATTGTAAGGGAACTCATAATCATTCAATTCAGATTTTGAGAAAATGAAAATACCCGTATAGGTTGTCGCTGTTTTAAATATTTGCGAATCTCCAAAGTCCACAATTCCAATTATTTGAGCATTTTTAATCAAGAATTTACGAATTTCTTCTCCGTAATCTCTGTGCATAAATCTTGTAGGACAGATATAGCAAAGAGTTCCGTTTTCTTTTATTAAATCAAAAGGTTTTTCTATGAAAGGAATATATAAATCGTATTTTCCTCTTGTCGTTTTAAATTCTGTAAGTTTTGCTTTCGTTTCTTTGTTTAAATTTTTAAATTCCACATAAGGTGGATTTCCAATCACCACATCAAATTTTTCCACGCCAAACATCCATTTAGGATCAAACCAATCACTTTTATCATTCTCAAAAGGGTTCCAATGACCTAACTTGTATGCTTTACTATTAATGTCCGCAAAAAGGCTACTTTGGTCTTTGGCTATCTTTTGCTGTACTTTTAAAAACTGCTCTTTTACTCGTGCTTTAGCTTTGCCAGAGCTTTGTATGTATTCATTTCTAAGGTCTTCTAATTGTTGCAACTCTTCAAAATTATCAAACATACTACGCTGTTTTTCTTCAGGCAGTTTTATTAGTGTATCAGCCGTAACAAATTTAAACTCTAAATTTGGTAAAGGTTCTATACCTCGGTTCGGTTTTGTTTCATCAATATTTTCATCCACAATTAAAGACAAAAAACAACGTAGTTTTGATATTTCAGCTGCTACAGGTTGTATATCCACCCCATAAAGACTGTTTTGTATCACGCCTATTTTACGGGCATATTCTACACCCGAGGAAGACAGTTTTTCTTTTAAAAGCTTTTTTACTGTTGTATTTTTGATTCTGTCTATTTGTCTTTTTTTCCACCATTCCGCTTCGGGATCCAATTTCTGTAATGCCTGTACTATTTTTTGTAATACCCCCATAGGAAAAGCACCAGAACCACAAGCAGGATCCAGTATTTTTACTTGGTCTAAGGCATCTAAAATATTGTTCTTTTCGGCATCGGTAAATGCTGGGTCGGCTGTTTCCAACATTTTAAAAATCGGACGAACTTTCTCTTGTACAATGCCAGTTTGGTTATGCAGGTATTGTACTAAGCTTTCAGTAGCCATATAATCCACAATTTCCCTTGGCGTATAAAAACTACCTGTTGCCTTTCGTGCCGTTTCTCCACTATCGGGATCAATTTCTGCCAATAAGTTTTCAAAAATACGTCCTAACATTTCGGGATCAACGCTTACCTCGATTTCGGTAACCGAATTTTCGTCAATGGTAAAGTTGTACTTTTCCAATTCTCCAAAGAATCTCAAAAACCAATCGTCACCTATACCAAAATTGTTTTGATTGTTTCCTTGGCTATCTGATTTATAATAATCTTCTATATTAGGTTCAAACAAACCACCATTCAGGAAAGGAATTGTTTTTGTTCCTTCAGGTAAGTTGCTTAAGCGTTCTTCCATTGGTGTATTCAACGTTTGGAAAAACAAACGTTCTAAAATAGAGTGGTAATAATTGTTGTAGTGTTTTACGGCATTTGATGAAAGTAACGTTTCGGGTAACAATGCAATATCATCATCCGATTTTTTCATTTTTAAAAACCAACAAAATACCGTTCTACCGATTAAACGAACGGCAAATTCCTGTCGAACACTACGGTCAGTATGAGGCAATTGTAAAATGCCTTTCCCGTATTCTGTAACTTTTTTTCCTTTGCCAATTTTTCCACCTACCAATTCATAGAAAAACGACTGAACAATTTTATAAAACTCTTCGTTCAGAGCCTCTACGCTAAAGGCGTTCAGCATATCCTGTAAGGATATGACTTTGCCTGTCAGCTTACTTAAGCGGTCAGATGGCGTTCTTACTTTTTCGTCTTTACCTAAAAGATAGGTGTATCTCTTCGGTTCAGTTGCCTGTTTGATAATTTCGCCCTCATCGTTGAGTACTTTGATCTCCGAAATGAAGGATAATCTCCACTTTTCGTCCTGAACAAAAACAACGATAGCACCATCCACATCATATTTGTAAACGTTTCTAAGCAATTCACGAAGACTAACTTTGTTTCGTTCTAACCATACATCCGATTTAACGTTGATACGATATAGACCGATAATCCGATCGTCAGAAGTAGTAAAACTTCCCAATTCAAAAGCTTCTGTTGCACGCTCATTATTGGGTAGTAGAATAGGTTTGGGTTGTGCATACAATTGTCTTGCTCCAAAAACAGATTGTAGCACTTCAATCCAATCTTGGTGATTATATGCTTTTTCAAATATCTTATGTAAGGTTGCTCTGTCCATTAGTCAATAAATGTTTCAGTAATTACTATTTCAGGAGTGATATTCAGATCTATATCGTTGATTGAAGATTGTTCGTCTTCACCATCATTAAACACATCATATTTTTTTGCAAGAGCAATAAGTAAATTGTCGGCTTGTCCGTATGATGTTTCCTTCTTGTCTAATCTTCGTTTCAATTTTCTTATTTCATTAGGTAAAGGGGTAAATGTCCCTTTATCAATTAAGTCTGCTAATACTTCACAAGCTTTTTTAGTATCCGCCTTTCTTGTAATTGATTTAAAATCACGCAAAAATTTCTTTGCTTGTGCTGAAATAGCGTCGGCTTTATCCGTTGTGGTAACTGTATCTGTTGTGGCTCCTAAGAAATCCTTATCAAACTCTTCTAGTGCTGCCTGTACATTATCATAGTGACTTGCAGGAACACCGTATCCTTGTTCATTAACTTTTGCCTCGAACCTTTCGGCAGCTTCCAAAAAAGTCAAAGGTGTTACCTCATTATCTTTAGTAACAGCATAAAACTCCATTTTATAGGGTGATTTCAGGAAAATAAGGGTAGTATCTTTTGTTTCTTCTGCTACTGTGTTTTCATGTTTTCGGGCAGTACGTGCTTTTAGCGGAAAGTTTTTTATACGCTTAAATTCTCGTGGATTAGCGTCTTTAAACTCTCTTATAAATCTTAAATAAAGTAATCTTTTATCCTCTTCGTCTGGCATCCCTTCTTTGAAAAGTTCAAATTGTTCGACTAGCTCTTCATGTGTAAACACCTGTGCATCCTCGCCAAAAGCTGAATGGAATCCTTGTAACTTTAATAATGCATTTTTATACAACTTAATCTCCTCATCTCCCTGCTGTGACGGATAAAATATATAGTTATATACTACGCCAGCAACACTTCCGATTCGGTTAATTCTTCCGATTCGTTGCATCAATCTTGTGGCATTCCAAGGAGTATCGTAATTAACCAAAACATTCGCTCGATGTAAGTTTACACCCTCTGCTAAAACATCGGTTGTTATCAGAATCTGATAGTCGTCCATTCTTTTGCCTATGTAATTCGCATCAAAATTCTCCTGAATGGTTTCAAATATCTTATTTCTGTTAGCTGAAGAGACCTTTAGTACGCCTTTTCCGATGCGCTTTTCTAATTTTTCTGCCAGATAATCTGCTGTGTCATTACTTTCCGTAAATAAAATAAGTAGTCCTGTCGGATTTCTATCTTTGTTTAATAATTCATTTTCAAGTGCTTGAAATAGTTCTTCAATCTTAGGATCTTCTTCTACTTTAGCCCACTCATTACTAAGCTCTTGTAATAAAACTTGGTCTTTTCTTAAGCCAGCTAATAATTCAGGCTCAAAATCTTCTGCTTTGAAAATATTATTCTTTGGTTTTTCTGTGCTTAACTCCATAATGAGGATTTCTATCTCTTCCATAGAAAAGCCTTTCTCTATCAATTCATTAATATTAAGGTCGGGAGCGATTAAGACCTTATCACTCTCAAACATTTTAATCATTCTTTGAGTAGATACTAAAAGATTGTTGAGCGTGATTTGGAATGCATGGAAACTACTTTCCAATCGCTTAACCATTAATGTTTTCATGATTCCAGCCAAGGATTTAGAAATCAATACAGCTTGATCATAATAAGCGTCTTGTAAATCTTCTCTCAAAAAACGAATAGCCTGATAGCGATAATAATTAATCTTATCATCATCAGTTAAATAGAATATGGTGTGATAAAAAAGCTTACTTAGCTTAGCGTTTAGACTATAAGCTACAGTACGCAAAGGTGCTATTTCAGGAAAAACAATACCTTGTTCTTTTAAATCGTCAAGATATTTTGGGTAATTTGCTAAATCTCTTCTTGTTCTTCTAACCGTAATTTGAGAAATGACTTTTTCTCGAATTGTATTGTACAGATCACGAATTTTTCCCACATTGGGCTCGTCCTCTCGCATCACATCTTTATATTCTCGAATTATAGGACCAAAGAACGATTGGAGATTAGTAACGGGAAGCGTACTTCTTCTTGCGTCCTGGAACAATAATAATTGATAATAGAGATCCTGTGGTCTATTGTTAAGCGGAGTAGCTGAAATTAATATAACCTTTTTATTTTTTCCTGTCACTAATCCTTCGCCATTTCTTGGAGCTTTGCAAATACGTTGCAATAGTCCAAAAGCTTGCGAAGTATGATTTCTATATTTGTGTGCCTCATCAACCAATATCAAATCATAGTCCTCTTTAGCCCAATAATTCATATCCGCTCCATTGACTATTTTCTCCAAACGCCCATTAGTAACAAATTTGGTATGTCTGTCAATTCCAAACATTCTAAATGTGGATTTCCAGTTTTTTTCCAATGCAGGTGGATAAACCACCAATATTTTGGTGTTTAAAGACCCGTTAGCAACCAGAAACCGCTTAGCAATCATAGAAGCGATAATTGTCTTTCCTAAACCAACAACATCTGCTAAAAAGAAACCATTATGATCCATTAACATCTGAAATCCCTGATTAACGGCATCTACTTGATAACTTAGTTTTTTATAACTCTTGGGCAAATCCCCAACTGTGTCAGGGTCATAATCAATGTTGTTGCCAAAATATTCGATTAATAGTTTAAGATAAATTTCAAAAGGAGTAAAGACTTGTCCGATATGAGTTTTTTTCTTATACTCTAAAATATCAGCAGGCAAAATAGTTGTTGATTGTTGCCAAAGCTTTTGAAACTCTATTTTGGTAAATTCAACATCATCAAAATCCTTTAGCGCAATATTCAATTCGTAATTCGGGGATTTTTTAATACCCAAACCTGCTTCTGTAAGATTAGAAGATCCCATAATCACCCAACCATCAGAATGTTGGGAATGCAGTTCGGGTAAAAAAAGATAAAATTTAGCATGAATTGCCTTTGAGTTGTGTGCTCGTACTTCTATTCTACCATCAATAATATCTTGGATAAACTGTAAAATACCTTCTTCTACTTCTTTGGAATATTTAGCTTCCTTCAAATCCTGTATAAACCAGTTTAAAAATTCTTCTTTTGTTTTTTGTTCATCTCCAAAGTATAACAGACCTTTTTTCTGAGCATCTGCAAACATTTGATCTACGTTTATACCAACCAGTATTTTTATATCCTTGATATTATTTAAATATGGCTGTAATGCAAAATATCCTGAAGAACGAAAATAACCTACCACAGCATGAAAGGCAAATACATCTTTCATATTTTCAAGTATACCTTTGAATTTATGGAAAACTGTATTTTCTTCTGTATTTGTGAAAAACTTTGTACTCATCAATCAACTATTTTCGTCTTTAATTTCAATTAATAATTCCTTTACTGGAACATCCAATATCTTCGCAATATCATATAGTACTTCTAGGCGAGGTTGCTGTCTATTCTGTACATAGCCGTTAACAATGTTATAGCTTTTGCCAAGTTGCTCTGCGAGCCACGTTTGCTTAATGCCCTTTTGTTCCAATATCTCTTTGATTCTATTCATCGTTAAGTCATTATAAATAGTTTATAACTTTTCATATATAAAAATTGCAATATACTGTATTTCGGTGTAATTAAACACCATTTTTTGTGTAAATTTAGTTTGGTTCTAAAAGATTAATGAAAACCCTATTCCAAGACTATTGTCTAAGTTTTGTAGATTTTCTTTTTTCTTCATTTTCTATTGAAATTTTATTACTACTATAGTTATTTATATTATCCAGTCTTAACAAATTTAAAAGATATGTTGCTTTGCTAGAGTTCTTAAAAATTTCTTCAAAAGCCGAAAAAGGGATGTTATTTTCTTTTGATGCTTTTTTGAGTATTTCAATCATTTTATCTTTAAGTTCAGCATCATTTAGATTTTGCAGATTCGGAATTTTTATACTTTCTTGTAAAATAGCTTTTTTAAGAGTATTCTCAACCGATTCCAAATATTTTTTCTTTTCAACAGCAAAAACAGTTTCATTGGTTAAGAGGGCGGAGTTTTTGCTTTTGGAAAATAAAACTTCTTTTTTCAGACTTTCAATTTTGGTTTTCAGTTCTACAATCTGTTTCTCCTTGGATTCCATTTCAGTTTTGTTTTTGAGAAGTTGAATTTTATTCATTTTGATTACCTTTTTGTAATTCTCAATCGTTTTTTCGGTTTTTATTCTTTGAAACCCCAAAAAATCTGTTTCTTTAATAATCAAATCTTCTTCTTTTTTTGATTCAATTTCGGATTTCATTTCATTGTATCGTTCTTCCAAAATTTTCAAAACTTCTTCCTTTTTCTTGATTTTAAATTCTACAGCTTCTAATCTTGCTAATGACCCTGAAACACCACGTTCCATTTCGAGACATTCTGCTGCCAAATCTTGCATTTTTGAGTAATGAAAAGATTGATGTTTTAAGGTTTTTCCAGTTTGTAAGTCTTGCCAATCTGCTACTAAATGAGCGTGATAGTTAGGTTTCCATTCTTTGGTATCTTTGTCATAATGACCTTCGTCTTTGTGAATGGCGATCTGAAAAATTCGGATTTTAAGTTCTTCTTCCAATCTTTTTGATAAGTTGTGCAAATCCTGCATCGTGGTATTTTCTTTAATGACAACTACAGCTTCCCGAATTGGCATTGCATTTTTCTGTAACTTCCTGCCTGATTTTTCTTTGCAGTAAGTTTCTATTGTTTGGATACGATCTGCAATTTTTTGTTCCATCCAATATTCATTTTTATGAGTTAAATCTTTGCGGATATAGTCAAATGATTTCTTTCTAAAATTATGAATTTCAGAATCGAATTTTATGGCTTTGAAATTGATTGATGTCTTCATTTTTCTTAAATTTGATAATGATTTTATCTGTATCTTTTTTACGCAGGTTACTTTACAACCTACATCTATTTTTTACAGGTGGAATAATGACCTTGTATTATTTTTTATAGGTTAAAAAAGTTGAACCTTGTTCTATTTTATACAGGTTAA
>RRZU013483121.1_pt1 | contig 14462 bp, 15 predicted proteins | sample 2165561 | NCBI WGS metagenome assembly RRZU01 (sample SAMN10456909, study PRJNA506462) | wastewater metagenome | isolation source: wastewater sludge | place: USA: Moscow, Idaho
CAGCAGCTTGCTGCACTTCTTCAGACGCGCCGAGGTTGGGCCACAGGCTGTGGCCCAATTGGCTGGCGCGAGTCCGTACGGAGTCCGTACCCCGCTCGAACCGACCGATCCGACCGACACCGCCAGCGACGGCACCGAGCACGATGGCCGGTCCATCCGACTGGGTCACCGCCTCGCCAGACCCTCGTAATGAATAGGTCTGGGGTTCGACTCCCCAAGGCGGCTCAGATGACGCCCTCCGGTCCGCCGGAGGGCGTTCCCTGTCTGTCAGCGCAGTCTGCGTGCCGCCTTTCGCTCTCCCTGCTCAGTCCTCAGGGGGCGTGCGGGGCGACCTTGAAGTTGCCCGAACTCCGCACGGAGTCCGGGCCCTGTCAGTGCCGGCAACTACCTTCGTACCATGCGTTCGCCGCCCTGGCTCCGTCGCGTCCTCCGGGCCGGCGACCACTGGTTACTGCTCTGGATGGCCGCGTGGGTTTCCCTCGCAAAATGGGGAGGGCCCGTGGCGTCCGGCCTCGCCATGGCGACACCGTTCGTCGTGGGCATCGTCGTCATGGCACTTGTCTCATTCCTCACGCCGCCCGCTCGGCCACTCCGGGAGACCTCTGCGCTAATCAACCGCTTGGCCATGTTCGGCCGGGGTGTCTGGGCAGCGACGCTTTTCGCGTGCGCGGGCGTCTTCGGAGCATGGGTAGCGATCGACCTGGAGTCGGTCCAGAGGTCGACTCCGGAGGTGCTCCGACTGAGTCGGGAGTCCGTGTCCACGGTTGTGATTGCCGCCGCCATCGTTGTTGGGCTGCTCAGCATGATGGGAGTCGCCTGGGACCTCAACCGCGCCAAGGACACGCGTCGTGAGGCAATCTGGCGCCTTACCGCGCGTCTGTTGAAATGCACTCAAACACGTCGCTTCAAAGAGCCTCTCGACGAGTGGCTCGACTGGTTCACTTCCTCGTGGCGTCCATGGCTGATCGCGTACCTCGCGCCGTTCATCGGTGCAGCCATCTGGAACACGGTCCTTCCCTTTGGAGACGAGTCTTTCCGGCTCTGGTGAGGTTTCAGTAGCGGTACCGGCCGCGAGCAGGTCGTAGACGGCAACCGTCTCGGCGCACGCACTCGCGAGCTGCGGCACCACGTCTCGAGCTCCGGACGGCGTGGTCCCCTGAGCAGCCGCCGAGCTCTGGCCCGACCTCCTCGACGGTCAGCACGCTGATCGACCAAGGCCCATGCCGCTGACTCGACCGACCGACCGCGCGCGGTCGTCCTCGGAGTCGCGCACCCGTGTGCTCGTCGAGCGCTCTGCTGGTCAGAGTCGCCATGCCCAGCCCCCACGTCGGAGTCGGGCCTGAATGACGGCGATGCTGGCGCGGCAGGACAGCGACATGGGCGCCCGACTCCTCGGCTGGCCTCGATCGTCGTTATCAATTCGTTATGAACGCCGGATGCGTCATACGGATGATCGAAGACCGCGCGCGACCCGTGGAAAAACACGGCTGTCATTTATCGAAATACAGTCGTGTAATTCGCTGACCTGCGGAAACGTCCCTGTGAATGGCGTGACTGCTGTTTCCTGTGTGACGAAATCTCCATAGTCTCGGGGCAGGAAATGGTGGGTCGCCCGTCGGCCTGCCCGGTGACGAGAGGACGTGATGGTGGTCGGCGAACCTAGGTCCGTGCGCACGCTCACCATCCGGCGTCGCACCGTCGCCGTCGTCCTCGCAGCCCTGCTGGGGCTGGCGATCGTCCCTGCGTATGCCGACCAGGCCTATCCCTCCGCCGACGACGTCCAGCGCGCCCAGGCCGCCGTGACGACCGCCGAGGGACAGGTCGCGGCACTCGACGCCCAGCTCGCTGCGCTGCGGATCCACCTCGTCGACGTCCAGAACGCTGCCGGCGTCGCCGCCGAGGCCTACAACGGCGCCAGGCTCGCCGCGGACGAGGCGGATGCGGCCGCGGCCGACGCCATTGCCAAGGCCGATGGCGCACGCAGCGCGGCCGACCAGGCATCCCTCCTGCTCTCCCAGTACGCGGCGGGCGTCTACGAGGACTCCGGCTCGCTCGGGCAGCTCGGCATCTTCCTTTCCGACGGTGGCCCCCAGACCGTGCTCGACCGCGCCGCAGGCATCGAGGCCGTCGGCACCGAGCGCGACCGCGTGCTCCGTGAGGCCCAGTCCTCCGCCATGCTCCTGGCCACCCTCCAGCGGGCGGCCGACGAGGCCCGCGCCCGTGCGGTGGCCGCCGCAGAGGTGGCCCGGAAGGCGGCCGACGAGGCCAAGGCCACGGTCGCCGCCGCCGAGGCCGAGGCCGCCGCAGTCGCCCAGCAGGAGGCGGCCCTGGTCGCCCAGGTCGCTGCGCTGCGGAAGACCTCCGTGGAGCTGGAGCAGCAGCGTCAGCAGGGCCTGGCCGCCGAGGAGCAGCGCCGCCGCGAGGAGGCCGAGCGGCTCCGCTTGGAACGGCTCCGCGAGGAAGAGGCGCACAGGCCGAAGCCCACGACGGCGTCGTCGTCGAGCTCCTCGTCGTCATCAAGCTCGTCGTCCTCGAGCTCGTCATCGAGCAGCACCCCGACCTCGACCGAGACGACCGGGCCCGGTCACGGTGGCGCGTCGAGCGCCGTCGCCTACGCCTACGCCCAGCTCGGCAAGCCCTATGTCTGGGCGGCCGCCGGACCGGACGCCTTCGACTGTTCGGGCCTGACGATGATGGCGTGGCGGCAGGCCGGCGTGTACCTCGGCCACTACACCGGGACCCAGTGGAACCAGACGCAGCGTGTCGCCATCGCGGACCTGCGCCCCGGTGACCTCGTCTTCTACGGCAGCTCCGGCCCGTCGAGCTTCCACGTCGGTCTCTACATCGGCGGCGGCAAGATGATCCACGCGCCCCACCCCGGGGATGTCGTGAAGATCTCCTCGATCTACTACATGTCCGGCCTTCTCTCTTACGGCGGTCGCCCCTGACGGGCCACCGGCCCTCAACGCGTTCGCCTCGACCGGCCAGGTGCTGATCGGCTCACAGCTGCGCCCGGCGGAGTCGTCCCGGCTGCCCAGCCGGACCCCCGATGCCGAGGTCGGCCTGACCCTGCAGGGCTCAATGGAGCCCTATCGGTGGGGGATCAATGGCGCCCCGTACGGCCGCAACGAACCCTTGACGGTCAGGGCCAGGCAGCGGCTGCGGCTCAACGCGGTCAATATGTCGATGATGACCCACCCCCTGCACCTGCACGGGCACACCTTCGCCCTGCCGTCGGGCCTGCGCAAGGACACCGTTCTCATGGCACCGATGCAGTCCTTGGCGATCGTGCTCGACGCGGACAACGCCGGGGACTGGATGGTCCACTGCCACAACATGTACCACGCCGAGGCGGGCATGATGATCGCCCTCAGTTACGTCGGTCGACCTCAGGCCTGACGGTGTCGGCCCCGGCCCGTGCCGGGTTGACCCTCCGCCCAGGGGCGGCATGCGCCCGTCGCCACGACCGATCAGTCCGCGGCCCTCGCGATCGCGGTCTGGATGCTGGGAATCGCGAGGGGGTCAGCCATGGTCAGGCCCTCGAGCTCGGCCGGTGTGAACCACCGGAGGTCATCGTGCTCATCTGGGGCGCAGTTGGCCGGCTCGCCCTCCCAGCTCGTGACGAGGAACGCGTGCAGCTCCAGCGTTGGATCGCTGAAGGGCATCGGGAACGGCGTGGGGGAGTGCGCTCGGACGCCAAGCTCCTCGAGACACTCCCGGACGACGGCCTCCACCGGCAGTTCGCCCCGTTCGACATGTCCGCCCACGAGATCCCAGCAGTCGGGGTACCACCGGCGGAGCGGATGTCGATGCGCGAGAAGCACCAAGCCGTCGCGGACCAGCACGGCGACGGCGATCGGGATCCTCGTGCCCATCCAGCCACCCTAGGTCGAACGAGCCTCGGACGCTGCACGGGTGTGAGCCCCAAGGACGCATGGACGATTGTCAATGTGAGGAAGTACGGTGGGGCCCATGCCGACGACCCGCATCCAGGTGACTCCGGTAGAGGCCGACCTCTGCTGCGCCGGGGCGGACTGCGAGCTGCTCCCGGCGACCGAGGCCGACGTGCTCGCCGACGTCTTCAAGGCCCTCGCCGACCCCACCCGGGTCCGTCTGCTCCGCTATCTCGCCGAGTCGGAGGCCGGGACGGCGTGCGCCTGCCATCTTCCCGACGCCCTCGGCATCACCCAGCCCACGCTGTCCTTCCACATGCGCAAGCTCCACGACGCCGGCCTGGTGGCACGCGACAAGCGCGGCCGCTGGGTGCACTGGACCGTCCGGCCCGAGTCGCTCGCGGCCGTCCGTGCCTTCCTCGACCTGCCCGCGACCTCCGGCACCTGCTGCTGACCGCGGACACGACGACCCGCCGCGGCATACCGACGCCATGTCCGAACCGACCCACCCGGTGCTGCGCCGGGCCACCGCCGAGGGGATCGGCACGGCGACGCTGGTCGCCACCGTCGTGGGCTCGGGGATCATGGCCACCCGGCTCAGCGCAGACATCGGGCTCCAGCTGCTCATCAACGCGCTCGCGACTGTCGCTGCCCTGGCCGTCCTCATCTGGTCCCTCGGCCCGGTCTCTGGGGCCCACTTCAACCCTGCGGTCACCTTGGTCGCGGCCTCCCGGCGGGAGCTGGCCTGGGCCGAGGCGGGTCTGTATGTCGCCGCCCAGGTGCTCGGGGCGGTGGCGGGCACGGTGGTGGCGCACCTGATGTACGGCCTGCCGGCGATCACCGCGTCGACGCATGTGCGCACCGGTGCCGGCCAGTGGCTCGGCGAGGTCGTCGCCACCGCCGGCCTGCTCTCCCTCATCGGCGCCCTGACCCGCACCGGTAACGGTCGCCTCGGTCCGGCTCTGGTGCCCGCGTGGATCGGCGCAGCGTACTTCTTCACGTCATCCACCTCGTTCGCCAATCCCGCGGTGACTATCGGGCGCTCGGTGACCGACAGCTTCTCCGGCATCGCTCCCGGCAGTGTGCTGGGGTTCGTCGCCGCCCAGCTCGTCGGCGCCGCCCTCGGCGCAGCCCTGACCGAGCTCTTCCACCCCCGCACCGGCATCCCCGAGCCGCTCGACCTGCCGGCCCCGGTCCACGAGCGCTGAACGCCGCGTCGGCGTACCGTGGAAGGGTCGGTCAGGCAAGGAGCACGGACATGACCCGAACAGCAGATGCAGCACGAACCTTCCTCGGCTACAGGCGGATTGCCGTCACGGGGGTCTCGCATGCCCCTCGCGGCCACGGCAGCAATGCCGTCTACGGGTGGCTCAAGGAGAACGGCTATCTCGCCTTTGCGGTGAACCCAACGGTCGCGCAGGTCGAGGGCGACCCGGCGTATGCCGACCTCCGCTCGATCCCCGGGGGTGTCGATGCGGTCGTCATCGGGACCCGCCCGGAGCATGCCGAAGCGACGATGCGAGAGGTCGTCGACCTGGGCATCCCGATGGTGTGGATGCACCGTGCGTTCGGAGCGGGCAGCGTGTCGGCCGCTGCAACGGCATACGGGCGGGAGCACGGGGTCACCGTCATCGACGGAGGCTGCCCGCTGATGTTCGCCGAGAACGCCGACAGAGGCCACAAGTTCATGTGCCGGCTGCTGCGGCTGACCGGCGCCGTGCCCCGCACCGTCTGAACCGGTTGGTCGGCTCGCCCGCCGCTGCAGTCCGTCTGCGTGCGGTGGACCCGATATCCCGGCGCGCCATACGAGATAGCGTGCCGACGGGCTTCAGTGGTTGTCGGGGAAGCGCCAGCGCGCGGTCGTCATCCCGGCGGCCTTGGCCCGCTCGATGGCCTCGATGACGACCCGCTCCGCGACCACCCGACCGAACCAGCGTGACGAGTCGACCGACTTGCCCGGTTCGAGGTCCTTGTAGGTGTTGAAGAAGTGGCCGATCGCCGCGGTCTCGAACTTGTTGACCTGGTCGAGCTCGGTGATATGCGCCTGGCGCGGGTCGCCGGCCGGGATGCAGAGGATCTTGTCGTCGCCGCCTGCCTCGTCGGTCATCTGGAAGACGCCGATCGGGCGGGCCCGGATGACGCACCCCGGGAAGGTCGGCTCGTCGAGCAGCACGCAGGCGTCGAGCGGGTCGCCGTCCTCGCCGAGCGTGTCCTCGATATAGCCGTAGTCGGACGGATAGCTCATCGAGGTGAAGAGCATGCGGTCCAGCCGGATCCGCCCGCTGGCGTGGTCCACCTCGTACTTGTTGCGGTGCCCCCGGGGAATCTCGATCGTGACGTCGAACTCCACGCTGCAGCCCTCCATCGCTGTCGTCGCGATGACCTAGGCTCGCTGCCAGGTCTCGTGGACCGAGCCTATTGCGTCGGGAGGGGGAGTGGTGCGCCGGGCTCTCGTCGCGGTCCTCACGCTGCTCGGGGTGGTGCTCGGGTATGCCGCCCTCGATATCGCCGACATCGCCCCCGGCCTGCTGACGACCAAGCCGGTGGCGGCGCCCCGCCCGGCCCCGACCCCTGGTGGCGCGACGACCCTGGGCTGGCAGCTGGCCGACCCGACCGCGCCACTCGATGCGGTCGCGACCGCGGCGCCGCAGCCGGCGCCGAAGAAGCTCGCCGCCCTCCTCGCCCCGCTGGCGGGCTCGGGCGCCCTCGGGTCGACCTCCGTCGTCGTCCGCGATGCGCTGACCGGCACTGTGCTCCTGGACCGCGACGGCGCGAAGCCGCGGATCCCCGCCTCCACCGTCAAGCTGCTCACCGCCGCGGCCATCGAGTCGACGACGACACCGACAACGACCTTCCTCACCACCGTGGTCGACGGGCCCGGGCCAGGACATATCACCCTCGTCGCGGGCGGGGACACCCTGCTCGCCCCTGGCTCCGGAGACCCGGACGCCGTCGCCGGGCGCGCCGGGCTGAAGGACCTCGCCGCCCAGGTCGCGGCGGCGCTCAAGGCGGCGGGACGCACCTCGGTCGTCCTCGGGCTCGACCTTAGCTTCGGCCGAGGCCCCGCGACGGCACCGACCTGGCCATCGGCATACCGCCCGCAGGGGACCACCAGCGCGGTGGCCATGCTCGGGCTGGCGACCCAGCGCGCGACCCTGGCCCATCCCGGGCCGGCCGACCCACCTGCACAGGCGCTCGCTTCCTTCGCCACCGCGCTGCAGGCGGCCGGCGTAACAGTCAAGGTGGCCGGCTCCGCCGCCCCGCCCGCACCTGGCCAGGAGGTGCTCGGGTCGGTCGCGTCGGCGCCGGTTCGAGAGCAGCTCGGGCTCGCCCTGCTGGAGTCCGACAACGGGCTCACCGAGGCGCTGGCCCGGGCGGCGGCGGCGCGTGCCGGCGCCAAGACCGACTTCGCCGGAGCGGCCGCCTGGGTCAGGGCGACGGTGGGCGGGCTGGGGGTGGATGTCACGGCGGTTCGGCTCGTGGACACCTCCGGGCTCTCCCGGGAGAACCAGGTGCCGGCCCGGGTGATCAGCGACGTCATTCAGCTCGGGGCCGACGGCTCGCAGCCCGGCGTCGCGCAGGCGCTGACCGACCTCCCTGTCGCGGGGCTGTCCGGCACGCTCGCGGAGCGCTTCTCCGCGTCCGCAGCGGCGGCGGCGATCGGCGCGGTCCGGGCGAAGACCGGGACCCTGACGGGGGTGCAGGGGCTGGCCGGGACGGTCCTCACCGCCGACGGTCGGGTGCTCACCCTCGTCGTGCTCGCGGAGGGGAGTGCGCCGGGGCAAGGTACGGTGGCGGCACGTGCGGTTCTCGACCGGATCGCCGCCACGCTCGCGGCGTGCGGGTGCCGCTGAAAGGGGCGAGATGACCAGCGACGTCACCAACGAGGTCGAGCCCGCCTCCACTGTCGGCGCCAGCTCGAGGTATGTCGACTGGGAGTTCGCCAAGGCCACCGGTGCCCGGCTCAGCCCTCCGGGGCCGAAGGTGAGCCGCCGAGAGGTCGCCGCGGTCGTCGCCGACCTCAAGGCTGCCGCCGCATATGCGCGGGAGCCGGTCGCCGCCACAGCGCAGCTCACCTCACCCGACGACCGCCCGGCGCTCGTCGTGGACCGGGCCACCTGGGTCGCGGCCAATGTCGAGACCTTCGCCGCCGTGATGGACCCGGTCGTCGCCACGATGGACCGGGCCACCGGTCCGGCCGCCTTGCGCGCCGTGGGTGCGAAGGTCTCCGCGGCCGAGGCCGGGGCACTGCTGGCCTTCCTGTCGAGCAAGGTGCTGGGGCAGTACGACCTCGCGCCCTCTGGCACCCCGCGGCTCATGCTCGTCGCACCGAATATCGTCGAGGCCGAGCGCGAGCTCGACGTCGACCCCACCGACTTCCGCCGGTGGGTCGCCATGCACGAGGAGACCCACCGCGTGCAGTTCACCGCCGTGCCCTGGCTGCGTCAGCACCTCCTCGACCTCATGGCGGACCTCACCGGGTCGATCGCGCCCTCGCCGGAGGAGCTGACCGAGCGGCTCGCCCAGGCGTCGAAGAACCTCCGTCAGGCGCTGACCTCCGGCGGGACCGGCCTGGCCGGGGTCTTCCTCACCGCCGAGGACCGCGCCAAGGTCGCCGCCGCCACCGCCGTCATGTCGCTGCTGGAGGGGCACGCCGATGTCGTCATGGACGAGGTCGGTCCGCAGGTCATCCCCTCGGTCAGCGTGATCCGGGACCGGTTCACCGCGCGCCGTCAAGGCCGCGGGACGCTCGACAAGCTGCTCCGGCGGCTGCTCGGGCTCGAGGCGAAGATGGCGCAGTATGTCGAGGGCGCCACGTTCGTCCGCTCGGTCACCTCGGTTGTCGGCGTCGACGGTTTCAACGCGGTCTGGACCTCCCCGGAGACGCTGCCCACGCCGGACGAGATCGCCGCGCCCGGACTGTGGGTCGGCCGCGTCCACGGCTGAGCGGCGGAGCTCGCGACCGTGACCGGGCCACCGCCGGGGATCGCCGCCACCCGGCTGGCGGTCCGGCCGGTGCTTGCCGACCTGGGCGCCGGGTCACGGGTCGTCGTTGCGGTCTCGGGAGGAGCCGACTCGCTGGCGCTCGCAGCGGCAGTCGCAGACGAGGCCGGTGCGGCCGGCGTGGTGGCCGTCGGCGTGGTCGTCGACCACGGTCTGCAGGCCGGGTCCGCGGCCGTGGCCGAGGAGGCCGCGGGTAGGTGCATGGCCGTCGGGCTCTCCCGCGTGGAGGTGGTGCCGGTGTCGGTTGCCGCCGCCGGGTCAGGGCCCGAGGCCGACGCGCGGGCGGCTCGGTATGCGGCGCTCGATGCCGCCGCTGAGCGGGTGGGTGCGACGGTGGTCCTCGTGGGCCACACCCTCGACGACCAGGCGGAGCAGGTGCTGCTTGGTCTGCTGCGCGGGTCGGGTTCGCGGTCCCTGTCCGGTATGCCGCCCCGGCGCGGACGGTACGCCCGGCCCTTCCTCGCGCTACGGCGCGCCGAAACCCGTGCTGCGTGTCGAGAACGCGGTCTCACGTGGTGGGAGGACCCGCACAATGCGGACCCGGCATACGCCCGGGTTCGAGTGCGGGAGCTGCTCGCCCAGGTGAGCGCGACCCTCGGGGAGGATGTCGCTCCAGCGCTGGCACGCACGGCGGCGCTGCTGCGCGTGGACGCCGACCACCTGGACGCGGCCGCGGCGGCGGCCCGGGCCGACCTCGGCGCGGGCGCGCTTGCCGCCGCCGCGTTGGCGGCGGTTCCGCAGGCCCTGCGCACCCGGGTGTGGCGGCTGTTGGCGGTGGAGGCGGGCGTTCCGGCCGGGGCTCTGACGGCCGCGCACGTGGCGGCGCTCGATGCGCTGGTGACCTCGTGGCGCGGCCAGGGTCCGGTCTGGCTCCCCGGCGGGGTCGCGGTGACCCGTTCGGCGGGGCCGGACGGGTCGGTGGTCTTCCTCCCGCCCGCTGCTGGCGTCAGCCCCGGACCCGACGTGGCCTCCGGTTCCTGACCCACCGGGCCCAGTGCGGCTCGCAGGGCCGTTCGTCGAAACCCCTTGAGAAGCGGAGGACACCGGCATACCGTCGTCGGTACACGCGAGAGGAGGTGGTCAGATAGTGAGTTCCTATCGGACTCGTGAGGTGGCTGCGCGCTAGCGCAGCGTCCCCAACCTGGGACGCCGATGCGACCGCAATCCCAGCAGTCGCCGCGGCCCGTGGGCAGGCACGTCTCGTCCAGCGTGCGCGTCGGACCTCCTTCGCCGGAGCCGGCTCCCCACGGGCCGTTCCCATGTCCGCACCTTGGAGAACGCGATGCAGACGTACGACGTCAAGCGGGACCGCAGGTTCCTCTATGCGCCGACGGCCGATGACTTCTCGATGGTGGACGTGCCGGAGATCGGCTTCCTCATGGTCGACGGTCATGGCGACCCGAACGCGGCACCGGCCTACCGTGAGGCGGTCGAGGCGCTCTATGGCAGTTCGTATGCCGTTCGCGCCCTCGCCAAGGCCGAGCTCGGCAGAGCGCACACCGTGGCCCCCTTGGAAGGGCTGTGGTCCGCCGAGGATCTGGGGGTGTTCCGCACCCGTGACAAGGGTGCGTGGGACTGGACGATGATGATCGCCCAACCTGACTGGATCACCCCCGCGCTGGTCGACGAGGCAGTGGTCGTCGCGCGGAGGAAACGCCTTCCTGCCCTGGACCTGTTGCGTTTCGAGCGTCTCACTGAAGGGCGCTGCGTCCAGATCCTCCATTGCGGGTCATATGACGACGAAGGCCCAACGCTCGCCCGGCTGCATGACGTGTACCTCCCGGCCCAGGGACTGGTGCCCACGGGGCGTCATCACGAGATCTACCTCTCCGACCCCCGAAAGACGCCCCCGGCGCGACTGAGAACCGTCGTGCGGCAGCCAGTCCGCCCCGCCTCGTAGCCGTCCCAGGGGGCGATCGGGCAGGCCTTGGCCGGGCCGTGGCCCTGCTCACGCCGCCCACCTGGCCCGGCCGGCGGTCGGCACGGTTGAATGGGGGACGTCACTCGTCCGCCCCGAAGCCCATCGCCCCCTTCGCCCCCACCTTCCGCACCGTGACCAGCTGCGTCGACCGACGATCGCCGGGTCGGCATACCGAGGAGTTTGTAGTGGACGCTCAAGCCATGGGTGACGACGTCGCCTCCGTGCTCTACACCGAGGACCAGATCCACGCCCGACTGGAGGAGCTCGCCGAGCAGATCTGGTCGGACTACCAGGGCAAGGACCTTCTGCTCGTTGGCATCCTCAAGGGGGCGGTCCTCGTGATGGCCGACCTCATGCGGGCGCTGCCCGGCTCGGTGCCGATGGACTGGATGGCCGTCTCGTCATACGGGTCGGGGACCAAGTCCTCAGGCGTGGTCCGGATCATCAAGGACCTCGACGCCGATATCACCGGGCGGCACGTCCTCATCGTCGAGGACATCATCGACTCCGGGCTCACCCTGTCGTGGATCCGGGCCAACCTCGAGTCCCGCTCGCCCGCCTCGGTGGAGATCTGCGCGCTGCTGCGCAAGCCCGAGGTTGCCAAGGTCGAGGTGCCGGTGCGGTACATCGGCTTCGACATCCCCAACGAATTTGTCGTCGGGTACGGCCTCGACTACGCCGAGCGGTACCGGAACCTTCGCGAGATCGTCACGCTCGCCCCGCACGTCTACGCCTGACTTTGCCTCTGGGCCGGGCTGGGTCCGGCCGGTATGCCGGCCTGCGGCCGCACGGGTCGGCCAGAGGTCAGGCCGGCGGACAAGACCGGCGGACAAGACCGGCGGATAAGCGGGTGCGGGTCGCTGTTGCGGCGGCATACGGTCGGTCCATGGAGCTGACCTTCCACACCGACCCAGCTGCCTTCCTAGCCGACGCGGAGGAGTACCTCGCCGCGGACCCCGTCGTGTCGACCGTGGTGTCCTCGCTGGCGCGGCGGGCGCTGGCGGGAACCTCGGTGGAGGGACCGGAGAGCTCCGTCGCCGCGTGGTGGCTGGTCGTCCGGGAGGACGGCGCGGGGGGTAGCGGAGGCGCGTCTGGGTCTGCCCAGGGTCCCGTGGTCGGGGCCGGGATGCGGACGATGGGCTTCCCGACCTACCTCCTGCCGATGCCGGACTCCGCGGCCCGCGCCCTGGGGTCGATGCTGCTGGCGCGCGACGAGCCGGTCGAGGCAGCCAACGGTGCCGTCGAGGCCTGCCGGGCGCTGCTGGAGACGGTCGCCTCGGTTCGTGGCGGCGAGGTGGCCCTCAGCACGCCGACCCGCCTCTATCGGCTCGGGGTATTGAAATACCCGGTTGGAGTACCGGGAAAGGGTCGACTCGCGGTGCCGTCCGACGCTGAGCTGCTCGCCACGTGGCGGGTCGCCTTCGGCGAGGAGGTGCACGATGTGGTCGCCGCTCCTCGGGGCGAGGATGTCGCGGCGCAGCTGGCGTCCGCCCGTGCGGCGGTCGACGAGGGCATCGCGGAGCGCACCCTGTGGGTCTGGGAGGCACCGGACGGCGAGGTGGTCTCGATGGTGGGGGCGCGGCTCCCGGCATACGGGGTCTCGCGGATCGGACCGGTCTACACCCCGCCGACCCACCGCGGGCGAGGGTACGCGGGGGCGGCGACGGCGCTGGCCTCAGCGGGCGTGCGCGAGCTGGGGGCGACGGAGGTCTGCCTCTTCACCGACCTGGACAACCCCACGTCGAACGGGGTCTACCGGCGGATCGGGTATGTCCCGGTGCTCGACACGGGCAACTTCCGCCTCGTTGGGCCGTGACGGATCGCCGCCTCCCCGGCTCGTTCGGGGGACCGAGATCGTGACCGCATCGTGACCTTTGCCCGGCTCCGTGGGGCCTCCTGACGGGGTGGGTTGTCAGTGCTCGATGATCAGATGTGGGTATGTCGACACCGGCTCTAAGCAGCACCGATGCACTGGGCGAGCGCCCGGTCCTCGGCGTGCTGCGCGCCGTGGCGGCCGCGCTCACGTCGGCCACCGAGGTCGTCGGTCGCCGGCTGTGGGCGTTGAGCGAGGACGAGCTCGGCGAGTGCGTCGCGCTGACCGCTCAGGTCGTCGCCGCCGCCCAGGCGGTGACCGCCGCCGTGGTGATCGAGGCCGACGAGCGGGGCGCCGGCGTCCAGAGCGCGCTGTCGCGCACCGACTGGTTGCTCGGCGCGGCCGGGTCGATGGAGGCCGCCGAGGCGGCCCGGCTCGCTCGGCTGGCTCGCGCCTGCCGCGAACCGGCTCTCGCGGGGCTCCGAGACGCCGTGACCTCCGGGGCGGTCGGCGTCGTCAAGGGGGCGCTCATCGGCGACCTTGCGCAGGAGGCCAGCCCGCTGGCCGCCCCCGGAGCACTGGACGAGACGGTGGCCACCCTGGTGCGCTCGGCACCCGCGCTGACCGTGCCTCAGCTGCGCACTGCGGTGCGCTATGCCCTCAACCACCTTCGTCCCGCCGCAGATCTTGAGCGCGAGGCCGATGTGCAGCGAGCCAGCCGCGTTTTCCACCTCACCGGGGTCGCCGGCACCGGCATGTGCGAGTACCGCCTCGTGCTCGACCCTGAGGCCGCCGCGATCGTCGACGCCGCCGTGGCGGGCCTGTCCCGGCCGCAGCCCGACCCGCTCACCGGCGCGCGTGACTCCCGGCCGGCGGCCACCCGTCGCGCCGATGCCCTCGTCGAGCTGGTTCAGCGGGCTCTGTCCGGTCCACCGACCCGGCCCGGTATGGCGCAGACGCAGCTCGTCGTGACGATGGGCTTCGACGCGCTGGCGGGGGCGGTCCGCGGCGCCGGTCTGACGCCCGCCGGCGCCGTGGTCACGAGTGAGACGGTGCGTCGACTGGCCTGTGACGCCGAGATCATCCCGGCTGTCCTCGGCAGCAGCCGCCAGGTGGTGGACCTCGGCCGGTCTCGGCGCCTGGTGTCCCGGGGCCAACGGATCAAGCTCTGGCTCAGGGATGGCCACTGCACCTACCCCGGGTGCACCATTCCGGCCGCGTGGACCCAGGCGCACCACAACCGACATTGGTCCGACGGCAGTCCCACCGATGAGGGCAACCTCGCGCTCCTCTGCGCCCGACACCACACCGTGGTCCATCGGCGGGGCCTCACGGCGAGCATCACGCCGGGCGCTCCACCCGGCGCCGTAGTGACCTGGCAGCTTTCGGTGGCTGGGCCCACCTAAGGTCCCCGCCCCAGTCCGTGGCCTGCCCTGCAGGCGGGCCAGGGGTCCCCGGCCTACCGTCCGCCGGACGGTGAGGCCAGATGGGGAGCGCTACTCCCGCTCGAGAGACTCCCATGTTCTCAGGCGAGGGATCGGCATGCGCACACCGGCAGTGTTGCGCCCTGGCTGGGGCTGCCGCAGGTCGGGGCGGGGCGGCATACCGCGTGAGAAGATTGTTAGGTGCCCGCCGCGCGGCGGAACACGACCGCGGGACCAGACGTTGACCAGCGCAGCAGGCGTCCGTTCCTGCCGACAGTCCATCGCTGAGCAGTTCACCGCTGATCATCGTCACTACCGAGCACTCCGTACTGAACCGAGCACTCCCTACTGAGCAGGATGACCGGGGCCCACCCCCGAAGCCCATGAACGTCAAGCGTTTTGGTCGA
>RRZU011032350.1_pt1 | contig 14461 bp, 9 predicted proteins | sample 2165561 | NCBI WGS metagenome assembly RRZU01 (sample SAMN10456909, study PRJNA506462) | wastewater metagenome | isolation source: wastewater sludge | place: USA: Moscow, Idaho
CGCTGCAATCGGCATCATGACAGAGTTCGTCAGGAAATCAAAGAAATCAAGGAACTGCATTCCAATGATCTTAACACACGCCAGAGGACCATAGCCAAGAGAAGAAAGACTTCCGAGAACAACCATGACAACTCCGACAAATACTGTTGCCTTCTTGCGTCCCCATTTCAACTCATCCTGAAAAGTAGATACTGCACTCTCAGTCAGGGCAATAGAACTGGTCAGGGCTGCACAGAGAACCAGTACAAAAAACAGGATTCCAACCAGAGTTCCAAAGCCCATGCTTGCAAATACCTTCGGAATCGTAATAAACATCAGTGCCGGGCCCGCCTGTAACGTATCCGGATCTCCACCAGAGAATGCAAACACTGCCGGAATGATCATCAGACCTGCCATCATTGCGATCGCTGTGTCAAAAATTTCTACATTTTGTGTAGAACCTTCAATAGATACATCCTTTTTCATATAGGAACCAAAAGTTACCAGAATACCCATCGCGATCGACAGAGAATAAAACATCTGTCCCATTGCCGCAACCACTGTCATCCAGGAGAAGTTTTTGATATTTGGTATCAGAAAATATTTCACACCTTCCAGTGCTCCTGGCCTCGTTACCGAATAAATGACAATGACCACAGACAAGAATACCAGTATCGGCATCATTAATTTGGAAACTCGTTCCACGCCATTCTGCACACCTGCATAAATGATCACCAGCGTAAGCAGTGTAAAAAACAGGAAACAGGTTTCTGTAGAAAATCCATCCGCTATAAAAGCAGAAAAATATCCGTCTTCAGCAAGAGTCTGACTGCCTCCCTTTACATACTCCACCAGGTATTTAATTACCCATCCACCGATCACGGAATAATACGGCACGATCAGAACCGGTATGATCGCATTGATCCAACCGCCCAAAGACAGCCACTTTGATTTACCAAAAGTTCCAAACGCACCTACCGGACTTTTCTTTGTCATACGTCCCAGAGCTGTCTCTGCCACGATCATAGAATATCCGAAGGTCAATGCCAGAATGATATAGATCAGTAAAAAAATTCCACCGCCGTACTTTGCCGCCAGATAAGGGAATCTCCATATATTCCCAAGCCCTACCGAAGCACCAGCTGCAGACAGTACAAATCCAATCTTCCCGGAAAATGTACTCCTCTCATGTTTATGTTTCTCCATAATTCTTCCTTTCCCGTCACATATTTGTTTTTCATATTCTTTATGTCTTCTCAATTTCCGCTCATATGATAATACCATGCTTTTATCCCTCAGGCAAACAATATATTAAAAAAATGCAGAGCCTATATTTCCTGAATTACTGTTCACTCCATTCTCAATAACACGCTTCGCGATGCTCAGAATTTATGCTAATCACATAAATTTGCGCAGTATGGCTCGGGTTTTCTGTGACCTTCGCTCACAAAAAACACCTCGCGGAATATTACCAGTGAGCAGTAACTTTCCTTCTCTGCATCTCACAACCATACTCTCCGCACATTTTATGTTTTTCCTACCAGTTGGATGCACCAGCCTGGGGGAGAGGATATCGGTTTGGGCTGCTGCGGAGGAGGGGTGATAACTACTTGGGCTGCGGGAGTCGGCGTTATTGCGGCAGGGTCAGCTGTCTGAGCCAACGGCGAGTTCTGGCCCTGCCACAATGCTTTTAGCCGACTCACGGAGTCCTAGTAGTATCCCCCGACGGAGTCCCTGCCCGGACCGATATCCTCTCCCCCAGGCGTCCGTCGTCCGCCATCCGCCATCCATCATTCTGCTTCCACCACTTTCCCCAGCAGTATCCCCCCTACGCAACCATCCACTCTGACGTTATCGTCCAAACATTCGTTCGTAAATTAATTTCCTACCGGAGCACCAACGTCCACTCCCGCCGATCCACAACCTCACCGATCACCCCAGCCTGCAGACCAGCCGCATCCAGCCGCTTCATGATCTCCGGCACATCCCTCTCCGGAACCGCCGCCAGCAATCCCCCAGAAGTCTGCGGATCAAACACCAAATCCTCCCGCCAGAGCTCTGCCACACTTTTCACTCCGGTTTTCTCAGCAAACTCCCGGTTCCTGTAAGCCCCACCCGGAATCAATCCCATAGAAGCAAACTCCTCCACATCCGGAAGCACCGGCAGCTTCTCCGTATCGATCACAACCGTCCGGTCACTGGCCACAGCCATCTCCGTAGCATGTCCCCCAAGACCAAACCCCGTCACATCCGTACAGGCATGAACCTCAAACTCTTTAAAAACCTCACAGGCGTCCCGGTTCAGTTTCTTCATGGAAGCCAAAACCGCCTTACGTGCACCTTCCGTCACCAGATCCGCCTTGATCGCCGTATTCACGATCCCCGCACCCAGCGCCTTCGTCAGGATCAGCTTATCTCCGGTCTGCGCTCCAAAATTCTTCCAGAACTTCCTCGGATCTACAAAACCCGTCACACTGAGCCCATACTTTGGTGTATCATCCTGGATCGTATGGCCACCGGCAAGAACCGCACCAGCCTCCATCACCTTATCTGCACCACCACGCAGGATTTCCCCGAGGATTTCCACATCCATATCCTTCGGAAACGCCACAATATTCAAAGCCGTCTTTGGAGTTCCACCCATAGCATATACATCACTCAACGCATTGGCCGCCGCGATCTGCCCGAAATCATAAGGATCATCTGCCACAGGCGTAAAAAAATCCAGTGTCTGGATCAGCGCCAGATCATCACTCACCCGGTAAACTGCAGCATCATCCGAAGTGTCCGTTCCAACCAGAAGATCCGGATCACAGAACTTTGGCAGCCCGCCAAGAACTCCCGCCAGAGTCCCCGGTCCTACCTTAGCTGCACAGCCACAGTTTGGAGCCAGTTTTGTCAGTTGTACTTTTTCTTTCATGATCATTTTCCCTTTCCTTTAAGCCCTGTAAATCCCGTTATCCATCCGCAGCACCACAGAAGACTTTAACTTTTCCGATTCACACTCAAAAGGCTCCACACACCACAGATCCTATGCACAGAGAAATCCTAATCTTCTCATCTTTGTGCCAACCGATATCTGCATTGCATAGAGCCTTATATCTACACATAGCTTTTTTTATTCATACAATTAATTTATACATTAAAACAACTACCGCCAATAAACTCCCTCAGAAGCGAATTAAACGGAACGCCTTCACTGGGCACCGGCACAAAATAATCCAGGAACTTCAAAAGCCGCTTCGCCTCCTGATACTCCGGTTCACTCTTGTCAATTCCAAAAAGCAGCGGTTCCGCATAAACCTTCAGGCAGGCAAGCTCATACACAAGAGCTGAATTAAACATCACATCTGCTTCCTCCTGGAACGGAAAAATATTCTGCTCCTCGCCTCTCCGTACAGAAGGCCACCTTGCAATGGTATCCTTTGCGGAAGTTCCACGTGTACGTGCATCACGGACAATTCGGCGTATCAGTCTTCCATCCGTTGTGGGGATCCGGTTATGCTCATCAATGTTCAGCTGTGTCAGCGCACTGATATAGATCTTAAACTTACTCTCTTTTGGAAGGGCATAACTCAGCTTGTCATTAAGCCCGTGAATGCCTTCGATAACCAGGATATCATCTTTTCCAAGCTGAAGCTGGTCTCCCCGGTATTCCCTGCATCCGGTCTTGAAATTAAATGTAGGAAGATCCACGGTTTTTCCCGAAAGGAGATTCAGCATATCTTCATTAAACTGCTGCGTGTCAATGGCTTCCAGACACTCATAATTCTTTTCTCCGAATTCATCCAGCGGCGTATGTTCACGATCCACAAAATAGTTATCCACAGCAATGGGATGCGGCTTCAGACCATGAGCAGAAAGCTGAATAGATAATCTGTGAGAAAAACTGGTCTTTCCGGAAGAAGACGGACCTGCGATCATTACGAACTTTACATTGCCCCTTCTCCGGATCTCCTCGGCAATCGAAGAAATCTTGGCCTCATGGAGTGCCTCCTGGATCAGCATCAGGCTCTGCACACCTTCTCTTGTGATCCGGTCATTGAGATCTCCTACAGTGGCAACATCCAGCTTATCGCCCCACTCTTCCGATTCCTTCTGCACATGGAAGATCTTATCCTGGGGTTCAAAAGGCTCCAGCACATCCGGGTTCTTCTGCCTCGGAAGGATCAGCACAAAGCCTTCATCATAAAGCTGCAGATCAAAATACTTCACATAGCCGGTATCTGGTGCCATAAATCCGTAAAAATAATCCTCGAAATTTTCCAGGCTGTAAATATTCACTCTGGAAACCCGCCGATAACGGAACAGCTTTTCTTTATCATACATATGATGCCTGTGGAACATGGAAACGGCATCATCCGTGCTGACACTGCGTTTGCAGATCGGAAGCTTCCGGTCTACCAGTTCCCGCATCCGCACTTTTACCCGATCAAGAAGCTCCTGATCCAGGGTAGCACTGCCTTTCATAGTAAAATAAAGAGCATTTCCAATAGAATAATGGATCACAACATGATCCACATTCTCTTTTCCAGCTACATCAAAAATTGCCTTCAAAAGAATAAAGATCGCACTTCTCCGATAGGTTTTTCGACCGGCACTGTCCTTTGCGGTTATAAATCCCAGTGTACAGTCATGCTGAAGCTTCTTGTGAAGCTCACGGAGCTTTCCGTTCTCAGTCACAAGGATCACCGGATACTCTGTTTTGCCCTCATAATCCCTTATGATCTCAGAATACGGTGTCATTTTGGGGTATTCCCTTGTTTCTCCGTTTATGGTCACTTTAATCATTGTCTGTTCCATAACGATCCCCTCCACAGGCTTACATATTTATACAGCTGCCCGATTTTTCGGACAGCCATGTGTTTCACAATTCATTTTTCCGAAACGGATAATCGTATTCCGTCCCACTACATATTCATGAATACAAGCACTTTTTGCAATCCGCTTTTACAAAACAGTATATGGATTTTTCACACTGGCGCAGGTTGTCTTAAGCGCAGAGAATGCCTCATTCAGTTCCTTCTCCATAGCTTCCGCAAAAATATACTCCGTACCGTAATGTCCGGCATCTACGATCGCCAGACCATCTGCCATAGTATCGATGGCAGTATGATAATCAATATCTCCGGTCACATATACATCCGCACCGGCGGCCATTACATCACCGATCATACTCTTTCCGCTTCCTGTACAGATCGCTACAGTCTCGATCTTCCGATCCAGATCACCGTAAACCCGCACATCCGGAAGATGATTGCATTCTTTTACATATTTTCCAAACTCATCAAGAGTCATAACATGGGGAAGCTTTCCCACTCTTCCGAACCCCTCCGGCTGCTCCCCGGATCCATCGGTAACTGTAAGCACCCTTGTATCCTGAAGCTTCAGATGCTCTGCGCTTAAATCTGCCATTCCGATCACATCATAATTGGTATGCATGGCAAAATACGGGATATCCTCCTTTATCAGACGGAGGATCTTTCTTCCGGTAAAGGTATGATTGTTGATCTTTTTGATCCCGGAAAAGATCATTGGGTGATGGGTAAGGATCATATCCGCACCAGCAGCCACCGCCTCATCCAACACCGGTTCCGTAAGATCCAGTGCAAGAAATACATGGGAAATCTCTTTCTGGTCATCTCCCACCAGCAGTCCCACATTATCCCAGTCCTCCGCAAATTTTTGCGGATGGTGCTCATTCAGCCATTCGATCAGTTCATATGCTTTCATATCGTTTCAGAGCTGTATGGATCAGCTCCATTTCCTCCTTTACTTCTGCCAGACGAGTTTTTGCGGAAACAGACTCTGCCCCGGAAAGACCGGCAAGTATTTTCTTACGGATCATTTCCTCCCGGATAAGATACTCTTTAAGGACCGGGTGACATTTTTTCAGAAGGAGAGGTCCAAACCAGGCCTCTTCCTCTGTGTAAACAGTCTTTTCTCCCGAATTGTTACGTACCGCTTTCATCATAGGATAAAATTTTCCGTCTTCTTTTATCATTTCTTCCCTTACGATCTCCCAGCCGATCTCAGAAAGAAAATGTCGGAAATGAGGAAGGTCCGACTGAGGCTGCAGGATCAGTTCCTGAAACCCCTCCCGGACCTTCGCTCCATCCTTTAATATCCTTTCCATCAGAGGACCACCCATTCCCGCGATCACCAGGGTATCACCTTCTCCCGGCTCAAGCTTCGCAAGCCCGTCGCTCAAACGGGTCTCTATGTAATCTTCAAGGCCATAACGGGTAATATTCTCCCTGGCTCTTGAAAGCGGTCCCGGACGTACATCCATGGCAATGGCTGACGGAACTGTTTTTTCACTGACAAGCCAGATTGACAGATAGCCATGGTCACATCCTACGTCTGCCAGCCGGTTTCCTTTTGTTACCATACCGGCAATGGCACGAAGACGCATGGAAAGCTGTACGGATATATTTTTATCAGTCAAGATAATCCTTCAGCTTGCGGCTGCGGCTGGGATGACGCAGCTTGCGCAGAGCTTTTGCCTCGATCTGACGGATACGCTCTCTTGTGACATTGAACTCTTTACCAACTTCCTCCAGAGTTCTGGCACGTCCGTCGTCCAGTCCGAAACGGAGGCGAAGAACCTTCTGTTCACGGTCAGTAAGCGTACTTAAGACTTCTACCAGCTGCTCCTTCAGAAGTGTAAATGCAGCTGCATCTGCAGGTACCGGAACATTATCATCCTGGATGAAATCGCCAAGATGACTGTCTTCCTCCTCACCGATAGGAGTTTCCAGAGATACCGGCTCCTGAGAGATCTTAAGGATCTCACGTACACGGTCTACCGGCATGTCCATCTCCTCAGCGATTTCCTCCGGCGTAGGTTCACGTCCAAGCTCCTGGAGCAGCTGACGGGAAACACGGATCAGCTTGTTGATGGTCTCAACCATATGCACAGGGATACGGATGGTACGTGCCTGATCTGCAATGGCTCTTGTGATAGCCTGACGGATCCACCAGGTTGCATAGGTACTGAACTTGTAGCCTTTTCTGTAATCAAATTTTTCAACAGCTTTGATAAGGCCAAGATTTCCCTCCTGGATCAGGTCGAGAAACAGCATTCCACGTCCAACATAACGCTTTGCAATGCTGACAACAAGACGGAGATTGGCCTCTGCCAGACGTTTCTTGGCAGCTTCATCCCCCTTTTCCATTCTCTTGGCAAGCTCGATTTCCTCATCTGCACTTAACAGACTGACTTTACCGATCTCTTTCAGGTACATACGGACCGGATCCTCGATGCTGACACCTTCCGGTACAGAGAGGTCGATCTTATCAAGCTCTACCTCTTCTTCATCTTCCATCCCATCCATATCCATATCGTTATCAAGGAGGAGTTCGTCACCGCTGTTGTCTGTGATACGGAGAACGTCCACACCGCTGGCCTCCAGGAAGTCAAAGACTTTCTCCATCTGATCTACTTCCAGTGGAGAGTCCTTGAAGAAGTCGCTGATCTCCTGATATTCCAGCACATTCTTTTTCTTTTTTGCAAGTTCAAGAAGCTCTACAAGTTTCTCGCTGAATTTTGCCATATTCATTTCCATAGGTGCTCTATACCTCCATATAGTGTTTATATTTTATCCTTAATTGAAAGAAATATGCAGCTGCTGCCTCTTTCTTCCAAGGTCTTCCAGTTCTTTTTTGGCTTTTATCAGTTCCTGAAGCCCGGCCATGTCTGACGGGTCCCAGGTACGGTTTTTTTCTTTGAGGCTTTCTTCCTTGATCCGCAGCAGCGCATCGGAAAAAGCTCTCTGCTGTTCTCCTTCGTTTTCCAGATGAATGGTGGCATTAAAAAGTGACGCTACTTCTCTCTGTTCCTCGCTGTCTGTAAACGCATTGAGAAGTTTTCCCGGATTGGTCTCTCCTTCTTTATGCTGGTCAAACAGCATCTGGGCCACTTCTTTATACAGCGGCACCACAAAATCTGACGGTGATATATATTTCTCCACCTGTTCAAAGATTCCCGGATAATTCACAAGCCAGGTAAGCATCAGCTTCTGGGCCTTATCTGCGGCGGATTCTTTTTTCTTTGTTTCCGGAGTCCCGGATTTCGGCTGGATCCGCTTCTCTGCAGGCGTTCCTTTCAGAGCCAGTGTGTTGACCCTTTTCCGGATATCTTCCGTGCCCACTCCATAGCGGCCATATTCCTTCACAATTGCTTCTATATAAAGATTCCTTTCCAATTCGTCGGAAAGTTCCAGCAGCATTTCGGCGCACCGCTCAAAAAACTGATTCTGTCCCTGGGGTGCATCCATGGCAAATTCCTGTTCCGCAATATGTACACGAAACATAAAGCTGTCCATGGCCCGGTTCAGACGTTCCTCAAAGGCCTCCGCTCCTTCATTCTTGATGAACTCGTCCGGATCCTTCCAGGGCTTCAGGCTTACTACCCTGGACGTGACTCCCGCCTCCCGCAGGATCGGAATCGCACGAAGTGCCGCCCGGATCCCTGCACCGTCACTGTCATAAAGAAGCAGGACTTCCTTGGTGTAACGTTTCACAAGACTTGCATGTCCAGAGGTCAGTGCAGTTCCAAGCGACGCCACTGCATTGGTAAAGCCAGCCTGATGCATGGCGATCACATCCATATATCCCTCACAGAGGATCAGATAATTCTTCCTGGTGGTCCTGGCCACATTCAGCCCGTAAAGATTCCGGCTCTTATCAAAGATCTTCGTCTCCGGTGAATTCAGGTACTTGGGCTTGCCATCTCCCATGACACGACCTCCGAAACCAATGACCCGGTTGTTTACATCCATGATCGGGAAGATCACACGGTTCCAGAACTTATCATACATGCCTCGCCGCTCATCTACATTGAACAGGCCGGATTCCCTGAGAAGTTCATCACTGTAGCCCTTCCCCTTAAGATATTTGTACAGATCATCACTATACTTATCCGAATATCCAAGACCGAATTTACGGATGGTTTCCTCGGAAAGACCTCTTCCTGTCAGATATCCGTAAGCCGTCTTTCCGCCTTCTCTCCGGAGCTGATAATAAAAGTACTGTGCTGCCAGCTTGTTGATCTCCAGAAGATTTGCTCTCTGTTCTGCTTTTTCTCTGGCTTCTCTGGAATACTCGATCTTCGGAAGCTCTACCCCTGCCCGGTCAGCCAGATGTGACAGCGCCTCACCAAACGAGTAATTCTCATATTCCATGATAAAATTGTATACGTTTCCTCCTGCCCCGCAGCCAAAGCAGTAATACATCTGCTTGGATGGTGTTACGGAAAAGGAAGGGGTTTTCTCATTATGGAAGGGACACAGCCCAAAATAGGAACTCCCCCTCCGTGTCAGTTTCACATACTGGGATATCACGTCTACAATGTCATTTTTCATTCGGACTTCTTCTATGATGTCATCTGAATAACGCATGCTTATCCCTCTTTTCCATTTAATAGACCTCCCAGGCTCTCGGTATATAGATCTCCCTGAATTTCTCCATGGAATACTGATCCGTCATTCCCGAAATATAATCACATACTGCCTGTTCCTTAGGTACTCCCCGGTATTCCACCAGTTCCCTGTATTCCCGGGACATTGCCTCCGGATGGTCAGTATAATATCCGTACAGTTCACTCAGCATCTGGATCACTTTATCCTCTTCCTTCCTGGCAACCGGATTCTCATAGACATTCCGGAACATCAGCGCCCGAAGCTCCATCATCGCCTCAAAAACATCCGGCGACATGGAGATGCTGTCTTTCCCCATACTGTTCTCTATAATATTATGTACGAAAGTATTCAGCCGTTCTCTCGTGGTATAGCCCAGAAAAGTTCTCATTGTGACAGGAATATCATCTTCTGTGATGATCCCTGCCCGCTGGGCATCGTCCATATCATGGTGGATATAGGCGATCTTGTCAGAAAAACGTACCACCTGTCCTTCCAGTGTGAAAGGATTTCCGCTGGTGCGGTGATTCATGATCCCATTGCGGACTTCCCAGGTAAGGTTCAGCCCGTTTCCGTTCTTCTCCAGTACTTCCACGACCCGGACGCTCTGCCTATAGTGTGCAAAGCCACCCGGATGTACCTGATCCAGCGCTCTCTCTCCTGCATGTCCAAAAGGCGTATGCCCCAGATCATGTCCCAGAGCGATCGCTTCCACCAGATCTTCATTTAAGCGAAGTGCCTTGGCAATAGTCCGGGCGATCTGCGATACCTCCAGTGTATGTGTCAGCCTGGTACGGTAATGATCTCCCTGTGGTGCCAGAAACACCTGTGTCTTATCCTTCATACGGCGAAAAGCCTTACAGTGAAGGATCCTGTCTCTGTCTCTCTGATACGTTGTCCGCACATCGCATTCCTCTTCCGGGTGCTCCCGGCCTCTGGTATCTGCGCTGTGAGAAGCATAAGGGCTCAAAAGCTCCCGTTCTCTCTGTTCCATGCTCTCTCTGATGTTCATAAGCATTTCCTCCACAGTCTGACAAACAGCGGCGACAAAATACCCTCTGTTAATTATATTCTACACAAAACCACAAATTCCTCTTTTCTGAAAAAATAATTCAAAAAATATTGGAGTTACGGTCTGATCAGCCCTTAAGATGTCCAAAATTATCCTATTGTATATGAAACGAATACAAATATATCACGCAGATCTTCCCATTTCAGCTTCTCACCAGTGCAGGCATGCAATAATTTACTTTCATATAGCCAAAAACAGAGCTGCAATTCACAGCTCTGTTTTAAAGTCATGCGGAAGATGGGACTTGAACCCACACAAGCGCAATGCTTACAAGATCCTTAGTCTTGCTCGTCTGCCAGTTCCGACACTTCCGCATATCGCATTTCATTGGAAATTTCCAATGCGGAAGATGGGACTTGAACCCACACGAGCGCAATGCTCACAAGATCCTTAGTCTTGCTCGTCTGCCAGTTCCGACACTTCCGCATGACCGCATTTCCTTGGGATTTTTTATTTTCTCCCTCGCGACAAGTGATAGTATAGCAAAGTGGATCTTGTATGTCAACACCTTTTTTCAAAAGTTTTCTATTTTTTCGGTTTTTCTGTTATTTTGTCACGATTATCTTTGGTCCGGCACCCTTTGCACGGAGGAGTTTTTTGTATGCACTTACCCTGGAAGCCGGTACTTTAAATCTGCAGTTGGAACGGATCCCCTTAAACGCATTGGCTCCTGTCTTCGCTGTCGTAAGCTTTGTGCTGAAGATCGTTACATTGGAGAGGTTACTGCAGCCGCAGAAGGCTTTCGCACCTACTGTCATTATATTCGCTCCGATTTTCACTGTTGTCAGCTTCTTCGCTCCGGACATTGCAGAGGTGCCAATGGCTGTTACACGAAAGCTCTTTCCACCAATCTTTACTGTCGTCGGGATCGTAAGGGCCTTTCTTGCTGCCTTGTCCGTAGCTCCGGTAAAGACTACGGTTCCCTTGCCGGATGTGTCTGCACTGGATATCTTATATTTCAGCCTGCTGACTGTATAGACCGCGTTTTTCTGAACCGTGATCCGGAATTTTTTTGTAACAGAACCGTTATATTTTCCTTTTCCTTTGATAGTAACGGATGCAGTTCCGATATTTTTATTATTCTTCCAGGTAAGGGTGTAATCCCTTCCGTTTACAAGCTTCTTACCGCCATAGGTTATGGTGAGTGCCTGGGTCAGTGGCTTTCCGGTAAAGGCCCTGGTCTTAAGTGCGGATATCTTTGTTTTGCTGATATTGGTAACCGCTGCAGTCTGTCCACCAATGGAAACAAATTTCACATCTTTAAAAAATACATGATATAAATTTTCACTTTGATGCATTCTCTTTACATATCGTTCCGCTGCCGAGCCTGTATAACCTTCTACTGTAAAACCACCGGGAATAACTTCCTCTGCACCATTTCCCATGTTATAACGTATTCCTAATGCCAGTTCGCCAATATCTGTAACTGATTTCGGAATACGGATCTTTTTCAGCTTAAGGCAATCATGAAACGCCCAATCTTCGATCTTAGTCAGTCCCTCATGTAAGGTCACACTGGTCAGCCCGGTATTGCAAAATGTGGCAGACTCGATCTGCTTCAGACCGGCAGGTATGTCAATCTTATCCAAGGATGTACAATCTCTGAATGCATCTCCTCCTAATTTATTTAACTGAGACGGAAGCTGGATCTGTGCCAGATTTTCGCAGTTAAAAAATGCACCCTCACCCAGCTCTTTTAATTGAGGCGGAAGCTGTACCTGCTTCAGATTTTTGCAGTTACAAAATGCCCCTCCTCCTATCAGCGTCAGTTTTTCCGGAAGCTGGATATTTCTGAGTCCGGTCTCGAAAAATGCATTCCTTTCTATTTCTGTTACGGAATCCGGTAACGCAATAGAACTCAGCGCACTGCAGCCCCAAAATGCTCCGTCACTGATTTTTTCCAATACTGTATTCTCAAATATCACACTCTCCAGACTGCTGCAATCTCGAAAGGCATCCTCTCCAATAGACCTCACTCCATTTTTTAATGTAACCTTTTTCAGCCCGGAACATTTTCCAAACATATCTCTCGGCACATCCACTGCACCGGATATCACCACACTCTCTATATTTGGCACATCGTAAAAGCATTGCTCCGGCATATTCATGCCTGCATTTCCATGGATTTCCAGTTCCTTAATATATTTTTTCAGATTCCACATGCCCCATCTATCAAAGCCTGTGATCCCATTCCCGATTACAAGCTTATTTACTCTAGAAAAATCGATGCCTGCCTTCTCCAAAGCACTTTCAGATATCTCATTTTTTGTCAACTCCATGTTATTTCCCGTAATGGTCAGTGTTCCATTCCCGTCCAGTACCCACGTAAATTTTCCATCAGAGTATTCTGCAGATGCCTGCACTGCATCCTTCGTTCCATCATCAAAAGCTGCGTTTTCTTCTTCCTGTTCGCATTCCTCCAACGCTTCGGCTGCATCCATTGCCGCTTCCGGAGTCTCCGGATCTTCCTCTTCTGCAGTACCCTCTGGTGCTTCTTCACCAGACTCCATTACGCCTGTTTCCGCATTCTCCTGTACGTTGTTCCCGGTATCTGTATCTGTGGTTTCCTGTTCCTCTATAGTAGCCGATCCATCTGTGATATCTGCTTCCGCCTCTGCAATATCTTCCGGATCTGAGGATGCAGTATCTACACTTTCTTCTGCCAAAAATGTTGCTTCCTCACCCTCTGGTTCCATTTCTGCCGCCACTGTCAGCTCTGCCGGAGTCAGCGCCAGGCTTGCCGCTATAAGTACGGCCATGAGCTTTTTTCCTGCACTTTTTCTTCTCATATGACTATGCTCCTTCCATTTTCTTCTATCATAACATATAAACACGATATATTCTATCCGGATTCCTTTTTTACAGATATTTTTAGGTAACAAAAAAACCTGCATCCGTTTCCAGATGCAGGTTTCCTAAATAAAAAATGCGGAAGATGGGACTTGAACCCACACGAGCGCAATGCTCACAAGATCCTTAGTCTTGCTCGTCTGCCAGTTCCGACACTTCCGCATATCGCATTTCTTCGGGATTCTTTATCTTCTCCCTCGCGACAAGTGATAGTATAGCAAAGTGCTTTTTGTATGTCAACAGTTTTTTTCTAAAAAAATCCAAAAATATTTTTTGTTTATACAATTAATACATTTCGTTTAATAACAATCTGAGACAGAGAATCTTTCATCCCAGAATTTATACTCCGACACAGGTTACGCCTCAGTCGTAAAAAGAGCAGCCTCTTCAAAAAGGCCGCCCTTCTGTCTCACTTCTGTTTTCTTCTATATGGATCAGTCAAAAATGATCAGTGCCATAAACACAAGATCTGTGTCGCCTGTATTGGTAAGACCGTGTCCTTTTCCATCTGGTGTGATGGTGATGTCGCCGGCCTTTACCGGGCGTTTCACGCCGTTATCGTCGTACTCGCCTTCGCCGCTTAAGATATAGTAGGTTTCTGTCTCGCCATGATGCTCATGGTATCCCAGAGAACATCCTTTTTCGATGGTAACCTGTGCGTAAAGTCCGCATTTTCCCTTCAGCTCGTCTCCCTCAAGAATGTCTTTGATGATCACATGGCCTTTACCGCCGCACATATTTTCTACTCTTCTGATACCCATGATAAAATCCCCTTTCGTGATTGCGTAAATTTGTGAAATTTTATGAACACAGGCTTTCTGCGGCCTGTGCCTTACTTCCTGTACAATTATAAATGATATGATAAATTTTCGCAATCCTTATTGTTATTTTTGCAAATTAACTTACAGGCAAATTTTTCCCGCTGTTTATTGCTTTTCGCAACCCTGTCTGGAGCTTCTATTCGCAATTGAAGCAGGATACTTCTTTGATCCGATCAAAAAACGAAGCAGTTCTTTTCCAAAGACCTGCTCCGCAATTTATACTCATATTACAGATTTTTAATTCTCTCAATTGCTTCCAGTGTATTCTCATAGCTTCCGAATGCAGTCAGACGGAAATATCCCTCGCCGTGTGCACCAAA
>RRZU011134187.1_pt1 | contig 14458 bp, 10 predicted proteins | sample 2165561 | NCBI WGS metagenome assembly RRZU01 (sample SAMN10456909, study PRJNA506462) | wastewater metagenome | isolation source: wastewater sludge | place: USA: Moscow, Idaho
GCACTGAAATCGCTGTGGCCAGCGTGGATGGGGATCCGGCGTCCGTCGAGAATATTCGCACGCGTCGCCTGACAAGAATTGTTTCCGCGCAGTTCTGCGGCCCGCTCGGAGGCGCTGCCATGAAGGCCGCATTTGATGTGGTCCGTGCCCAAGCGGTACCCAAGCAGATTCTCGTGCCGGTGTTTCCAGTGACGCAGGAGACCCTGGGGCGTTACCCAGGCTGGCTGGGGCCGATCCCTGCTGCGTTCAATAAACCTTGGTCGGCCAAGCAAGCGCAATGGCCAGGCGTGACTGAGCCCGCCGCCAGGAAATGAATCCTCTGTCTTCCAGCAAGGATCTGCCTAAGCTTGCCGCCGTCGATCGGCGCTTGGCATTGGCTTTCGGTGCGCTGATCCTGTTCATGATGCTCGCAGTCCTGCTGGCCGGTGGGTTTTATGTCCGTGGCTCGATTGAGCGTGAACAAAGCCGGCTGTCTGCCTTGACGAGCCAGGTGCTGGCAAATGCCGTGAGCCGAATCAGCTTTTCAGGGAAACATCATTCCCGTCTCTTGCTGGAAGAGATCAAAGCGGCACAGCCAAGTATTCTCTACCTGCGGCTCATCGATGGAGACGGGGTTGTTCAGGCGCACAGCGATCCAGCTCAAAACGGCTTACAGCTCGATGCCAAGGAGTTGCCGTCGATCCGTCCGGTGCTGGAGGGGGTGAGTACGCAGCTGGACAGGCATTTTCAACTCGACGGCGAACCGGTTCGGGAAGTGAGTATCGCCTTCCGCGGCGGGTATGACAACGCAGTACTCGGTGCGCTTCAGATCGGGATATCGGAACTGGACCATCAGCGTCATCTGGCCCGCGGCATGGGGTATCTCGCGCTTCTCGTATTGGGCTTGCTGCTGCTGGGAATCCTGGTGACCTGGCGCATCAGCGTACATTTCGGCAAACCGGTTCGACAACTGGTGCGTACCCTGGAACATGAACAAGCGTTACTGCGCACCCTGATCTCGACGCTGCCGGACCTGGTCTGGGTGAAGGATGCAGACGGCGTGTATCTGGCCTGCGATCGCCGCTTCGAGGATTTCTTTGGGGCTGGTGAGGAAAACACCGTTGGCAAAACGGATTTCGGTTTCGTTGCAAGAGAACTGGCTGCATCCTTTCGTCAGCATGATCTCGCGGCGATGCAGAAGCTGGGGCCATCCACCAACGAGGAAGAAATCGTCTTTGCATCGGACAGGCACCGGGAGATTCTTGAAACCACCAAGGTCGCGATGAGGAATGAGCATGGTCAGCTCATCGGTGTGCTTGGGATCGGGCATGATATTTCCGGGAGAAAACAGGCTGAACTGGCGTTACAGCGTAGCCAGGATGTGCTGCTGGCCTTGCTGCAACAGGCGCCAGTCCCCATGTCTTACGCACCGATCGGCACGGCTGGGGGAGTAGACGAAAGTTATTGGAATCGTGCCTGGTACAGCACTTTTGGCCATGCACAGGGTTCGAAGGAGGGCGAGTCCGGACTGGTCTTCGGGCTGTGGGCGGACACCGGACAAAGGCAGCGATATGTCCAGGCTGTCATGGAGGAAGGGCGTATCGAGAGTCTTGAGGCAACCCTGATTGACGCTTTCGGACAAGAGCGCATTTGCGAGGTATGGGGGAGCCTGATCGACGCCGGGCACCAGCGCTTCGTGATGACGACCTATATCGATGTGACGCAACAGAGAGCGGACGCCTTGCACCTCAAGGAGTTCGAGGCCATGGTGCAGAACGCCGATGACGCCATGTTTTTTATCGAACAGGGCCGTATCACGGCGGTGAATCTGGCTTCGGAACGACTGTTTGGCATCCGCCCTGTGGAAGTGATCGGACTCAGCCCGGTTGACCTCTCCCCCGTCCTGCAGAGTGACGGGCGCAGTTCGGCCGAGGCAGCCGAACATTACATCGGCCAGACGATGGCCGTGGGTACCCAGCGCTTCCTCTGGCAGCATTGCCGCTCGGATGGTGGCGTATTCATGGCACAGGTGGTCCTCAGTGCCGTGGAAGGATTCCCAAACCGTTTGGTGGCGGTTGTTCGGGATGTCACCGAAGAGCAGAACGCCGCCCGCAACCTGGCCCGCAGTGAGGCCCGGTTCAAGTCCATCATCGCCGTATCCAATACCGGTGCCTGGGAATTCCACGGCGACAGCAACTATCTGTGGTGCAGCCCGGAGTACTTCACCATGCTGGGCCGCAACCCGGACGATTACCCGATGGACGGACAACCCAATCTGCAGACAACCTGGACGGAGCTACTGCATCCGGACGACCGCCAGCACGCGAGCGAACACTTAGCGCAGTACCTGGCTGGCGGTTCAAAGGGCATTTACGAGAGCCAGTTCCGCTTGCAGCATGCCGATGGGTCCTGGGTGTGGATATGGTCGCGCGGCCAAACCTTGCGCCACGCCGATGGCGGCGCAAGCGATGTCACCCTGGGCACGCATATCAACATCACGGCTCAGAAACGTTCAGAAGAGCAATTGCGTGAAAGCCAACAGCGTCTGGAGGCCATAAGTAACAACTTGCCCAACAGCATGGTCTACCAGATCGACTGCGGGGAGGATGGTGCGCTACGGCAGTTTACCTACCTCAGCAAAGGGGTTGAACAGTTACATGGTTTGGCACGATCGGACGTGATGCAAGATGCCTCGCTGCTTTACCAGCAGATACATCCTGAGGATCAGGGCGTGCTGGCCCGGCAGGAAGCACTGTGTGTGGCCAATCAATCAGATTTCAGCGCTGAGTATCGGGGGCGAGGCCCTGATGGCGATGAGCGCTGGTTTTTCGTGTCATCTACTCCGTGCCGGCTGAAAAACAGTCACATCGTCTTCGATGGCATCGAGATCGACATCACTGACCGCAAGCAGGCCCAGCGCGAGTTGCAGCTGCTGAACCAGACGCTGGAGTCAAGGGTTGCGCAGCGCACGTCAGAGCTGACGGATGCTCTGGATCACCTCAACCGGACGCAGCAGGAGCTGATCCAGTCCGAAAAGCTGGCAGCCTTGGGATCGTTGGTTGCCGGCGTATCCCATGAGCTCAATACACCGATTGGCAATGCCGTCACGATTTCCACCTTGCTTTCGGAGGCGCATGCTTCCGTTCTCGAAAAGACCAAATCCGGTTTATCCCGCTCGTCGTTCAATCAATTTCTGGGTACGGTGGGGGAAGCCTCTGACATCCTCGTACGCAATCTTTTGCGTGCGGCCGATCTGGTAAGTAGCTTCAAGCAGCTGGCAGTCGATCAGAACAACCACCAGAGACGCACTTTCTCGCTCGAAGAATGCATTGGCGAGGTGCGGATTGTCATGGCGCCGAGCTTGCGCAAGGCACATGTCTCGCTGCACGTTGATCTGCAGGCCGAATTCACCCTCGACAGCTTTCCGGGTGCACTTACCCAAGCCTTGATGATTCTGATCAACAACGCGACGACGCATGCCTTCGAGGGAAGAGATGACGCCCGCCTGAATCTCATTGCTTCCGCCAGCGACCCAGGCTGGGTACGGATTGCGGTGGCAGACAACGGAGCAGGCATTCCAGCTGGCAACCTGAAACGGATTTTCGAACCGTTTTTCACTACCAGATTGGGCAAGGGTGGCTCTGGGTTGGGCTTGCACATTTGCTACAACGTGGTCACAGGAACGCTGGGCGGCAGGGTGAGTGCGGAAAGCATCGTAGACGCAGGCACCAGCGTGTTTATCGACATGCCGTTGATTGCCCCCTGAATTCGTGCCCTGTCACGACCGGCTAAGCCGTATCGCGTACCTTAACCCGCTTAAGGACTCTAGCCTTCGTGGCGACGCGGCAACAAGAGCCGCAACTGCGCCGAGAAACTATCGGCGGCGTTCGAAGCCAGTTTACGCTGCCGGAAAACCCGCGACTTTTCGCCCGGAGCCAGCGCCGCCGGGCGCGGTGCGTTTTCTCCGGTACCGGCCATGAACACCGGCCGTGGCGCGCCGTGCCGTCCGCGCCGCCAGGTATGGATGTGGATGCGCCCCTGCGACACCAGGGCGTCGAGGTAACCCGCGTTTTTGACCGTATTGGGCGACAGCTCCGCGGCCGCCGCGGCTTGCCGGTAGTCCATCGGCCCGCTCCGGCGCAGAGCCTCCAGCAGACGCTCCATGCCAGCCGCCGCGCGGTTGGTCAGGTTGACGCTCGGCCTCGGAAAGTCGGGGCCGGCCCCCAGGGAAAACTGCGGAATGGAGAAGGATCCGGACTTGCTGCGCCGCCAACCGGAAATGTAAATCAGCCCTTGCTGGCGAAGCCGCAGCAAATACCCGCCTCCGGAGAGGGTGGTCATGCTGACATAGGCGGCACGGGAAAGCTCTTCGCGCGTCAGCCCCCCCTGCCGGGCCAGCGCGGCGAGAATGCGGCTATTGGCCGGCGATGTCGGCAGGTCGTCAATGAGGATGGAGGTGGTCATAAGCGCGATGTGTCTGATCGATCCGTACAGCCCCTGCCCCGCCCCGCCGCTTCGCGCAGCTGAAAACCGATGAGGCACATCCATCGGGTACGCACGCTCAGTCCTGCAAACATGCGGGCCCCTTTGGCTTGAATCGTTCGAACATGACTGCCTTTCTCTGCGATCAGTCAGTCACTTCGACCGACCCTGATTACACAGTATTGCCTCGCAGAAGAAGAGTCAATGAGAGCAAGGGTTTTCAACCCCATCATTTTCTGCCACAAGCACACCGCGAACCGAACTCTGGACAAAAAAGCGCCAGCATGGTGCTGGCGCCAACCTGCTACGGAGAATCAGATCAAACCTGTGGGTATCGCATCGGCCGATTGCCTCAGCTTGCCGGGGCACAGGTGCGCACGAGCTCGACCCAGAATCCGGCGCCGAGTGCCAGAGCGGCATCATTGAAATCGTAGTGCGGGTTGTGCAGCGGCGCGGCGCCGCCCGTCCCCAACCAGACGTAGGCGCCCGGGCGGCGCTGGAGCATGAAGGCGAAGTCCTCGGAGGCCATCGACGCGCGTCCTTCGCCGGCCCCTGTGGCGCCCGCGACGCGGGTGGCCGCAGTGCGGGCCAGTTCGGCTTCGAGCGGGGCATTGATGGTCGCCGGATAGCCATAGCGGTAGCTTAGTGTGGCGCGTGCGCCATGGGTGCCGGCAATACCGCCTGCAATCTCGCCGATCAGCGTTTCGATGCGGTGCTGCGTCTCGAGTGAGAAGCAGCGCACCGTGCCTCGGATCACCGCGTCGTCAGGCAGAACGTTGTAAGCATCGCCGCCGTGAATCTGGGTGACGCTGAGCACCGCCGTTTCGTGCGCCGGCAGGCGGCGACTGACGATGCTCTGCAGGGCGAGGACGATCTCGCTGGTACACAACAGTGTATCGATGCCCTGCTCGGGCATGGCGGCGTGCGCGCCCTTGCCCTGAACGACGATCTCGAAGGTATCGAAGGAGGCCATCATCGGCCCGGCGTTAGCCACGAACTGGCCGAAGGGCAAGGCCGGCCAGTTGTGCAGGCCGAATACCCGGTCGCACGGGAAGCGCTCGAACAGGCCGTCGTCGACCATCACCTGGCCGCCGCCCGCGACCTCCTCGGCCGGCTGGAAGATGAGATGCACGGTACCGCGCCAGCCCGGGTCGTCCTTGAGCGCCAGTGCCGCACCGAGCAGCATCGCGGTGTGGCCGTCATGCCCGCAGGCGTGCATCTTTCCGGCATGCCGCGAGGCATGGGCAAAGGTGTTTTTTTCCTGCAAGGGCAAGGCGTCGAGGTCGGCACGCAGGCCGAGGCTCGGCCCCGCCCCGCGCCGCAGCACGCCGACCACGCCGGTGCGCCCGACGCGCTCGTGCGCTTCGATCCCGGCTTCGCGCAACACCCCGGCCACCAGGGCAGCGGTGGCGACCTCTTCAAAGGCGGTTTCCGGCGCGGCGTGCAGGGTATGCCGCCAGCCGCGCATGCGTTCGACGAGGGCTTCGCTGATGCTCATTGTTCGACTCCGTGATCGCGCCCGCTGGCGCTCAGTGCATGAAGAACTGGGCAACGATGGTCGCCCCGACAAACGTTCCGGCGTTGGCTGCGAAAGACACCACGACGATGCGCCAGCCGAGGCGGCGGAAGGCCGGCACGTCCTTGGCGATCGACAAGCCGGCAAAAGCCAGCATCGGCGTGATCAGCGCCAGGAAGTTGATCTTGCCGGTGAGCGCGGCAATCTGCGCGGCCCAGGGGCAGATCGGCGCCGTAAGCAGCATCGCCACCAGCGAGACCCAGCACACCGCCGGCACCTTGCGGCCGGTTAGCCGGTTGATGCCCATCCCACCGACCGTGGCGGCAAGCATGATGGCCAGACCCGGCAGCGAGTCGACGGGGTTGGTCCCGCGCGCAATCCAGTCGCCCAGGAGGGCCATCAGGCCGGAGAGGATCAGCGCGGCGGCAATGCCCATGCTGCTGAGCGGCGGCACATCGACCGCGCTTTCGCTGCTGGCCGCGGCCTCGCTGCTCGAGGAGGCGATGGACTTGCGCCCGATCACCGGTTCGAACACCCGATAGGCCCAGACGGCAATCGGCAGCGAGAGGAAGAGCGTGAAATAGGTGCCGATGGTGCTGGTGATCAGGTTGCTCGCGGCGGCGAAGGTCATCACTTCCTTGGCCATTTCGGGGGTCTGCTGCGCGGCGATGGCACCGGCCGCGGCGGCCATCATGCTGCCCGAGCCGACGCCGGCGCCCATGGCCAGCGACAGCGGGTCGAAGATATTCAGGCTGGTGAGGAAGCCGGCCAGGATGGCAATGAAGGCCGCGCCGAACACCGTGCCGGTCAGGTACTCGGCAAGCACGCCGCGTCCCTCGGGCGAATCCATGCCGTATTTCTCGCCGATAATGGCGAGGCTGGGTTCGCGCCCGACCGAGAAGGTCGCACCGATGGCTTCGCGCTTGATGCCGAGCAGCAGCGCAATGGGCATGCCGAACAGGATGGTGCCGAAGAAGTGACCGAACTCCTGGAACATCAGCGCCCAGCCGGCCGTCGCCAGCTTGGGCAAGGAGGAGCCGACCAGCAGGCCGAGCTTGGCGATGAACAGGAACAAGGCCGGTTGCAGCACCAGTGCGGCCGTGCATTGCAGGCTGGTTTCGACGCGCAGGGGCGCCGGCAGGTGCGCCTTGGCGAGCCCCAAGGCGCCGCCCATGAGCAAGGCCCAGATCATTGGCAGCAGAACCACCTTGCCTGGCCCCACGTTGAAGTTCACCGAACCGATCCATTCGGCGATCGCCATGATCGCCACCGCCAGAACGAACAGACGCACCAAACGTCCCGTCGCATCGCCGCCGAGGGGCTTGGCATCGCCCAGCGCAGCCGTGTTGCCATTGCTCATTCCCGACCTCCCTTGTCTTGTACGGTTTATGTCTGTGGAATTACCCCGGATTGCCCAGGTTACCGGCCTGACCATGATGCGAGTCCAGCAGAGGCGAATCAATATCAACACTTAACTAAATGTGTTCTAATTTTCGCAACACTCATTTCGCCACTCACGCCACAGCGCACCGGACTCAACGCACATGGACGACCGCCTGAAGGAATCTCGCCTGGCCTTTCTGTATGCCGCGGTGCAGGGCGGCAGCATCCGCGCCGCCGCCGAGCGCCTGGATGTGGCGCCGTCGGCAGTCAGCCGACAGATCGCCCTGCTCGAGGAAGAACTCGCCGTGCCGCTGCTCGAACGACAGGCGCGCGGCGTGCGTCCGACCGAGGCCGGGCTGCAGGTCCTCGCCTATTACCGCGAACAGCGCGCGCACCGCAGCGACCTCCTCTCGCACCTTGCCGAACTGCGCGGCCTGCGGCGCGGGAAGATTCATGTGGCACTGGGCGAAGGCTTCGTCGAAGACCTGATGAGCGGCCCGGTACACCGTTTTTGCCACGCGCACCCGGACATCTCGCTGGTCGTCGATATCGGCGGCACCGACGAGGTGGTACGCCGCGTCAGTGAAGACGAGTCGGAAATCGGCCTGGTCATGAACCCCCCGCACGACCCGCGCATCACCTCGGTCAAGTCCTGCCGGCAAGCCGTACAGGCCATCGTCGGCCCGGATTTCCCGCTGCTCGGCCAGAGCGGGCCGTTCACCATCCAGGACTTCCTGCCCTTTCCGATCGCCCTCAACCACCCGACTTACGGTCTGCGCCAGATCATGCAGTACGTCGAGCAGAGCGAGCGCATCCGGCTCAACCCGCGGCTGACGACGAATTCCTTCTACATCCTGCGCCAGTTCGTCCGGCACCGGCTGGGAGTGGCCTTCCTGCCGGCCTTTGTCGTTGCCCATGAAATCGCCAACGGCGAGATTCATACGCTCCCCGTCGCCCACCCGATCATGGCCAACGCCGAAGCCCATCTCATCAAGCGCAGCGGGCGCAAGCTCTCGCTCGCCGCCCGTACCATGCTGCAGGCTATGTCGGCACACCTGCAGTGCCTGCGCTGACGATCAGGCCGCCGGAAACTGCACCAGGGCCTTGAGCCCGCGCACCCGCCCACCATCCACCCAGTTGGACAAATTGATCGAGCCGCGCAAGGCCACGGCAATCTCCTGACAGATCGACAGGCCAAGGCCGGAACCATGGTGGGAGAAGCTGCTCGAAAACGGCTGGAAAGCGCGCTCAATCTGCGTGTCGGACAGGCCGCCACCGGTATCCCACACGGTCAGGGTCACGACATCGCCGCTGCTGCCGACCCGGATGCCGAGTTGTTGCCCATGCGGGGTATGGCGGATGGCGTTGGAAAGGAGGTTGCGGATCAGTTCGCCAACGAGCCAGGCATCGCCGTAGAACAGGGCCTCGCTGTCCTCAATGGCGAAATCGAGATCCTTCTCGGCAATCAGCGGCGAGAGTTCGAGCGCTGCCTCACGCGCCAGACGATCGAGCCGGCAACGCTCCATCGGCACTTGCGTGCGGCGCTGCTCGACCTTGGCCAGCAGCAGCATCTGGTTGGCAATCTGGATACTGCGCTCGACCGTTCCCTCCATCTCGCGCATCACTTCCTGCGCGGGCACATCGCCGCGCAACCCCGACTGCAACTGCGTCTTGAGCACAGCCAACGGGGTACGCAACTGGTGCGAGGCATTGGCGATGAAGCGTTTCTGGCTGTCAACCAGCCGTCCGACCCGCTCCATCAAATCGTTGAGCGCCATGACCACGGTCTGAACCTCGCGCAAGCCGGGCCGCAGTGAAAGCGCCGAAAGATCGTCGTCACGCCGTTGTTCGAGCTCGTGCCGCAGCTGGTAGAGCGACTTGAGCGCGCGAGTAACCGCCAGAAAAAGCACGGCGACGATGACGATGATCAACACCCCCTGACGCAGCAGGGTGTCTTCCAGAAGGTCGCGCGCGGCTTCGTGCCGGATCTTGAGCGGTTCGGCGATCTGGATGACCACCGTCCCCTTGGCATCATTGGAAAAGACCGGTTGGGTGAGTATGGCCACACGGACCGGCTGTTCGCGAAAAGTGTCTTCGTAGAAGGTCACCAGCGAGGGGTACACATTCCGGCTCGGCAGCGCATTCTGCGCAAAAGGCAGGTCTTCGTCGCCGGTGATCAGTAGTCCATCGCTTCGGCTCACCCGGAAGTAGTAGCGCCCCGACTGCTCCGCCTCGTAGATTTCAAAGAGCGCCAGGGGCAGCGACACACGGAACTGCTCCTGCTCATAACGCACAGCAGCGCCCACCGCATGCGCCGTGGCCACCAGGGTGCGATCGTAGGCCGAAGTGACCGAGCGCAGGGCGCTCTGGTACATGGCCACGGTATCGACGATCAGGATCAGGAGAAGCGGAATGACCGTCCAGGCCAGGATGTAGCTGCGCGTGGACGTCGTCTCGCCGGGCAAGGCCATGGCATCAGGGTTCCGTGCGCCGCGGAGTCTTCTCTTCGCGCAAGAGGTAACCGAGGCCACGCAAGGTCATCAATTCGGCGCCGGTCCCGGCCAGTTTTTTTCTCAGGCGGTGCGCCACCACCTCAATGGCTTCGAGGTGCGTCTGCGCCTCATCGGCAAACACCACCCGAAACAGGCGCTCCTTGGTCACGGCATGGCCGGGCCGGGCGATCAGGGCCTGCAGCATGGTCTGTTCGCGCGGTGTCAGTTCGAGAGGTTCGTCGCCGTTGTAAAACGCACCGGACGCACGCTCATGACGCAGGCCGCCGCAGCGCAGGTTTTGTTCCTCATGCCCCCGCGAGCGGCGCAGCAAGGCCCGCAGCCGCGCCTCGAGCTCGTCGAGGTCAAAGGGTTTGGAGAGATAGTCATCCCCCCCGGCATTCAGTCCGGCGATGCGATCGCCCACCGATGAGCGTGCCGTGAGCACGAGCACCGGGGTGCGGATGCCGTTGTTGCGCACACGCTGCAGGAGGTGCAAGCCATCTTCGCCGGGAATGCTCAGATCGAGGATCACAAGATCGTGCGCTTCCTGGCGCATGAGCTGGAAGGCGTTGACCCCGTCGTAACAGGGGGTCACCCCGAAGCCTCGCTTTTCGAGCGCGCGCGCGAGCGCCTTGGACATATCGCGATCGTCTTCCACGAGCAGGATTTTCATGGCCACAGGCTGAACGGAGAAAAGGGCGAAGCTTATAGCACCCACCGGGACGAGGGAAGCGCCGGATGCAAATGCACGTTTGCTGCACGGCCACGGCACGTCCACTCGCGCTCCGTCTCAATGTTCGGAACGACGGCACAGCCCCACCGCCCGCCACCCACAACTGAAAGGCAGTTGAAAGGCAAGGGAAAGGCAAGTGCAAGTCTCGCCCACCCTGCCCCTTGGCACCCGCGCCTGGGTCGGTAAAATCGCCGCGATCTTCAGAACAAGAGCACCTGAGCCCCTGAGGCCCGACTGAGTGCCGCCGGTCTGCATGTTCGTCCAAACACGATTGAGGAATGGGGGATACAGAATGGAAAGGAAGCTGAAGGCTACGTCACTGGTAACACTCATGGTTCTGGGACTCTGCTCCGGCGCCGCACTGGCCCAGGACGCCTGCCCGCACCGGGGCGATCTGGATGCCGCGTATTGCGATGCCAACAAGGATCTGGTCGCCGATCCCCCTACCGATTCCAAACGGATCAAGAACCCGGGCACCCTGGTTTTCTCGTTCTCGCCGCTCGAAGACCCGTCGGTCTATGAGCGGATGTTCGATCCCTTCGTGAAATACCTCTCGCAGTGCGCCAGCAAGAAGACCGTGTTTTTCTCGGTGCAATCCAATTCGGCGCAAATCGAGGCCATGCGCTCGGGACGCCTGCATCTGGCATTCTTCTCCACTGGCACCACCAACTACGCGGTCAACATCGCCGGCGCCGTGCCGTTTGCCATTCGCGCGGACAACCCCGGGCCGCACGGCTTCAATCTCTACCTCATCGTGCGCAAGGACAGCGGCATTCAGACGATTGCCGACCTCCAAGGCAAAAAGGTCGCCCACGCCTCGCCCTCGTCGACCTCCGGCAACGCCGTGCCGCGCGCGCTCTTCCCCTCGCTCGGTGCCACCCCGGACAAGGACTACCAGGTGCTCTATTCGGGCAAGCACGACCAGTCGATCATGGGCGTGCGTTCGGGCGACTACGACGCGGCCCCCGTGGCATCGGACATCTTTCACCAGATGGCCAAGCGCGGGGTGATCAAGGAGGACGATTTCCGCATCATCTACAAGAGCGAGAAGTTCCCGGTCAATTCGCTGGCGTACGCGCATGACCTTGAACCCAAGCTGCGCGACACCATCGTCAAGTGCGTCCTTGATTACAAGTTCGACGAGGGGCTCTCCAAGGGCATGGAAAACGCCACCCGCTTTGCCCCGATCACCTACCAGAAGGACTGGAAGATCGTGCGCCAGGTCGGCGAAGCGGCCGGCGAAAGCTACGGCCGCGCCGGCTATGAGAAGGAAAAAGCCAAGGAAGACGCGGCACGCGCCAAGAAAGCCCAATAATCTCGACCGGTCCGGCGGCGGAACCCCTGCCGCCGCTGACCTGAACCCCGGAGTCAAGCATGCCTAGAAAACCGTTTTTCACTCCCATTGCCAGCCTCGCCCTTCTGACCCTCGCCGGCCTGGCAGGCCCGACCCTGGCGCAGGACACCTGCCCCAACCGCGGCGATCTAGACGCGATGTATTGCGACGCCAACAAGGATCTCGTCGCCGATACGCCAACCGATCCCAAGAAATGGCGCAATCCAAACACGCTGGTCTTTGCCTTCACCCCGGTCGAAGACCCGTCAATCTACGAGAAGCTGTTTCAGCCCTTCATGGCTCACCTCACGCAATGCGTGGGCAAGAAGACCGTCTTTTTCGCCGTGCAGTCGAACTCGGCCGAGATCGAAGCCATGCGTTCGGGCCGCCTGCACCTCGCCGCCTTCTCGACCGGCCCGACCACCTTCGCGGTCAACATCGCCGGCGCCGTGCCTTTCGCCATCCGCGGCACCGAGAAAGGGCCGGAAGGCGTCTCGGTGCAGATGATCGTGCGCAAGGACAGCCCGTACAAGACGCTGGCCGACCTCAAGGGCAAGAAGATCGCGCACACTTCGCCTTCATCGAATTCGGGCAACCTCGCGCCGCGCGCCCTGTTCCCCGAACTGGGCCTCACCCCCGAAAAAGACTACCAGGTGGTCTATTCCGGCAAGCACGACCAGTCGGTGTTTGGCGTACGCTCGGGCGACTATGACGCCGCTCCGGTCGCCAGCGACGTGCTGCAGCACATGATTGAGCGCGGTGCAGTCAAGACCGATGACTTCCGCACACTCTACGTGAGCGATAAATTCCCGACCGACGCCTACGCCTACGCGCACGACCTTGAGCCCAAGCTCGCGGCCAAGATCAAGGAGTGCTTCTACAGCTACCGCATCCCGCCGGAGATGGCCAAGGGCCTCGGCGGCGACCGTTTCCTGCCGGCCGAATACAAGAAGGACTGGGCACTGGTACGTCAGGTCGCCCTATCCGCCGGTCAAAACATAGGCACCGCCGGTTACGAAGCCGAACGCAAGAAGGAAGAAGCCAAGGCCAAGAAGTAGGCCAACCCGTTTCGTTCCGGCCCCGCTCCCAACGCCGACATTGCGGGGCCGGTTTTTTATACGTTTGCCAGGCCATCGCGCCTGGCCATGTGCAAGGGAAGCCGCATGAGCGCCGTGCTCCGCATCCAGGGTCTGGTCAAAGCCTATCGGCCTGGACACCCCGTGCTCAAGGGGATCGACCTCGATTTCGACAACCATGGCCTGACCGCCATCATCGGCCCGTCGGGGACCGGCAAATCCACCCTGGTGCGCGTGATCAACCGGCTCGTCGATCCGACCGAGGGCGCCATCCTGTTCAAGGGCATCGACCTCGCCAAGGTTGAAGGCCGCGCCTTGCGCGAGGCACGCCGGCGCATCGGCATGGTCTTCCAGGAGTACAACCTCGTCGAACGGCTCAGCGTCATGGAGAATCTGCTCACCGGCCGCTTGGGCTACGTGAACCCGTTCAACGCCTGGCTGCGCCGTTTTGACCCGGAGGACATTGCCCACGCCTTCGAACTGCTCGATACCGTGGGCCTCGCCAGCTTCGTTAACCAGCGCGCCGACGCCCTCTCCGGCGGCCAGCGCCAGCGCGTCGGAATTGCCCGCGCGCTGATGCAACGCCCGGAGATGCTCCTCGCCGACGAACCGACGTCCTCGCTCGACCCCAAAACCTCGGTCGAAATCATGGAACTCCTCAAGGCACAGGGCGAGACCAACAAGATCCCGGTCCTCGTCAACATCCACGACGTCGAACTGGCACGCCGCTTTGCCGACCGCATCATCGGCATGACCGGCGGCCAGGTGGTCTTCGACGGGCCGCCCGAAAACCTCTCCGACGACCACCTGAAGCTGATCTACGGCGGCGAGGGCTGGCTGCAATGAACGCTCAGGCCACCGCGCCCGCCGCGACCACGCCCACCGCCTGCGCCCCGTTCAAGAGCTCGCTCGGCGCCAAGCTGCTGTTCTGCGCCGTGTTCGCCTACGCGCTCTACGCCCTCGGCCAGCTCGATTTTTCTTACGAGCGCTTTGTGCGCGGCCTCGACAACGGAGCGCGCTTCCTCGAACGCATGTTCCCGCCGAGCTACCGGCACTGGGACAACATCCTCACCGGTTTCATTGAAAGCCTGCAGATCGCGGCCCTGGCGACCTTCCTCGGCGTTCTGATTTCGCTGCCCATCGCCATCCTCGGCGCACGCAACCTGATGCCGGCCTGGGCCACTTGGCCGGCGCGCCTCATCGTCACCCTCTGCCGTGCCTTCAACCCGGTGATCGTGGCCATCATTTTCATCAAGGCCGTCGGCTTCGGTGCGCTGGCCGGGGTACTGGCCCTCGTCGTCGCTTCGATCGGCTTCGTCGGCAAACTGTTCATGGAAGCCATCGAGGAAATCTCGATGAAGCAGATCGAGGCCATCCGCGCCACCGGCGCACCGTTTGCCAGTGTCATTGTCTTCGGCGTGCTGCCGCAGGTCATGGGCCGCCTGGTCGGTTTCTGCACCTACC
>RRZU013416873.1_pt1 | contig 14458 bp, 13 predicted proteins | sample 2165561 | NCBI WGS metagenome assembly RRZU01 (sample SAMN10456909, study PRJNA506462) | wastewater metagenome | isolation source: wastewater sludge | place: USA: Moscow, Idaho
ACCACGCCGGACGGTCAGGTCCTGCTGATCAATCGCGGCTTCGTCCCGCCCGAGCGCGCCGACCCGCAAACCCGCCCGCAAGGCCAGATCGCGGGGCCGGTCAGCGTCACCGGCCTTGCCCGCCTGACCGAACCCGAGGGCGCTTTTCTGCGCAGCAACGACCCCGCCGGGAACCGCTGGTATTCGCGCGATGTGCAGGCGATTGCCGCCGCGCGCGGGCTGGGGCCGGGGGCGCCGGTCTTTCTGGACGCCGATGCCACGCCGCTGCCTGGCGGCCTGCCGGTCGGGGGGCTGACGGTGATCGCCTTTCGCAACACGCATCTGATCTATGCGCTGACATGGTTCACGCTGGCCGGGATCGCCGCCGCCGGGGTGGTGGTGCTGCGCCGGGATCGGGGCAGGGGACGCTGACCCCCGGATGGCGATTGACAGCCGCAGCCGTCCGGCCAAAGTCGCACCATGCGCTTGTCGACAATCATGCTGTGCGATCTGGTTCTGCAGGAAGACGGCATCCGCGCCGCCGCCCGGCGCAGCGGCGCGCCCCCCTCGACCGTCACCGCCGCCCTGCAGCGGCTGGAGGCCGAGCTGTCGATCCCGCTTGTCCGCCGCAGCGGCGGCAAGCTGGCCTTCTCGATCCAGTCGGAACAGATGCGCAGCGCGTTGACGCGCCTCGCGGTGCTGTGCTGCCACGTCTATGGCCAGCCCCCCGATCAGGCCATCCGGGCCGCGCAGGAACGCCCCGTCACACTGGAGGCCCTGTTTCGCCTGGCCGAGGTGCTGCGCGCGGGCAGCATCCGCAAGGCGGCGCTGCACATGAATATCGGCCAGCCGCAACTGACCCGCGACCTCGGCCAGCTGGAACAGCGCCTTGGCCGCGCCCTGCTGCTGCGCGACCGCCGCGGGGTCAGCGCGACCGATATCGGCATCGCCCTTCTGGACATCATCGAGGCGCTGCAGGGCCTCTGGACCGCGATCAGCAAGACTGCCGATAACCGCTTCATGCGCAACCTGCGCGGCAAGTCGCTGGGCTCGGTCATTCCGCTGGGCGCGCAAAGCGAGGTGGCCGAGGTCGTCTCGCGCATGTCGGTGAACTGGCTGCGCCGTTACAAGGTGCCGCTGTTCGTCGCCTCGGCCACCGCCGAGGAGCTGCTGACCGGGCTGGATGATGGCCGCTATGACGCGGTGCTGCTGGACAGCGCCCCGGACGAGCCGCGCTATCGGGTGACGCCGATCCTTACGGCGCGGCTGGCGCTGTATGGGCAAGCGCTGCCGGCGTCGCTGGACAGCCCCGAACTGGCCAAGGTGCTGGCGCAAAATCCGCTGGCCCTGCAAAGCCTGCGCAGCGGGCTGCGCCAGAAGACCACGCAGTTTCTGGACGATTTCTTCGGCCCGGATTGGCGGCAGCAGTTCCAGCTGATGGAAATTGATTCGGTGCCCATCACGCTGAATATGGTGGTGAATCACGGTGTCATCTCGGTCCTGCCGGCGGCGCTCAGCACGCCCGAAGGTCATCGGCTGCACAGCCTGATCCTGCCCGACACCTACCTGCAAACCCTGACGCTGATCAGCCGCCCGGACCCGCAAAGCCAACGCTTTATCCAGCAATTGCAGGAACTTTCCTGACCCGCGCAACGGATCGTATCAGCCGTTCAGGAATTGGGATATGCCAGTATTTCGATTAATTCGCTTAGGCTCATTTCAAGGAAGAAAAAGGGGGGAGATCGGCACATGTCAGATTTTGATCTGGTTCTATCGGGCCGCGTGATCCTGTCGGACCGCGAGGTCGAGGGCGGTTTCGTCGCCGTACGCCATGGCCGCGTGGCCCTGATCGGCGAAGGCGCGGCCCCCGCCGCGCGCGCGCGCCACATTCTCGGCCCGGCGATGATCCTGCCCGGCGCCGTCGATGCACAGGTCCATTCGCTGTCGCAAAAAGGGGCGGAAGGCTTCGCCGCATCAACCGCCGCCGCTGCCGCCGGGGGCGTGACCTCAATCGTGGATATGCCGTATGACGAGGGGGACCTGATTGCTTCGGCCGCCGCCGTCGGGCGCAAGGCCGCCACCGCCGAAGCCGAGGCCCGCGTCGACGTCGCGCTGTATGGCACCATCGACCCGACCGAAGGCCCCGCGCGCATCGCCGAACAGGCGGAGGCCGGCGTCTGCGCCTTCAAATTCTCGACCTTCGGGACCGATCCCAAACGCTTCCCCCGCATCCCGCCCGCGCTTCTGCTGGCCTGCTTCGCCGAGGTGGCGAAGACCGGCCTTGCCGCCGGGGTCCATAACGAAGACGACGCCTTCGTCCGCGATTCCATCGCCTTGGTCGAGGCGATGCAGATCACCGACTGGCGCGCCCATGGCATGTCGCGCCCGCCCATGGCCGAACTGCTGGCGCTGCTGCAGATCTACGAAACCGGCGCAGCCACGACCTGCCCGGCGCATGTCGTCCACTGCTCGCTTGGGCGCGGATACGAGATCGCGCGCAGCTATCGCGACCAGGGCTTCGCGGCGACCGTCGAGTGCTGCATCCACTATCTGATCCTGGACGAGGAACACGACGTCGCCCGTCTGGGCGGAAAGGCCAAGATCAACCCACCGATCCGCCCCCGCGCCGAGGTCGAAAAGCTGTGGCGTCAGGTGGCGCTTGGCAACGTCTCGATGGTCTCGACCGACCATGTCAGCTGGTCCGAAGACGGCAAGACCAACCCGGACATGCTGAAAAACGCATCCGGCGTGCCGGGGTTGGAGGTGATGGTGCCGCTATTCGTCAAGGCTCTGCTGGAACGCGGCTTGCCCTTGACCTGGGCGGCGCGGCTGCTGGCCGAAAACCCGGCGCGGCATTTCCGCATCGACCACCGCAAGGGGGGCATCGCGGTCGGCCGCGACGCCGACCTGACCGTGCTGCACCCGGTCGCGCAGGTCTATGACGCCAAGGCCAGCCGTCATTCGATCGCGGGCTGGTCGCCCTATGACGGCGATACCCTGCCGTGGTCGGTCGCGGGCACATGGCTGCGCGGTCAGCACGTCTTCGACGGCACCGACGTGCTGGCCAAGCCCGGCAATGGCCAGTTCATCCGCCCGCCCCGGCCGCTGGGTTTGCGGGGGCCGATCCATGCGTAACCTGTGGGTCAACACCGACCGCATCGGCGCCGATCTGGACGCCTTGGCCGCCATCACCGATCCCGGCCGGCCCTGGACGCGGCGCGCCTTCTCGCCCCGGTTCGATCAGGGCCGCGACTGGCTGCGCACACGGTTTGCGCAGGCCGGGCTGCGCGTCGCGTTGGATGCGGGCGGCAACCTGATCGGCACCCGCCCCGGCACCGACCCGGATGCGGGCACGATCCTGCTGGGCAGCCATTCCGACACCGTCCCCGATGGTGGGCGCTTCGACGGCGTCGCCGGGGTGATCGTCGCGCTGGAGGTCGCGCGGATGCTGGACGAACAGGGCATCCAACTGCGCCATACCCTCGAAGTGGTGGACTTTCTGGCCGAGGAGGTCTCGGTCTTCGGGGTGTCCTGCATCGGGTCGCGCGCCATGGCCGGGGTGTTGCCGGATGACTGGCTGGGGCTGATCCACGAGGGCCGCAGCCTTGATCAGGCCATCTGCGACGTTGGCGGCGACCCCACTGCCCGCGCCCGGCGCGACGACATCCGCGCCTTTCTGGAGCTGCATATCGAACAGGGCCCGGTGCTGGAGGCCGAGGGCCTGGACCTTGGCATCGTCACCGCCATCGCCGGGATCGAACGGATCGAGATCGTGCTGACCGGCCGCCCCGACCACGCCGGCACCGCCCCCATGGACCGCCGCGCCGATGCGTTGGTGGCGGCCGCCACCCTTGTCACCGCCATCGACGCCGAAGCACAGGCCCGCGCCCAAGGCCCCGACCATTTCACCGCCACCGTGGGCGAGTTTTCCATCGAACCCGGCGCGGCCAATGTCGTTCCGGGCCGGGTGCGGATGCTGATCGACGCCCGCGCCGAAGCCCGGCCCGAGATGGAGGAGTTTCTGCGCTGGATCGAAGACCGCCTGACCGCCCTGCCGGACGGCATTACCGCAGAATCGCGGCTGCTGTCGGACAACCGCCCGACGCCGATGAATGAGGGCCTGATAAAACAACTTGAGGTTGCGTCCACCAATTGCGGCGCAAGCCATCGTCGCATGGTGTCGGGGGCCGGTCATGACGCCGCATTTGTGGCACAAATCGCACCCAGCATAATGATTTTCGTGCCCAGCCGCGACGGCCGCTCACATTGTCCCGAGGAATTCAGCACAACTCCCAGTATTGCGCTTGGCGCGGAGGTGATCGCCGACGCCGTCATTGCATTGGATGAGCAGAAAGGGAATTGAGATGCGCCGTATTCTGACTGAAAAAGATGTTGAGCCCGCCGTTCGTGGCGGATCGGTTTACGCCTCGGGTGGCGGCGGCTGGAGCGATCATGGCCGCAAGCTGGGCTATGCGGCGGTGAATGCCGGCGCGCCGGAACTGGTCTCTGTCGATGAACTGGACCCCGAAGACCTGATCGCCACCGCTGCCGCCATCGGCGCGCCCGCATCCACGACGCCATGGGAAATGCGCGGCGTCGACTACATCAAGGCGGTCGAGCTGCTGAACGAAGCCCTGGGCTTTCCGGTCGCGGGCCTGATGATCGGGCAGAACGGCAAATCCTCGACGTTGAACGGCTGGCTGCCCTCGGCGATTCTGGGCTGCAAGGTGGTCGATGCGGTGGGCGACATTCGCGCCCATCCGACCGGCGACATGGGCTCCATCGGGATGGCCAGCAGCCCCGAGCCGATGATCCAGACCGCCGTCGGCGGCAACCGCGAACAGAACCGCTATATCGAGCTGGTGGTGCAGGGCGCGACGGCCAAGATCTCGCCCATCCTGCGCACGGCGGCGGATATGTCGGGGGGCTTCATCGCCAGCGCGCGCAACCCGCTGCGGGCCTCCTATGTCGCGAAAAATGCGGCGCTTGGCGGGATTTCGATGGCGCTGGATCTGGGTCATGCGATCCTTGCCGCCGAACCGAAGGGGCCGGCGGCGGTCATCGACGCCATCGTGGACAGGACCGGCGGCACGATCCTTGCATCCGGCGAGGTGACGGCGAAGAATGTGGTCTACACGCCCGAGGCTTTCGATATCGGCACCGTCACCATAGGCCATGGCGCCAATGCGCTGACGCTGCATGTGATGAACGAATATATGGCCATCGACGATGTCGGCGGGTTGCGCATCGCCAGCTTCCCCGATGTGATCACAACCCTGTCCGAAACCGCCGAGCCGCTGTCGGTCGGGCAGTTGCAGGTGGGCATGAAGGTCCACATCCTGCATGTGCCGAAGACGATCATCCCGCTGAGCGCATCCGTGCTGGACCCCTCGGTCTATCCGGTCTGCGAGCGTGCGATGGGGATCGAGCTGGCGCGTTACGCGCTGGAGGGCACCGATGCCGACCGCTAACCCCCGCCACCCCGACTTCCCCATCCCCGGCGGACCGGTGCGGCGCGCAAAATCGTGGCGCGCCGAAGGGCTGCTGCGGCTGATGGAAAACGTGCTGGCGGTGGGCGAGGCCCCCGAAAAGCTGATCGTCTATGCGGCCCTTGGCAAGGCCGCGCGCAGCTGGCCCGCGCATGACGCCATCGTGCGCACCCTGCGCGAGATGGACGAAGATCAGACGCTGATCATCCAATCGGGCAAACCGGTGGGGTTGCTGAGAACCTCGGCCTCGGCGCCGATGGTCATCATGGCCAATTGCAACATCGTCGGCCAATGGGCCAAACCCGAGGTCTTCTATGACCTCGAACGCCGGGGCCTGATCTGCTGGGGCGGGCTGACCGCCGGGGCGTGGCAATATATCGGCAGCCAGGGCGTCATTCAGGGCACCTATGAGATCTTCATGCGCATCGCCGAACGCCGTTTTGGCGGGTCGCTGAAGGGCCGCTTCATCCTGACGGCGGGCCTTGGCGGCATGGGCGGCGCGCAGCCCTTGGCGGGGCGCATGGCAGGTGCGGCGATCCTGTGCGTGGACATTGATCCGGCGCGAGCCGAAATGCGCAAGGCCATTGGTTTCCTTGACGAAATCGCCCCTGATCTGGATTCTGCACTGGCAATGATCGACAAGGCCAAGGCCGAGGGCCGGGCGCTGTCCGTGGGCCTGATCGGCAACGCCGCCGAGATCTATCCCGAAATCGCCGCGCGCGGGATCGTGCCTGACATCGTGACCGACCAGACCTCGGCGCATGATCTGGTCTATGGCTATGTGCCGGTGGGCTATGATCTGGACCGGGTGCGCCGGTTGCGCGACCAGAACCCGGATGAGTTGATCGAGGCGGGCCGGGAAAGCATCGCCCAACACGTCCGCGCCATGCTGGACTTCCAGAAGCACGGCGCCGAGGTCTTCGACAACGGCAACCTGATCCGCACGCAGGCCAAGCTCGGCGGCGTCGAGAACGCCTTCAACATCCCGATCTTCACCGAGGCTTACCTGCGCCCCCTGTTCGCCCGCGCCATTGGCCCCTTCCGCTGGATGGCGCTGTCGGGTGACCCGGACGATATCCGCAAGGTCGACGATCTGGTCTTGCAGATGTTCCCCGACAACCAGATCGTGACCAACTGGATCCGTCTGGCCCGCGAGAACGTCCCGTTCGAGGGCCTGCCCGCCCGCATCGCCTGGCTGGGCCATGGCGAGCGCACGGCACTGGCGCGCGCGGTCAACAAGATGGTGGCGGACGGCGAATTGGCCGGGCCGGTGGCGTTTTCGCGCGACCATCTGGACGCAGGCGCGATGGCGCATCCCAATATCATGACCGAAAACATGCGCGACGGATCGGACGCGATTGCCGACTGGCCGCTGCTGGACGCGATGACGCTGTGTGCCTCGGGCGCGGATCTGGTGGCGGTGCATTCGGGCGGCGGCGGTTATGCCGGTTACATGACCTCGGCCGGTGTCACCGTCATTGCCGACGGCACCGAGGCCGCCGACACAAGGCTGGACCGGTCCCTGACCAACGACACCTCGCTGGGGGTGATCCGTTACGCCGATGCCGGCTATCCCGACGCACTGGAGGAGGTCGAGGCCAAGCAGATCGGCCATATCCGCACCTGACCAGATCCCGGCGGGCGTTCCGGCGCCCGCCCTCACCGCAAATAGAAAAAACCACAGGGAAACACCATGTCGATGCTGAAGAAGATCGCCATTGCCACCGCGCTGATGGCCGCACCCGCCGCCGCGCAAGAGGTGGTAACGCTGAAATATTCCTCGTTCCTGCCGGCCACCACGGTGAACAACGCGATTTCCGCCCCCGCTCTGGTTGCCAAGGCCGCCGAGGCCTCGGGCGGGACGCTGAAAATCGACCTGTTCCCCGGCGGCTCGCTGGTGTCGGGGGGCGAGGTCCAGCTGAAGCTGGTGCAGGACGGCGTGGCCGACATCGCCGAGATCCCGCTGCCCTATACGCCCGGCCGCATCAGCGGGCTGGAGGTGTTCGAGCTGCCCGATATGGCCGCGACCAACTCGGACGGATCACTTGTTTCGCTGCAGCTGATCGACAAGGGGCTGATCACCGGCATGGAAGATCTGGTGGCGCTTGGGGTGCTGCAGGCGGGGCCGTACTATATCCACATGAAGGACCCGATCACCGGACTGGCCGACCTGCGCGGCAAGAAGCTGCGGGTGTCGGGCCAGACCCAGGCGCAGATCGTCAGCCGTCTGGGCGCGGTGCCGGTGTCGAACATTCCCGCCACCTCGCTGGCCGAAAACGTCAGCCGCGGGCTGATCGACGGCGCCCTGGTCGATACCGGGAACCTGTATAATTTCGGGGTCGGCGACCTGCTGAAATACCACGTCACCAACCTGCCGCTGGGGTCGTTCGCGGTGCTGTTCGGCATGTCGAAGGAACGCTATGACGGCCTGCCCGAACAGGCCCGCGCCGCGATCGACCAGATCAAGGGCGAATGGTACACGACCGAACTGGGCCGCAACATGGACGCTCAAACCGCCGAGGTCACGGCCCGTCTGCAAGCCGCCGGCGATCACCAGTTCATCGAACTCTCGGACGCGGATCTGGCCAAGGCCGCCGAGGTGCTGGGCGAAATCACCCAGAAATGGGAAGGCAAGTCCGACAAGAACCCCGAAATCCTGACCGCCGCCCGCACGGCGCTTGGCAAGTAAAGCGGAAAGGTAAATGCGATGCTGAGACTGGCCAATGCGATAGCGGTGATCGGTCTCACCGCACTGCTGGCGGTCACCGGGCTGGTGCTGATCGACATCGTTCTGCGCTCTGGCCCGATGCTGTGGCTGCTGGACCGGGCGCCGGGCCTTGCGGACGCGCTGCGCAGCATGGGGGCGGACGGGCTGTCCGACCTTTATGCGCCGCTGGGGATCGTGGCGGTGGCGGCCTGCTTTCCGGCGATGCTGGCGACCCGCAGCGCCATCGCCGTCCGCTTCATCGCCCAGGCCCTGCCCTGGCGCGGCCGCGAGGCGCTGGAGGCCGTGGGCGCGCTGTCGCTGCTGCTGATGTTCGCGCTGATGTCCTGGTGGCTGACCGATTACACCATCGACCTGTGGGAATCGGGCGAGACCACCTGGCTGCTGGAACTGCCCCGCTGGCCGGCCTGGGCCATCGCCTGCCTGTGCCTGTGGCTGGGCACGGCCATCCAGACCGTCGTTGCCCTGCGCCAATGCGCCCGCGCCTTGGCCCGCACCGAACCCGCACCGCTTCCCAACCTCGCTGTCGAGCTGGAGTAATCCACAATGTCGCCTGTCCTTATCGGCCTTCTGGGCCTGGCTTTGCTATTGGCTGTCATCCTGCTCAGCGTGCCCATCGCGGCGGCGATGGCGGTGGTGGGCGTCCTCGGGACGCTGATCCTTGACGCGAATGCCTCGGTGTTTTCGCTGTTCGGCACCGCGACGGTGCAGGCGCTGTCCTCGCAGGATCTGATCGTCATTCCGCTGTTCATCCTGATGGGCGGCTTCGCCATCGTCGCCGGCCTTTCGACTGAAATCTACCGGCTGGCCCATGCGTGGGTCGGGCATCTGCGCGGCGGTCTGGCGCTGACCACGGTGGGCACCAGCGCCATCTTCGGCGCCATCTGCGGATCCTCGGTGGCGACGACGGCGACCATGGTGCAGGTGGCCCTGCCGGAAATGCGCCGGCGCGGCTATTCCGATGCGCTGATCGCGGGGTCGATTGCCGGGGGGGGCACGCTGGGGTCGCTGATCCCGCCCTCGGTCATCATGGTGGTCTATGCGATCCTGACCCAGCAAAGCGTGCTGGACCTGTTCCGCGCCGCGATCATTCCCGGCATCGTTGCCGTGCTGCTGTATTTCCTGGCCATCCGGCTGTTCCTGCTGCGCCATCCCGGTGATGGCCAGCCCCTGCCGCGCGCCAGCTGGGCCGAACGCGCCCGTGCCACCGGTCAGGCCCGCCTGACGGTGCTGGTCGCGGGCGTCATGCTGGGCGGCATCTATTCCGGCATCTTCACCGTGACCGAGGGCGCCGCCATCGGCGTGCTGATGGTGCTGGTGACCTGCATCCTGCGCGGCACCCTGACGCGCGAGAATTTCGTCCAGACGCTGATCCGCGCCGCCGCGAATATCGCCATGATCTACCTGATCCTGATCGGGGCCGAGATCTATAAAAGCTTCCTCACCCTGTCCGGCCTGCCGGCGGCGACGGTGGCCTGGGTCGGCGGGCTGGACGTGCCGCCGCTGATGATCGTGTCGATCGTGATCCTGCTGTATATCGGGCTGGGCTGCATCTTTGACGCCATGGCCGCGATGATCCTGACCATGCCCTTCGTCTATCCGCTGGTGATCGGTCAGCTGGGCTTTGACCCGATCTGGTGGGGCATCATGAACGTAATGATCATCGAGATCGGCATGATCACCCCGCCGGTCGGCATCAACATCTTCGTGCTGCACGGGATGCGACCAGATCTGAAGCTGAAGGAGATCTATCGCGGCATCACCCCCTTCATTGCCGTCGATATCCTGCGCATCGTGATCTTCCTGCTGTTCCCCGGCCTGATGCTCGCCTTGGTCTGATCGGCGCGCGACCCTCGTCACGGGCGAGGGTCGCGATCATTTTTCCCGCCAGGGGATACCCTTTCTCGTCCCGGTGGTTATAGAATCGCCCTGCAAGGAACGCTTTCCCGGCCACCAGCCCGGCCACGGAAAACCCTTGCGGGAGAGAGGACCATGATCACCGACACCAGCTGGATCGACCGGTTCGAGGGGCTGCGGGGGCTGCCCGCCGACATCAGCGCAGATCTGGCCCGCGGCAGCGACAAGCTTGCGGTGCCCGCCGGCACCCAGATCTTCGCGCCGGGTCAGTCGGCCGACAATCTGCTGTTGCTGCTGGACGGCACCGTCCGCGTCCAGCAACGGTCCGACACCGGGCGCGAGGTGTTTCTGTACCGCGTCCATGCCGGTGAAAGCTGCATCCTGACCACGGCCTGCATGCTGGCATTCGAGGATTACGCCGCCGATGGCATCGCCGAAACCGATGTCACCGCCATCGCCATTCCCCGGCGCAGCTTTGACGATCTGGTCGCACGCTCGGCCGTGTTTCGGCAATTCGTCTTCACCGCCTATTCCCGCCGGATCACCGATCTGTTCACCCTGATCGACGACATCGTCTTCCAACGCATGGATGTGCGGCTGGCGGCGCGGCTGCTGGACCTCGCGGATGAGACGCAGGTGGTGCATGCCACCCATGCCGTCCTCGGGTCGGAACTGGGCACCGCGCGCGAGGTGATTTCGCGCCTGCTGGCCGAATTTCAGCGCCGAGGCTGGGTCGAACAGTCGCGCGGCGCGCTGCGTCTGGTCGGTCGCGCCGGGCTGGAACGGCTGGTAAGATCGGCGGGTGGACCATGACCGCGCCGCGGCTTGGTGACGAAGTCACCGCGCGCGGCTCGCATGATGTGCCATGCATTCAAGAAGTGATTCAGGAAGGAGCTTGAGATGCCAGTGAACATGGGAACCACCGACCGGGCCATACGCCTGACCATCGCCGCATTGCTGGTCTTTGCCGCGCTGGTGACCGGAATCTTCGGCCATGGCCTGTGGTTCTGGCTGGTGCTGCTGGTGGCGGCGGTGCTGACCATGACCGCCCTATTCGGTTCCTGCCCGCTTTACAGCATCCTCGGCGTCAAGACCTGCAACAGCCGGCGATGATCCAGACAAGCTTCACACCCGCTGCCGCATTGACCGGAGGGCTGCTGATCGGCCTCGCGGCCAGCCTGCTGATGCTGGTTCATGGCCGGATCTTCGGGGTGACGGGGATTCTGGCGGGGCTGCTGCGCCCGGCCTCGGTCAAGGATTTCAGCTGGCGCGCCGCGCTGCTGGCCGGGATGCTGACCGGGCCGCTGGTCGTCCGGGCCGCGTTCGGCGCCATGCCGCCGGTGCAGGTCCCGGTGTCCACGCCCGCCCTGCTGATCGGCGGGCTGCTGGTCGGGATCGGGGTCACCTTTGCCTCGGGCTGCACCTCTGGGCATGGGGTTTGCGGGATCGCCCGGCTGTCGCCCCGCTCGATCGCGGCCACGCTGACCTTCATGGCCGCCGCCTTCGCCACCGTCTTCACCCTGCGCCACCTGATCGGAGGCTGAGCAATGCGTCTGCTGACCGCCTTTCTGATCGGTCTGGTCTTCGGCACCGGCATCGCCGTGTCCGGCATGATAAACCCGGCCAAGGTACTGAATTTCTTCGACATCGCGGGAAGCTGGGACCCGTCACTGGCCTTCGTCATGGGCGGGGCGCTGATCACCACCTTCGCGGGCTATCGGCTGATCCTGCGCCGGCGCGGCCCGATGCTTGCACCCGCCTTTCAACTGCCCCCCGCCCGGCGCATCGACGCCCGCCTGATCGGCGGCGCGGCGGTCTTCGGGATCGGCTGGGGCATCGCGGGCTTCTGTCCCGGCGGCGCGTTGCCCGCGCTTGGGACCGGCGCCTGGCAGGCATTTGTCTTTGTCGCCGCCTTGATCGCGGGGATCCAGCTGGCCCGCGCCCTGCAATCCATACGAGGTCCGGCATGACCGCCTATCCCGACCACATGACCATCACCCCGCAGGTGCAGGCCTTCTTCGACCCGGCCACCAACACGATTTCCTATATCGTCAAGGACCCGGCCTCGGCGGCCTGCGCCATCGTCGACAGCGTCATGGATATCGACTATGCCGCCGGACGGATCACCTATGATCATGCCGATGCGATGATCGCCGAGATCGAAGCGCAGGGTCTGGCGCTGGAATGGATCATCGAAACCCATGTCCATGCCGACCACCTGTCGGCCGCGCCCTATATCCAGCAAAAGCTGGGCGGCCGCATCGGCATTGGTGCGAAAATCCGGGTGGTGCAGGAGACCTTCGGCAAGATCTTCAACGAAGGGACCGAGTTTCAGCGTAACGGCAGCCAGTTCGACCGCCTGTTCGAGGATGGCGACACCTACATGGTCGGCACCATGCCCTGTTTCGCGATCTATACCCCCGGCCACACGCCCGCCTGCATGGTTCATGTGATGGGCGATGCGGCGTTTGTGGGGGACACGCTGTTCATGCCCGATGGCGGCTCTGCCCGGGCGGATTTTCCGGGCGGGGATGCAGGGCAGCTGTATGACAGCATCCAGAAGGTGCTGGCGCTGCCCGATCAGATGCGGCTGTTCATGTGCCATGATTACGGCCCGAACGGGCGCGATATCCGCTGGGAAACCACCGTGGCCGAGGAAAAGGCCCATAACATCCATGTCGGCGGCGGCCAAACGCGCGAGGCGTTCATCGCCTTCCGCACGGCGCGCGACGCCACGCTGGCGATGCCGCGGCTGATCATCCCCTCGCTTCAGGTGAACATGCGCGCGGGCGAGGTGCCGACCGACAAGGACGGCCGCCCGATGCTGAAAGTGCCGCTGAACGGGTTGTGATCACAAACATGCGCAACCGCTTCCGCCGCTATTTGCCAATCCTCGACTGGGGCCGACGCTATGACCGGGCCACGCTGTCTTGCGATCTTGTCGCGGCGGTGATCGTCACCATCATGCTGATCCCGCAATCGCTGGCATATGCGATGCTGGCGGGCCTGCCGCCCGAGGCCGGGATCTATGCCTCGATCGCGCCGTTGCTGCTGTATGCCATCTTCGGCACCAGCCGGGCGCTGGCGGTGGGGCCGGTGGCGGTGGTGTCGCTGCTGACGGCCGCGGCGGTGGGGCAGGTCGCGCAGCAGGGCACGGCGGGCTATGCGGCGGCGGCGCTGACGCTGGCCTTCCTGTCGGGGGCGTTTCTGCTGATGATGGGGGTGCTGCGGCTGGGTTTCGTGGCAAATCTGCTCAGCCATCCGGTGATTGCGGGCTTCATCACCGCTTCGGGCATCCTGATCGCCACCAGTCAGGTGAAGCATATTCTGGGCATCCGCGCGGGCGGTGATACGCTGCCCGAAATGCTGACCTCGATCATCGCGCATCTGGGCCAGACGAACGGGCCCACGCTGGCGATCGGGCTGGCGGCCATCGGCTTTCTGTTCTGGGTTCGCAAGGGGCTGCGGCCGTTGCTGGCGCGGTTCGGGGTGCCAGCAAGGCTGGCCGATCTTCTGGCCAAGGCCGGGCCTGTGGTCGTTGTCGCGGGAACCACCCTGCTGGTCTGGGGGCTGGACCAGACGGCGCAGGGCGTCAGCATCGTGGGCACCGTCCCGCAAAGCCTGCCGCCGCTGACGATGCCGGACCTGTCGCCGGACCTGATCCGGGCGCTGCTGGTGCCGGCGATCCTGATCTCGGTCATCGGGTTCGTCGAATCCGTCTCGGTCGCGCAGACGCTGGCGGCGAAGAAGCGCCAGCGCATCGACCCCGATCAGGAGCTGATCGGCCTCGGCGCCGCCAATCTGGGCGCGGCGTTTACCGGCGGCTATCCGGTGACCGGCGGCGTTGCGCGGTCGGGGGTGAATTTCGATGCCGGTGCGGCCACGCCCGCCGCCGGGGCCTTCACCGCGCTTGGCCTGACCATCGCCGCCGTGGCGCTGACGCCGCTGATCCACGACCTGCCCAATGCCACGCTGGCGGCGACGATCATCGTTGCGGTCCTTAGCCTGGTCGATCTGTCGATCCTGCGGAAGACCTGGGCCTATTCGCGCGCCGATTTCGTCGCCGTGTCGGCCACGATCCTGCTGACGCTGTGCGCGGGGGTGGAAATCGGCGTCGCCTCGGGCGTGGTGCTGTCGGTGCTGCTGCATCTGTACAAGACCTCGCGCCCGCATGTGGCCGAGGTCGGGCTGGTCCCCGGCACCCATCATTTCCGCAACATCCACCGCCACGACGTCGCCACCGATCCGACCCTGCTGACCCTGCGCGTGGACGAAAGCCTGTTCTTCACCAATGCCCGCTTCCTTGAAGACCTGATCCAGCGCCGCGTGACCGAGGGCTGCGCCATCCGCAACGTGGTGCTGATGTTTTCCGCCGTGAACGCGGTCGACTATTCAGCGCTGGAAAGCC
>RRZU010491899.1_pt1 | contig 14457 bp, 12 predicted proteins | sample 2165561 | NCBI WGS metagenome assembly RRZU01 (sample SAMN10456909, study PRJNA506462) | wastewater metagenome | isolation source: wastewater sludge | place: USA: Moscow, Idaho
AATAAGCTTTTATTGGCTGGTCTTAAAATAATAAAAAGCTATAAAACAAATAATAACGGCGATAACCTTAAAGATATTGATAATCCATTGTTTAATGCGTGCTTTTTTATGTTGTTTTTTAACCAGTGTAACAATGTCTTCAAAATGTGCCAATCGCTCTTGTAATGCCAGCTCTTGTGCCTGTCTTTCTTGTAATGCCTGATGATTAAGGTCATCAACTATCCTTTGATATTCATCATCATGATGGCATTGCAATCTTAATAACTGCAAAAATGCTCTATTGGTACGTTCTTGTAAATGCAGTTTTTGTTCATGCTCTTTGATGATATTGGATCTTAATGTGTTGGCAGTTGTATCAATATGATAAGCATAATCAAATTCTTCTTGCCATGCTTGTGCTTGACGCTCTTTATCATTTGTGGCGGTCGGTATGGTTTTTCCCATTAGAGAGATTTGCCGTTTGGCTCTGTGCCAATCTCGCTGATGGGATTGTAAAAATTTTTCGGTCTTTTTATCGGGGAAAAGCATGAAGTGTCAGCCCTATACACTCGCCCCCACTTGCCTGGCAATTTCAATACCTTGTTCAATGCTAAGATAAGTTTTTTTGCTTGGGGTATCACGAAACACCACATCACCGTCTCTAAAAATCACGCATTCATCTACCGCCAGCTGTTGCCATTTTTCGTTATTGGTCAAAGGAATGGTAACCAAAATCGTAACTTTGTCTTTGCTGGTCGTGACATCGCCAAAATTTACACTCATCTCACCGTCTGATAAGTGAGCTTCGCCAAAGGGGGCTTTGCGAGTGAGATAAAACAAAAGGCTTCCTGCATAAGCCACTTGCCAATTTCCATTAGAAATCAAGCAGTTAAATAAGCCATTGGCGGACAGGTAGCGACATTGAGCGGTCAAAAAGGCGAACAGAGCTTCATCAGACGGACGGCTTTTAAAGGTGGCTTTTAGGCGGTTTAATAGGTAACAAAACGCAAGTTCGCTGTCGGTGTCGCCCACAGGGGTATAATATTCAGCATTGCCATTGGCGGACAGGCGTTTGACTTGGCGGATAAAGGCTTCGGTCATCTGTCCGTTGTGAGCGAATGCCCACTGCTCGCCCCATACTTCACGCACAAAGGGGTGCGTATTAGCAAGGCTATGTTCGCCTGTGGTCGCTTTACGAATGTGGGCGATGACGTTCATGGCTTTGATGGGGTAATTATTGACAAGGTCGGCAATGGGTGATGTGTGGCTTGGCTTATCATCATGAAATAAACGTAAACCGATATTACCATGCGGATTTTGTTCAAAAAAGGCAATGCCAAAACCGTCTTCGTGATGGTCGGTATCACCGCCACGTTTACGAAAACCTGCAAAGCTAAAACCAATGTCAGTTGGGGTGTTACAATTCATTCCTAAAAGTTGGCACATATTTGTTTACTTAATTAAAAAAAGGTTATAGGTAATAACATCTAAGGTAATAAAGTTAATGCGTGGTTGCATGGGTGTTCTGGTTGATTGGTTGTGTAGTAGCGGGCTGTATCACACCCGCCCCCAATGAAAACTCGCCAGCCGTTTCATCAAATCAGGGTTTTTTACCATAATGTCATCGCCTGTACGTCCTTGCTCACGGTTATAATGAATGACGTTAAGACGCAGCAGCCAAAAAATGGTCGCAGAATAAGCAAGCATCACAGGCAAGGCACGCTGTTCGTTCGCTGTCAAAGCACGCACGCTGGTATAACCCTCAATAAAAGCATTCATCTTATCCGTATCAAACTGCACGCTTTCGCCATCGGTGGCATTACCCCACGTGGTACAAAAGTCATTGATAGTAATAGCAATGTCCATCAAATAATGCTCCACGCTAACTTCGGTAAAGTCCAGCAAGCCTGTCAATTTCGCCCCATGACTAAAGTCCCACAGCGTATTATCGGCGAACAAATCCAGATGACACAAGCCCTTTGGCAAGTCGCTTGGCAAATTGGCATAGGCTGTCCAGATGTCATTCATGAGCCGTGCTTCATCAAGGGGCATAAAGGCGGTTTCACGCTCTTTGACCCTTGCCCAGTCGTACAGTGGTACGCCATAATCTTCGGCGGGTTGTAGGCTCGTGAGCGTATCGTGCAAGGTAGCAAGGGCGACCCCCATATCACGGCACATGGCGGTATCGGTCGTGGTGGGGTGCGTGCCAGACAGCTTAGGCACGATAAGAATAGCTTTGTTTTCATAGCGCATAACGCAGTCCGTGCCAATGTCATCACCTTTGGCGGTGAGTTTGATAAGTGGCGGTGCAATGGGTAGTCTGTCTTTTAGGGCGTGCATAATGGTTGCCATCTTGATGATGTCCGCTGGCACACGCTCTTCATACAGGGTAAAAACATAAGAAAAATCAGACCCTTGGTCACTGTCAGTCTGAATAAACCAGTTGGAATTTTTTACCCCTTGGACAATGGGAATGGCTTTTTTGAACTTCACGCCATACAGGCCACAAAAGGCAAAAAATTCATCATCAGACAGGTGCGTATAAACAGACATAAGGCATTCCTATTTTTAAGGGCTAAATGTGTCTATTTTAACGGCTTTTTGGGGAATTTACGAATTTTTTGTGATAAGTGGGTTATAATAAAATATTTCACATTACCCAAAGGAACAACCATGCTAGCCAAACGCCTAATCCCTTGCCTTGACGTTGAAAATGGTCGGGTCGTTAAGGGGGTCAATTTTGTGGACATCAAGGACGCAGGCGACCCTGTGGAAGTCTCCAAACGCTATAACGACCAAGGGGCGGACGAGATTACCTTTTTGGACATCACCGCCACATCGGACGGTCGGGACACCACTTACCACATGGTCGAAAAAATCGCCAAATCCATCTTTATTCCGCTGACCGTTGGCGGTGGTGTGCGTAAGATTGAAGACATTCGTAATCTACTAAATGCAGGGGCGGACAAGGTTGGCATTAACTCCGCCGCCATCACCAATCCCGACTTGGTTAATGACGCAGCCGCTCGTTTTGGCAATCAGTGCATTGTTGTATCTATCGATGCCAAGCGAGTACAGCGTGCGGACGGCTCGGTCGGTTTTGAGATTTTTACCCACGGCGGACGCAAAGCCACAGGCATTGATGCCATAGAATGGGCGGTAGAGATGACGGCTCGTGGGGCGGGCGAACTGCTTGTAACCAGCATGGACGGGGACGGCACACGAGCGGGCTATGACCTACTTTTGACACGCACCATCAGCGATAGGGTCAATATTCCTGTGATTGCCTCTGGCGGTGTGGGTAACTTAGAGCATTTGGTTGCAGGCGTATTGCAAGGCGGTGCTGATGCGGTGCTGGCGGCAAGTATTTTTCACTTTGGCGATTATACCGTAGGGCAAGCCAAGGCGTTTATGGCGGAGCACGGGATACCGATGCGGCTTGTATGATTGTAATAATTTTATGATTTACATTAAGTGCCTGTTGGGGGTAGTTTTACCCCAACATCAAATTGGAAATAGAGATTAACGCCCGTAAGACAAATTCAATAATGGCAAAAGTCCAATAGTATTGGTAAGATTAATAGATTTTATGTAATGCTTGTAAACTACGGGCTTTGTCGCATTGTATTAATTACTTATTACTTCCATTATACTATCTTCCGATATGTTTGCCTTTTGTGGGAATAATTATGAAGCTTGTAAAGTTGAGAAAAAACAGTATCATTTTTATAATACTTGCAATAATAATGATATTTTTTGCACCAATGATTTTTATTTTTATTATGCGATTAATTATTGCTCATAACCTAGCTCTTTGAAAGATATGAGTTTAAAGATTATGGTAAGTTTGCAAAAAATACATTTAGAAATATAGATTGCCACCCATAAGACATATTTCACAACGGCAAAAGTTTGATAACGTTGGCAATATTTTCAGCAGTGCGGGGTTAAAATATTTCAATGGCGGTTTAGATTTAAGCACTGGCTATAAAGGTATCTCTACCGCTGACATAAAAAAGAGACAAACAAAACATTTGTCTCTTTTGCCATAAATGGGACTACAACTTAAAACTTAGCCATCAACTCATCTAAACTTAACATCAGTTTTTCGCCCGTGCTACGCTTGACGTATTCATACTGACCCTGTGCCAAATTACGCTCTGACACCACGATACGTTCAGGAATGCCCACCAGCTCAAGGTCGGCAAACTTTACGCCCGCACGCTCATCACGATCATCAAGCAGGACATTGACGCCACGCTGTTTTAGTGCGTGGTATAGCTCGTCCGCTTTGGCTTCGGCACTGCCATCTTTGGATTTCATGGGGACGACCGCCACAGCAAAGGGGGCAATGCTGTCGCTTGGGTCGGGGGTGTCTGCCCAAATGATACCATTGTCATCATGGTTTTGTTCAATGGCGGCGGCGATGATACGACTGACACCAATGCCATAACAGCCCATCATCAGCGTCACAGGCTTGCCTTCTTTACCCAGTACCGTGCAGTTTAGAGCGTCTGAATATTTATCGCCCAATTGGAAAATATGCCCCACTTCAATACCACGTTTGATACTAATCACGCCCTTGCCATCAGGGGACGGATCGCCATCTACCACGTTACGAATGTCGGCACTGGCGATATAACTAGCGTCTCTATCCCAGTTCATGCCTGTGGTGTGCTTATCCACGACATTCGCCCCTGCCACAAAGTCAGCAAGCACGCTGGCACTATGATCAGCGATCACAGGTACGCCATAACTGGCTAAGTCCACGCTGATATAGCCCTTTAGCAGTCCAAGTGCTTTGATTTCATCTTCAGTTGCCATGGTAAAGGGGCTTGCCACTTGGGGAAGTTTTTCGGCTTTGACTTCGTTTAAGGTGTGATCGCCACGCAGTACCAACGCCACAAACTTTGGCATATCGGGGGTTTCTTCTGAATATGAGCCTTTAACGATTAAGGTTTTGACCGTTTGTTTTAGGGGAATGCCCAAATGCTCGGCAACTTCTTCACAAGTTGGCATATTGGGCGTGTCCACGTCCTGACGCTCACTGCTTGGGGCAGGGCGGGTGTCGGTACAAATGGCAGCGGCAAGCTCTACATTGGCAGCAAAATCCGACTCACTAGAAAAAGCAATGTCATCTTCGCCACTGTCAGCAAGCACATGAAATTCATGACTGGCAAAACCGCCAATCGATCCCGTATCGGCTTCTACTGCCCGAAATTTTAGCCCCAAACGACTAAAAATACGGTCATAGGCTTGGTACATCACGTCATAAGTTTCGCCCAAACTTTCTTTATCAATATGAAATGAATAAGCGTCCTTCATGGTAAACTCTCTGGCACGCATGATACCAAAACGGGGACGAATCTCATCACGAAATTTGGTTTGGATTTGGTAATAACAGACAGGAAGCTGTTTATAACTGTTTAGCTCATTTCGGGCAAAGTCGGTAATCACTTCTTCATGCGTAGGACCCAGCACAAAATCTCGCTCGTGACGGTCTTTAAAGCGCAGCAGCTCTGCCCCATAATCGTCCCAACGTCCCGATTCTTGCCACAGCTCGGCAGGCTGGGTGACGGGCATCAGTAGTTCTTGAGCACCTGCTTTGTCCATCTCTTCACGGACGATTTTTTCTACACGTTTTAGTACACGCAGACCCATTGGTAGCCACACATAAAGCCCTGACGCAAGTTTACGAATCAGACCTGCTCGTAACATCAGCTGGGCGGAAATCACATCGGCATCGCTTGGGGTTTGGCGTAGTGTGGCAAAGGTAAATTGACTGGCTTTCATAATATGGCTCAAATTAAAAATTGCTAAACCTGCTATATTAGGTAAAGTTTGGTAACTATGCAACTAATTTTTTGAGAAATTTAAAATTGTACTTATATAAGTAGAAATACATTCAATTTAGGTAATTGATAATGATTAAAAAAAGCATGGTAAAGGGGCTGCTCGCATTAAGTTTTGTACTGCTATTGGCAGGGGGTGTGGCGTGGCTGGTTAAAGGTCAAACTGACCCTGCGGTGTCAGCGGTCAGTCGGGACGGCGTGGTAACCGAAATCCAAAAAATGGCACGTTTGCAGTCGGTCGCCTTTAGCATTGATACCGTGATTACTGCCAATAAAGAAGGTACTTGGCAACGGCTTTGGCAAGACGAGCAAAAGGGGCTGTTTGTCGCTCGGGGGCGGGTGCTGGCAGGCGTGGATTTGGCAAAGATTAGCCCAGAGCTTGTGCAAGTGACTTATGACCAGCAAACCGACCCTAAAGTCGCTCCCCATGCCAATGTTACCATCACATTGCCACCGTCTGAAGTGTTTGAAGTGTTTTTGGACGATATTGAAGTGTATGACTGGCAAACGGGATTGTTTGGTGTGGTGGATAACGATCCCGAGATTTTACGCCAAGCCCAAACGTCCGCCAAAGCCGAAGTGCTAAAAAAGGCGTGCCAAGGCGATGTGATGAAACTTGCCGAAAGTAACGCAGTAGAACAGATGAAGGGCTTATTTATGCTAACGGGGGCAAGCGTGACAGTCAATAGCCAAGGGGCAGGGGCGTGTTATAGTCAAAGCACTAAATAACTACTACTGTGTTGCCAACTCCCTTATGTACTGCTTGTACACTGCGGTCGTTGTCGCCTAGTATTGGGGTCTGCCCCACATTCATCACGCCATTAATATTGGTAAAATTTAATAAAAACATCATGCTTTTGTGCCAAAAATAGCCAAATCTTGTTTTTCTTCGTCAAAATCTTGTCTGATAGAGCGACTATCAGCCTACGGTTTTTCCTTGAAAAACGTGCGATTTTGCTTATTTTTGCCTACAAAGACGAAAGCGGGGTAGACCCTAGTCATTCATTGCTTTTACTATATTTTAATGATTAAAAATACACTTTCATAAATTAGCATTGCCCCAATCCCCATAAAAATCAGCCCACATAGGCGATTAAGGTATAGCATACGCTTGCCATGATTTAACCAAGTGGAAAATTTAATGCCACCCAAAGCATAAACCACTTGCCAAAAACTTTCCATGACAAAAAATAAAGCAATTAAAACGGCATATTGGGGCAGGAGTGGGGCAGAAAAATTGATAAATTTAGGGAAAAATGCCGCAAAAAACAACATGGCTTTAGGATTAGAAAGCGATATCCAAACCCCGCCTTGAAACAGTTTAAGCGGGCTTGGGGCGATATGACGGTCGCCTTGCTCAAGTTTATGATTGTCTTGCCAAGAAAGTACGCCCAAATATATCAGATACAACGCCCCAAGTACCTTAATGACGGTCAGCACCATAGGATATTTGGCAATCAGCCCAAGCCCAAGCAGTGCCAGCGTCAATAGCAGTGCCAAGCCCACTGACAGACCTGCCATCACCCACAGCGTCTTTTGAAAGCCGTGATTTAAGCCCATTTGAAAGGCAAACAGCATATTTGCCCCAGGGGTTGCTGACACCAAAAAGCTACTAACGGCAAAAAGCGTCAAGGTTTGCCAGTCCATATTTTTCCCAAAAAAAGGAGCATTCTAACATAAAACCCCTTTGTTATCACAAAGGGGCTTTGGGGTTTTAGGACTTTGGCTTAAGCGGTGGTTTTGCCTTTTAAGCGTGTAAAGGCTTCTTCAACTTGTGAGCTGTGTTCCAAGATTTTGGCTTCTACTTGAGCGAACTGTTCTTTTAACTTTTCGTCCGCTTCGTGTAAGCGATTGGCAAACTCGGTGCGTTTTAGCTCAATGGATTTGGCTTTTAGGGCGTGCCATTCTTCAACAGTCTTGGTGAAGGCTTCATATTCTTCAGTGATATGGTCTTTAAATGCCATAAAGCGTTCATCAAGGCTTTGTTCGCCACCTTTGGCAATGCGAGCTTCGGCACGTTTAAACTGCATGGTCACTTCAGCGTGCTTAATGGTTAGATCGTCCACACGTTTTAGATCGCTTGCCAGACCGATTTTAGATAAGCCAAGGATTAGCCATTTGGTGGGGTCATATTGCCACCATTTTACACCATTACGGTAGTCGTATTGGAAATAATGATGATAGTTGTGATAGCCTTCGCCCCAAGTAAACAAGGCTAGGATTGGGTTATCACGAGCGGTGTTTTCATCGGTATAAGGACGAGTACCGAACATATGGCATAGTGAGTTAATAAAGAACGTGAAGTGATGCGTTAGAACCATGCGTAGCAAGCCAACAATCAAAAACGCCCCAAGCACATCACCAATCATAAGACCCACAGCACCCACCACCACAAAGTTGGTCAGTACTACCCATAGACCATAGTAGTTGTGTTGTAGGGTTAGTAGTTTGTCTTTTTTTAGGTCGGGGATATTTTTATAGTCGTATTGACCGCTGGGGTATTTGTGTAGCATCCAGTCCATGTGACTAAACCAAAAACCACGGCGAGCTGAGTAGGGGTCATCGTATTCATCATCAACATGGCGATGATGTACACGGTGTCCTGAGCACCAGTCAAAGGCAGAGCTTTGTACCGCAAGGGTTGCCCCAAGCAATAAAAAATATTTGACAATAGGATGAGCTTCATAAGCCTTATGAGCCCAAAGACGATGATATCCTGCCGTAATGGACAGACCCGTCCAAATCATAAAGAAGGTGAATGCTACCCACAGTGCAGGCGTGGTGTCATGTGTCCACAAATACCACGGCACAAGGATTAGAGCAAGTAGCGGGGTGGACAACAGCACAATGGCGGGAATCCAGTTAATGGGGGGATTTTCAAAATCTTTGGGATCGTGTTTGGCAGTCATGTAGAAGTCCTGAGTTTGCCAGTTAAGTAAATTGTTCCATTATACTGTAAAATTATAAAAAAGTGAACATACATACACGATAAAATTGTAAAAATTTTAACAAAATGTAAAAATTTCAGATAAAGGGTTGTCAGGTGGTATAAAAGGTTCGTCCATTAACAATAGTTTTGTTATAATTTAGCTGGTCTCAACCTTGTTGGTTTTTTGTGGTTTTTGTGGTTATGAGTCATCAGCGTAAAACTAAATTTCTTCAGCGTGAAGAGCAAATTTTATACACGGCAGAACAGCTTTTGCTTGATTCTGGCGAATATAATTTGACGTTGGATGCTTTGGCAAATCATTTGGATTTAGCCAAGGGGACCTTGTATAAGCATTTTTCTAGTAAAGATGAGCTGCTAATGCGGGTTTTGATAAGCTATGAAAAGCGTCTTTTGGCGATCAACCGAATAGATGATAGTGCAGGGGCGGGCGTGGCTCGTATGGTTTTATGGCAGCTTTATTATCCGCAGCGCGCCACCATGTTTGCCCTACTTGAAGAAAAATTGGCAGGAACAGCGTCAGGGCTAGGAAAATCCTTTAATCGACTCTATCAAATTCGCCGTGAGCGCATGAACGTCATACAAGATACGGTTGAGCGCTACCTAAGAGAACAAAACAGCAGTCTGGATATTCGAGATTATTTGGTGATGATTTGGTCGGCGGGGTTTGGTGGGGCAGGTTTGCTTAATTCTAGTTTTTATCAGCGCTATTTGGGTGATAGGGGTAGTTTAAAATATGCGTTGGTGTTACAGATTTTGGATTTGCCCAAACTCTATGTTGTAGCTCCTGCTTTACCTGCACCACCTGATGAACCGCCACCGCCCAAAGAGCCGATTTCTTTTGAGCCTAAGCTGTTAAAACCTTTAACCCCCCCAAAAGTTTAACTTTATTAAAAAATCCCACATGAAACGATGTGGGATTTTTGATTAACACAAAGACAAGTTTATACGTCTTCGTGATATTGTGGAACAGGTTTTTTAAAGCCTGAAGTTTTGATGCCTAGCCAAATAAAGCCGATCGCTGCCCAAGCCAAGCCAACTTTTAAGGTGGTATCGCCTACTTCTAGCCACATCAAAAACACGCTGATAAAGCCCAAAATCGGAATAATCACATATTGGAAAATGGTTTTTGGGGTTTTTGCCATTTTGTCGCGCAAGGCATAACGGAAAATCACCGATAGATTAACAAAGCTAAACGCAGTCAATGCCCCAAAGCTAATCAAATCCACCACCGTTTCAAGGCTAATAAACCCTGCGGTCAAAGCCACACCACCTGCAATCAAGATGTTATTGACAGGGGTAAAAAAGCGTGGGCTGATTTGTCCAAAGATTTTTTTGCTGATCACGCCATCACGACCCATCACATACATCAAACGTGATACGCCTGCATGAGCCGAGATGCCCGATGCCATCACTGTAACAATGGCAAAGCCTAGCACCCATGCTTGAAATACCGAACCACCAACCAGCATGAGAATTTCAGGCTGAGTTTCATCCACCGCTTCAAAATAGATGCTTGGATCAGACGGTAAAAAGGTTTGCATAAAGTAGGTACTGATGATAAATACCACCCCAGCGATGAGTGATGTTAGCACCATGGCTTTGGGTAGGGTGTTTTTAACATCTTTGGTTTCTTCGGCAAGACTAGAGAGTGCATCAAATCCCGTAAATGAAAAACATAGAATTGTTGCTCCTGTGATTAGAGCCGCCACTGAGGTCATCTCGCTCCAAAAAGGCTTTAAGCTCCACAGCTCATAAGCGTCCGCCCGTAGCGTACCGTCGGCATAAGTGCCTATTTGTAGTTTGCTATAAATCAGATAAACAAACACGCCAATGATAAATAGCTGTACAAAAACAATCCAACTGTTAAAGTAGGCAACAACCTTTGAGCCAAAGATATTGACACCCGTCATCAGACCTGTCAAGCCAATGACCCATACCCAGTGATTGACGCTTGGGAACAAGGCTTCAAGATAAAGCACTGCCAAAATGATATTTACCATCGGGGAAAGCAGGTAATCAAGCCAGCTACTCCAACCAACCATAAAACCCATACTGGGGTTAATGGATTTTTGGGTATAAGTATAAGCAGAACCTGATGACGGATAGGCCTTAATCATATAGCCGTAACTGATAGAAGTTAAAATAACGGCAACTAGGGCAAAGATATAGGAAGTAGGGACATGACCACCGCTGTCTCGTGATACCATGCCAAAGGTATCAAGTAGGGTCATCGGCTGAATGTAGGCAAGACCAATGATGATGACGTGCCATAAACCAAGATTACGCTGCAATCGTGCAGCATTAGCAACTGTAGGTGTACTCAACGTGAGTTCTCCAAAAGCGTGCGTAAACGCAAATTAGACAAAAGGCGTTGGGGGCTTAAAACCTATCAAACGTGCTTGCTAGGGCGTGTCCCTATTTGGGTAATGTGGCTAAAAATAGTCCAAATAGCCAGCAAAACGAGGCAAATTGTGCAGACAATATTGGAATATTGACAAGCAATTTAACGAAGTTTTGCAAGATTTGGGTGTTTTTAGACCATTAAGCCAGTGGCGTGCCAATTAGGGACACGCCCTAACGACAGATGAGTATCTGATTTCTGGGCGTGTTTGAATTTTGATTAGCTGATCAACTCCGCAAATTTTTGATACAAAAAAGTGGACGAATTTTACCGCAAAACTTCCGCAATGTCAGTACCTTTTAGCAAAAATAAACGACATTTAACAACAATTTTGTAAATGTTTGGTAAAGTTTGCCTAAACTGGTAAATGCTAACCACCTTGTAAAGTCAACGACCGCCCACCGTCCACCGCCAAAATCTGCCCTGTGATATAGTCGCTTTGTGCCAAAAACAGCACCGCTTTGGCGATGTCGTCTGGCGTGCCAATGCATTTTAGGGGGACAGACTGTTCTAAGATGTGCCGTCTTTGGCTGTTTAATACCGCATTTTGGTCGTCATCGGGGAAGATATTAACCCCTGGAGAGACCCCATTAACCCGCACATCAGGGGCAAGCTCCAACGCCAACGCCTGCACCATCGCCAAATGAGCCGATTTTGCCATGGTATAAATCGGGTAGCCGATAAAGGGTTTGTTTTGGGCGTGAATGTCCAGTAGGCTGATGATTGTCCCTTTGCTGGCTTGCAGGGCATCTTTAAAGGCAAGGCTTAAGAAAAATGGGGCTTTGGCATTGGTTAGCATTAAATCTTGCCAAGCGGTATATAAGTTGGCAGGCGTGTCATCTAATGGTGTGGGATAAAAGCTGGACGCATTATGCACCAACACATCAAGCCGTCCAAAGGCGTTAATGGCTTGGGTGGTAAAGGCGTTAAGGTCATCTGCATGGTCAACGATTGCCAAATCTGCTTGTAAAGTAATGGCAGAATTTAGGCGTAAGGCGTTTAAATCATCGCATAACCTTTGGGCTTCACTGATGCTGTGATGATAATGAATGATGATGTGATAACCATGAGCATGAAAAGTCTGGCTAATGGCTTTACCGATGCGTTTACTTGCCCCTGTGATTAGGGCGACTTTAGGTGTTGGCATATTGATGTTCTTTTTGACAAATAGGATAAAACAAAAGCCCAATGGTAAAATTGGACTTTTGTATTTTGGTGTTAAAGATTATTATGGTCAGTTAAGTTTAAAACAAGACGAGACGACAAAGTTTGCAGTGTACAAGTAGTACATAAAAACTTTGGCAACGAAGTATTGTTTTAAAATCAATTGACTACAGCTCATAGCCCTTAATCGCCCAACCATTAACCAGCGGATAGCGTCTATCACGCCCAAAGGATTTTTGCGTGATTTTAGTGCCGATTGCCCCTTGACGGCGTTTGTGTTCGGCTTTGTCGGTCATGGATAGCACTTTTTCGACCAAACTTGGTTCAAAACCTGCCGCACAAATTGCCTTATAGCCCAAATCTTCATCAATATACAGACGTAAAATAGCGTCTAATACATCATAATCGGGCAAGCTGTCTTGGTCGGTTTGGTCGGGACGCAGTTCGGCAGACGGTGGGCGAGTGATGACTCGTGTGGGAATGACGGGGGTGTCTTCTAGGCGGTTACGGTAGTCAGCTAGGCGATAAACGTCTGTTTTATAAACGTCTTTTAGTACGTTAAAGCCACCCACCATGTCGCCATAAAGTGTTGCATAGCCGACCGCATTTTCTGATTTGTTGCCTGTGGAGATGACCATATGCCCGAATTTATTGGACAGTGCCATTAGTACCACGCCACGAGCCCGAGCCTGTAGGTTTTCTTCAGTGGTATCGCCCGCCCCACTTGCCACGCCCCCAATCAAGGGCGATAACGTCGCACGCAAACCTGCCACCGCATCATGAATGGGGCATACTGCATAAGAGACGTTTAGGCGTTTGGCTTGGGCTTCGGCATCTTCTAGACTAATGGGTGATGTGTATTCATAAGGCATCATCACGGCATAGACTTTATCCGCACCTAGAGCATCTACCGCCACACACAGCGTCAATGCACTGTCAATACCGCCTGACAAGCCCAAAAGCACCCCTTTAAAGCCCGAACGATTGACATAATCACGCAGACCCACCACAAGGGCTTGATACATTTCGCTTTCACGAGACAGCTCAAGCGGGGCTTTGGCTTGGGTGTCAAAGGTGCGTGTTGCCACGTCAAATTTTGCCATGATCAGCTGATTAACAAAACGTCCACCTTCATGGGCGATCTCGCCTGTTGGCTGGGCGATCAGTGAACCACCGTCAAACACGATGTCGTCTTGTGCTCCTGCGGTGTTGATATAGATGATTGGCAGGTTATGGGTGCTGGCTTGGCGGTGTAATAGGGCTTTGCGTCTGGTGTGTTTACCAATCTCAAAAGGCGATGAATTAAGGGTAATGACCAAGTCCGCCCCTGCATCTTTTAGGGCTTTAATGGGGGCATCTTGCCATAGGTCTTCACAAACAAGCAGTCCAATGGTCGCCCCTTTAAAGTCAAACAGAACTTGATTGCGACCTTCTTTAAAATAGCGAAGTTCGTCAAACACGCCATAATTGGACAGGCATTGTTTGTGATAAAAGCCCTTTTGGACACCGTCATGTAAAATGGCAACCGAGTTAAAGGTGCCGTGCTGATCAACGTGCGGATAACCTAAAATAATTACAATACCTTCAATCTTGGCAAGGTCGGCAAGGGCTTCTTTGACCCGTTCACTAAGGGTGGGGCGTAGCAATAAATCTTCGGGCGGATAGCCAATAAGTGACAGCTCTGGAAAGATGACGATGTCCGCCCCACGCACTTTGGCGTCTTGGGTTAGGGCACGCATTTTACGCACGTTACCCGCCATATCGCCCACCCAAAAGTTAGTTTGCATCAGGGCAATGGTTAAGCTACCTGCTGGCGTGGTGGTTTCAAACAAGGCGGTTTCTTGTGTGTCTTGTGGCATTTTAATTATCCTAAAAAAATTTCAATTTATGAAATATATACAATGAACTTACAAAACCTATCTTCCTAAATATGTTTTGTGGTGGCTTATCAAAGCGATAAAACCGCCAAATAGTATAGCACAGTCTGCACAGGTTTGTGGTATAGTATGACAATTTTCAATAAGATAAAAGGTTGCCATGTTTGCGTTTTTGTTAAATGTCATCATCATTTTGATTGTGATGAAGGTGTTTTTTAAATTTATGTACCCCAA
>RRZU012917612.1_pt1 | contig 14457 bp, 21 predicted proteins | sample 2165561 | NCBI WGS metagenome assembly RRZU01 (sample SAMN10456909, study PRJNA506462) | wastewater metagenome | isolation source: wastewater sludge | place: USA: Moscow, Idaho
GGTGGGAAGATACAAAATGACCCAAACAGTATCCCGGTTAGACGTTGCCGACAACACTGGCGCGAAGTCTGTCCTGTGCATTAAAGTGCTGGGCGGTTCCAAGCGTCGCTACGCCAGTGTCGGTGACATTATTAAAGTCAGCGTAAAAGAAGCTGCTCCACGTGGTCGCGTCAAAAAAGGCGAGATTTACAGTGCAGTAGTTGTACGCACCGCCAAAGGCATCCGCCGCGGCGATGGTTCGCTGATCAAGTTCGACGGCAACGCCGCCGTATTGCTTAATAGCAAGCTCGAGCCTATTGGCACACGCATCTTTGGCCCTGTTACGCGTGAACTGCGTAACGAGCGCTTCATGAAGATTGTGTCGCTGGCGCCCGAAGTGCTGTAACAGGAGTGATGGCATGAACAAGATTCGCAAAGGCGACAAAGTGATTGTTATCGCTGGTCGCGACAAGGGCAAAAGTGGTACCGTTGTGCTGCGCAAAGACGATTCGCATGTAATCGTTGAAGGCATCAACCTGGTCAAAAAACACGTCAAGCCCAATCCCATGAAGGGTGAAGAAGGCGGCATCATCACTAAAGAGATGCCGATTCACCAATCCAACATTGCAATTTTCAACGCAGCAACTGGTAAAGCTGATCGCGTTGGTATTAAGACTCTGGCAGATGGCAGCCGTGTGCGCATCTACAAATCCAGCGGTTCAGAAATTGGAGCGGCATAATCATGGCACGTTTACAAAAACACTACCGCGAAAAAGTTGCACCTGCATTGATTGAAAAATTCGGCTACAAATCGCCCATGCAAGTGCCACGCATCACCAAAATCACTCTGAATATGGGTGTAGGTGAGGCAGTTGCTGATAAAAAAGTGATGGATAACGCAGTTGCCGACCTGTCTAAAATTGCTGGTCAGCGCCCTGTGGTAACCAAAGCCAAGAAAGCGATTGCTGGCTTCAAGATTCGCGAAGGACAGCCCTTGGGTTGCATGGTTACATTGCGCGGCGTGCAAATGTACGAATTCCTGGACCGTTTCGTAACCGTGGCTCTGCCCCGTGTTCGTGACTTCCGTGGTATCTCTGGCCGTTCATTTGATGGCCGCGGCAACTACAACGTTGGCGTTAAAGAGCAAATTATTTTCCCTGAAATTGAGTACGACAAAGTCGATGCGCTGCGCGGTCTCAATATCAGTATTACTACAACGGCCAAAACCGACGAAGAGTGCAAAGCGCTGCTGGCCGGTTTCCGTTTTCCCTTCAAGAATTGAGGTGGCTTGTGGCTAAATTAGCTTTAATCCAACGTGAACTCAAGCGTGAAAAATTGGTAGCAAAGTTCGCCAAAAAGCGTGCTGAGCTCAAGGCTACTGCCAGCGATGTAAGTAAAAGCGTTGAAGAACGTGATGCAGCGCGTCTGGCTTTGCAAAAACTGCCTCGCAATGCAAGCCCCACTCGTCAGCGCAACCGCTGCGAGTTGACAGGCCGTCCCCGTGGTACGTTCCGCCAGTTTGGTCTGGGTCGTGCCAAGATTCGTGAAATAGCTTTTGCTGGTGGCATCCCTGGTGTCATTAAAGCGAGCTGGTAATCGGCAGGAGAATCAAAATGAGCATGAGTGATCCCATTGCCGATCTGTTGACCCGTATTCGTAATGCGCAAATGGTTAACAAGGCTACTGTAGTTGTGCCTTCTTCCAAGGTCAAAGTGGCTATTGTCCAAGTGTTGAAAGACGAGGGTTACATTGACGGTTTTGAAGTGAAAACCGAAGCAGGCAAGTCTGTATTGGATATTGCCCTGAAATATTATGCTGGTCGTCCAGTCATTGAGCGTATTGAACGCGTGAGCCGTCCTGGTCTGCGCGTCTACAAAGGCAGCAAGACACTGCCTCAAGTCATGAATGGCTTGGGTGTGGCAATTGTTACTACGCCACGTGGCGTGATGACTGATCGCAAGGCACGTGCTACCGGTGTTGGTGGCGAAGTGTTGTGCTACGTAGCCTAAGCAGGAGAGTCGAAATGTCCCGTGTAGGTAAACTGCCTGTCGTCATCCCTCAAGGTGTGGATGTAGCCATTAATGGCGAAACAGTGAGTGTTAAAGGTACTGGTGGCCAAATGTCCCTGGTTCTGAACTCATTGGTAAAAATTGAAAATAAAGATGGTGCGCTATCTTTGATTCCTGTAGATGAATCTCGTGAAGCCAATGCCATGTCTGGCACCATGCGTCAGCTGGTGAACAATATGGTTGTGGGTGTTAGCAAAGGATTCGAGAAAAAACTTTCACTGCAAGGTGTGGGTTTTAAAGCTACAGCGCAAGGTAACAAGCTCAACTTGGTGGTGGGTTTTTCTCACCCAGTTAACAAAGAAATGCCTGCTGGCATTACTGTTGCAACACCAACGCCCACTGAGGTTGTAATCAAAGGCGCTGACCGTCAGGCTGTAGGTCAAGTAGCTGCTGAAATTCGTGCTGTTCGTCCGCCTGAGCCTTATAAGGGTAAGGGTATTCGGTACGTTGATGAGCGCGTCATCATCAAAGAGACCAAGAAGAAATAAGGATTGGCATCATGTTGAGCAAGAAAGAACAACGCATTCGCCGCGCACGCCAAACCCGTATCCGCATTGCGGCGCAGGGTACAGCGCGTCTGACGGTCAATCGCACCAATATGCATATCTATGCAGCTCTGATTTCAGGTTGCGGCTCCAAGGTGCTGGCAACAGCATCTACTTCCGAGGCCGAAATGCGCAAAGAGCTAGGCGCTGCAGGAAAAGGCGGCAATGTCGCTGCTGCCGCGCTAATCGGCAAGCGTATTGCCGAGAAGGCTAAAGCCGCAGGTGTAGAAAAGGTCGCATTTGATCGTGCTGGCTACGCTTATCACGGCCGAGTCAAAGCATTGGCTGAAGCCGCTCGTGAAGCTGGCTTGCAGTTCTAAGCAGATTGGAATTAAAAATGGCAAAAGTACAAGCTAAACCGCAAGACGATGCACGTGATGACGGCATGCGCGAAAAAATGATTGCTGTCAACCGTGTAACCAAGGTTGTTAAAGGCGGTCGTATTCTGAGCTTTGCTGCGCTTACTGTTGTAGGCGATGGCGATGGTGGCGTGGGCATGGGTAAAGGCAAGTCTAAAGAAGTGCCTTCTGCCGTGCAAAAGGCCATGGAAGAAGCGCGTCGCAACATGTTTAAAGTGTCCTTGAAAAGCGGCACTATCCATCACCAGGTGATGGGTCATCATGGTGCTGCTCGCGTTATGGTGGCGCCCGCTCCCAAGGGTACTGGCATTATTGCTGGTGGTCCTATGCGTGCTGTGTTTGAGGTAATGGGTATTACTGATATTGTGGCTAAGAGCCATGGTTCATCCAATCCTTACAACATGGTTCGTGCCACATTTGATGCTTTGCGCAACGCTACAACGCCTGCTGAAATTGCGGCTAAGCGCGGCAAAAGTGTCGAAGATATTTTCGTTGCCTGATAGGAGGACAAAAGAATGTCTGCAAAACAAACTGTCAAAGTGCAACTGGTGCGTAGCCCTATTGGCTGCAAAGAAAGCCATCGCGCTACTGTGCGCGGTCTGGGGTTGCGCAAACTCAACAGCGTCAGCGAACTGCAAGATACACAAGCAGTGCGCGGCATGATCAACAAGATCAGCTATCTGGTCAAGGTTCTGTAAGGTTGGATGATGGAACTCAATAACATCAAGCCCGCAGCGGGTGCCAAACATGCCAAGCGCCGCGTAGGTCGTGGCATTGGCTCTGGTCTGGGTAAAACAGCTGGTCGCGGCCATAAAGGCCAGAAATCACGCTCTGGCGGCTACCACAAAGTTGGCTTTGAAGGCGGTCAGATGCCTATGCAGCGCCGTCTGCCTAAGCGTGGCTTCAAATCGCATCTGCTGAAATACAACGCCGAAGTGAATTTATCAGAGTTGGCCGCACTTGAATTGGCCGAGATTGATTTGCTGACATTGAAGCAAGTTGGCTTGGTTGGTCAATTGGTTAAGAATGTCAAAGTCATCAAGAGTGGTGAGTTGGCTAAAGCTGTCAAATTGACTGGTATTGCTGCAACTGCAGGTGCTAAAGCAGCTATTGAAGCTGCTGGTGGCAGTGTGGCGTAATAGGTCGTAGTACAAAGGCATTTGACGTGGCTACTGCTCCTAATATGGCATCTGCGGCATCTCCCAAGATGGCTGAATTACGGCGTCGCCTGACCTTTTTGGTGATGGCGCTGGTTGTGTTCCGTATCGGTTCACATATTCCAGTGCCAGGCATCAATCCAGATCAGTTGCAACACATGTTTAAAGACCAGTCTGGCGGTATTCTGAACTTGTTTAACATGTTTTCAGGTGGTGCCCTCAAGCGGTTTTCTGTGTTTGCATTGGGGATCATGCCCTACATTTCTGCATCTATTGTGATACAGCTGATGTCGCATGTTCTTCCTGCTTTTGAGCGTCTTAAGAAGGAAGGCGAAGCTGGGCAACGCAAAATCAACCAGTACACCCGTTATGCGGCGCTGGGTTTGGCGATTTTTCAGTCTTTTGGTATAGCTGCCATGATGGAGAGTTCGCCCGGCTTAGTGCTTAATCCAGGGTTTATGTTTAAGCTAACCAGCATGATTAGCTTGACTACTGGCACGATGTTTTTGATGTGGTTGGGTGAGCAAATCACCGAGCGCGGTATTGGTAATGGCACTTCCATTCTAATCTTCGCTGGTATTGCGTCAGGACTGCCGTCTTCAATTGTTAACTTGCTGGATTTGGTGCGTAACAATGCCATGAATCCAATCGTAGCGCTGGCAGTGCTAGTTGCTGTTGGATTGGTGACTATGTTTGTGGTCTTTGTTGAGCGCGGACAACGCAAAATTCTGGTGAATTATGCACGTCGCCAAGTGGGCAACAAGGTTTATGGTGGTCAAGCATCCCATTTGCCGCTGAAGATAAATATGGCTGGCGTTATTCCTCCCATCTTTGCGTCTTCAATTATTTTGATGCCCGCGACAGTTGCAAGCTGGTTTAGTAGCAGCGATAAAATGCGTTGGCTTAAGAATGTAGCGGCAGCATTGGTTCCAGGGCAGCCTATTTACATTGCGTTGTACGCTGTTGCGATTGTCTTTTTCTGCTTTTTCTATACAGGTCTGGTGTTTAACAGTAGAGAAACTGCAGATAACTTGAAGAAAAGTGGTGCTTTTGTGCCTGGTATTCGCCCAGGTGAAAACACGGCAAAGTATCTTGATAAGGTTTTGTTGCGTTTGACTTTTGCAGGTGCGGCTTATATTACCTTGGTTTGTTTGATGCCTGAGTTTGTGCATCTGCACTTCAATGTACCGTTTAATTTTGGCGGAACTTCACTGTTGATTATTGTTGGTGTAACGATGGAGTTGATGTCGCAAATTCAGAATTATCTGATGACGCAGCAATATGAGAGCCTGATGAAAAAGGCCAATTTCAAACTGCCAAACAGGTGAGGTCATGGCCAAGGACGATGCCATCCAAATGCAGGGTGAAGTGCTTGAAAATTTACCCAATGCTACTTTTAAAGTTAAGTTGGAAAACGGACACGTGGTTTTAGGGCATATTTCTGGAAAAATGCGCATGCATTACATTCGAATTTTGCCAGGGGATAAGGTTACTGTAGAATTGACCCCTTACGACCTAACAAAAGCGCGTATCGTTTTCCGTGCAAAATGACAATAGCATATCAATACAGGATTTGAGGAGAACATAATGAAAGTCTCGGCTTCGGTAAAGAAAATTTGCCGTAATTGCAAGGTCATCCGTCGCAAGGGTGTGGTGCGCATTATTTGCACCGATCCCCGTCACAAGCAGCGTCAAGGCTGATACGTATTTAACAGAGGAAGAACATGGCACGTATTGCTGGTATCAACATTCCGTCGCATCAACACGCTGAAATTGGTTTGACTGCCATTTATGGCATTGGCCGTTCACGTGCACGCAAGATTTGCGAAGTTTGCGCTATTGACTACTCCAAAAAGGTAAAAGATTTTTCTGATGCCGATTTGGAAAAAATCCGCGACGCTTTGGCGCAGTTTACGCTCGAAGGCGATTTGCGACGCGAAGTGACGATTAACATCAAACGCTTGATGGATATCGGCTGCTACCGTGGCTTCCGCCATCGCCGTGGTTTGCCTGTGCGTGGTCAGCGCACACGCACCAATGCCCGTACCCGCAAAGGTCCGCGCAAGGCAGCACAATCGTTGAAGAAATAATCAAGAGCGAGCAACATCATGGCTAAAGCACCAAATAACAGCGCCGCAGCGCGTGTCCGTAAAAAGGTTCGTAAGAATATTGCCGATGGTATCGCCCACGTGCATGCTTCTTTCAACAATACCATTATTACTATCAGCGACCGTCAGGGTAATGCTCTGGCTTGGGCGTCTTCTGGTGGTCAAGGTTTCAAAGGTTCTCGTAAATCCACACCCTTTGCAGCTCAGGTTGCATCAGAGGTTGCTGGTCGTGCTGCCGTAGAGCAAGGCATCAAGAATCTTGAAGTCGAGATCAAAGGGCCAGGTCCTGGTCGTGAGTCTTCTGTGCGTGCATTGTCTGCTTTGGGTATTCGCATTACCTCAATTTCTGACGTTACGCCCGTTCCTCATAACGGCTGCCGTCCACAGAAACGTCGTAGAATCTGATTGCTTTTTTGGGCACTCAGGTGATAGATATCTGATTTTTTAACCCAAGACCACTGCCGCCAATACTTTTTAGGATTGGTGGCTCCTGCTTTTTTACGGAAGCAGTAGTTTTAAAAAGGAAATACCGTGGCACGTTACTTAGGCCCCAAGGCTAAACTTTCCCGCCGTGAAGGCACAGATCTGTTTCTTAAAAGTGCGCGTCGCTCTGTAAGCGACAAGTGCAAGTTTGAAGCTAAACCCGGTCAGCATGGTCGCACTTCTGGTGCCCGCACTTCTGACTATGGTCTGCAATTGCGTGAAAAACAAAAAGTCAAGCGCATGTATGGCGTGCTAGAGCGCCAGTTCCGTCGTTATTTTGAAGAAGCAGAGCGCCGCCGTGGTAACACAGGTTCTAATCTGTTGTTCTTGCTGGAGTCGCGTTTGGATAACGTGGTTTACCGTATGGGCTTTGGCTCTACACGTGCTGAAGCGCGCCAGTTGGTTTCGCACAAAGCGATTCTGGTGAATGGCCAGCCTGTGAATATTCCTTCTTACTCTGTCAAGGCTGGTGACGTGATTGTTGTGCGCGAGAAATCCGCTAAACAAACCCGCGTGCTTGAGGCTTTGCAGTTGGCTGCACAAGTTGGCTTCCCTGCTTGGGTTGAAGTGAATGCTGACAAAGCGCAAGGTACATTCAAGAAAGCACCTGATCGTGATGAGTTTGCTGCTGATGTGAACGAATCACTGATTGTGGAATTGTATTCTCGCTAATTTTGCAGATTCAAAGAGGCGGCACAATGTGTGCCGCCTTGTCCGTTTGTAGCGGGTGAAGTGTTAGTTATGAAGCCCGCTATATGTTGTATCGCTCTGACGGCAAACTGCAGGCCGCATGAGTCTATCAGCCTTACTGGTGTAACGAGCCGGGGGTATTGAGAGGAATCCAGAATGCAAACCAATCTGTTGAAGCCCAAGAACATACAGGTAGAGCAAATTAGTGCTAACCGCGCTGAGGTGACGCTTGAGCCATTCGAGCGTGGCTATGGTCATACGCTTGGCAATGCCTTGCGCCGCGTGTTGTTGTCGTCCATGGTGGGCTATGCGCCAACCGAAGTTACGATTGCAGGTGTTGTGCATGAATACTCTTCGATTGATGGTGTGCAGGAAGATGTCGTTGGCATTTTGCTGAACCTCAAGGGTGTTGTGTTCAAGCTGCATAACCGCGATGAGGTAACACTGAGCTTGCGCAAAGACAGCGAAGGCCCTGTTACTGCAGCCGATATCCAGTTGCCACATGATGTGGAAATTATCAACCCTGAGCATGTGATTTGCACTTTGTCGCAAGGTGGCAAAATTGATATGCAAATCAAGGTTGAAAAAGGTATTGGTTATGTGCCTGGCAGCATGCGCCGCCATGCAGACGAGCAGTTCAAGTTCATTGGTCGCATTGTGCTTGATGCTTCGTTCTCTCCCGTGCGCCGCGTCAGCTATGCTGTTGAAAGCGCCCGTGTTGAGCAGCGCACCGACTTGGATAAGCTGGTTATCGACATTGAAACCAATGGCGTAATTTCTGCTGAAGATGCAGTGCGCTCTTCTGCGCGGATTTTGGTTGAACAACTGGCTGTATTTGCACAGCTTGAAGGTGGTGCGCTGGATGCGTTTAATGCGCCATCTGCACGCAGTGCCGCGCAGTTTGACCCTGTGCTGTTGCGCCCAGTAGATGAGCTGGAATTGACAGTACGTTCGGCCAACTGCTTGAAGGCAGAGAATGTTTACTACATTGGTGACTTGGTGCAGCGTACAGAAAACGAGCTGCTCAAAACGCCTAATCTGGGTCGTAAATCGCTCAACGAAATCAAGGAAGTGCTGGCTTCGCGCGGCTTGACCTTGGGTTCGAAACTTGAAAACTGGCCACCTGTTGGCTTGGAAAAACGTTAATTTAAACAAGTGCATCTGGCAGTACCTGATACGGCTGCCAGTTTATTGATAAAGAAAGGAAAAGCACTATGCGTCACGGACTTAAACTTCGTAAACTCAACCGCACATCCAGCCACCGTTTGGCTATGCTGCGCAACATGATGAATTCGCTGATTGAACACGAAGCCATCAAAACTACTGTGCCTAAAGCCAAAGAGCTGCGCAAAGTGGTTGAGCCTATGATTACTCTGGCCAAGACTGATTCGGTTGCAAACCGCCGTTTGGCTTTCAATCGTTTGCGCGACCGCGACAGCGTGGCCAAGCTGTTTAACGACTTGGCTCCCCGTTTTGCAAAGCGCATCGGTGGCTATTCGCGTATCCTGAAAATGGGTTTCCGCGATGGTGACAATGCGCCTATGGCTTTTGTTGAGCTGGTGGATCGCGCTTCTGAAGAATAATTCTTATAGCTCAGTTATCTGTGCTATAATCAAAACTTGCCGCGCGATGGAGCAGTCTGGTAGCTCGTTGGGCTCATAACCCAAAGGTCGGAGGTTCAAATCCTTCTCGCGCAACCAGTTTTAGATAAAAACCCGCAGTCGTAAAAAGCTGCGGGTTTTTTGTTGGCTGCACGCATTTCGCTTGCGCGTTTGCCTGCCAAGCATGTTTTGTTGCGCACGGCTACAATGCAAGAAACAGTGTTTTTGCATGTTTATTGCCGCAAGCCTGCTTGGTTTGCGTGTTGGGTTTTACCTGATTTTTCGAGTTTATGCCGAGTGACTTTGGCATGTGATTGTGCTCATGAAGACTTGGTCACCTTGTCGCTTTTCTTGTTTGCATCAGTTGCAATAAGTCAAGCCAGTACCATGCCAGCGCAGCATGGGTTTATGCATATTTTTTTCCTGTCCGTCTGAAATTTTATGACCGATTCTGCTCTCATTGCCTATTCCGAACTTCCTTTGGCCGAGCCGCTGCAACGTGCGGTGGCTGACATGGGGTACACGCAGACTACGCCGATTCAGGCGCAGGCGATACCAGTGGTGTTGGCTGGGCAGGATGTGATGGGCGCGGCGCAAACGGGCACTGGCAAGACGGCGGCGTTTTCGCTGCCGCTGCTGCAACGTTTGCTCAAACACGAAAATGCTTCGGTTTCGCCTGCCCGCCACCCTGTGCGGGCGCTGGTGCTGCTGCCTACACGCGAGTTGGCCGACCAGGTGGCGCAGCAGGTGAAGCAATATGCCAAATATACGGGCTTGCGCAGTGCCGTGGTGTTTGGCGGTATGGATATGAAGCCGCAGACGGCGGAGCTCAAAGCGGGTGTGGAAGTGCTGGTGGCAACACCTGGGCGCTTGCTTGACCATATTGAAGCGAAAAACGTGGTGCTTAACCAAGTGGAGTATGTGGTGCTTGATGAGGCTGACCGCATGCTCGATATTGGCTTTTTGCCCGATTTAGAGCGCATTTTGGCCTTTTTGCCCAAGCAGCGCATCACCTTGCTTTTTTCGGCTACCTTTTCGCCAGAAATCAAACGGCTGGCGGCAAGCTATTTGCAAAACCCAGTAACGATTGAGGTTGCGCGTAGCAATGCCACAGCAGCTACGGTGACGCAGCGTTTTGTGCGCGTGCCTGATGATGCCAAACGCGCGGCGTTGCAATACATGATTCGCACGCATTCGGTGCGACAGGCGTTTATTTTTAACAACAGCAAGCTCGGGTGCGCGCGGCTGGCGCGGCATATGGAGAGCGACGGCTTTAAGACTGCCGCTTTGCATGGCGATAAAAGTCAGGATGAGCGCCTCAAGGCGCTAGATGCCTTCAAGCGCGGCGAGGTGGAATTTTTGGTTTGTACCGACGTGGCTGCGCGCGGGCTGGATATTAAAGATGTGCCCGCAGTGTTTAACTTTGATATACCGTTTAACGCCGAAGACTATGTGCACCGCATTGGGCGCACGGGGCGCGCGGGCGCTGAAGGGCTGGCGATTAGTCTGGTTGGCGACAAAGACGCGCGTTTGCTGGCTGATATTGCCAAGCTCACGCGCCAAGAGTTGCAGTCTGAAACTTTGCCTGAAGAAGCCTTGCGCTTGCCACGCTCGGATCGTGGTGAGCGCGGCGAGCGACGTAGCAGCAGCTATGCGCGCAGTGCGGGCGAGCGCGATGATAGCCGCCGCCGTGCGTCGTCGTTTGACGCGGATGTTGCAGGTAGCGAGGGGCGCGAGCGCCGCGATGACCGCTATCGCCGCGTAACCAAGGTGGCTGACCCGTTTTTTGAGCGACCCTATGAGGCGCAATCTGCGCAGGAAACGCCTGCATGGGATGCCGCCGAGCCGCGCAGAAGCGCACGCACTGGGCAAAGCGCCAATATCCGGCCAAAGCGCAAGCAGGCAGCTTTGTTCAGACCCAATCAGACACCAAACAATGGTGCTGAATCGGTTTGATGGGCATGTTGCAAAGGCGTAATAAGCACTAAGTAAGCTGAGAAACGCTGGATTTATAGCAATTCCAGCTAAAAAAGATGCGTGTTAAAAAGACGCATAAATATGGAGTTTCCAATGCAGGGAAGTTGTGCTTTGGGATAAATCTCACAAAGGCTGGCGGAGTTGGCGGGTTTATTTCGTAGGCCACGCCACGCCATCTTCGTTGAGTATGGCATCAAGCGGGATGTCGTGCGCTTCGGCTTGCAGGTGTGCGACAAAGCCGCTGGTAAAGCCCAGCCCCACTGTAAACGGGTGTGGCTGCATGGCGGCAAGGGTGCGGTCGTAAAAGCCGCCGCCGTAGCCGAGTCGATAGCCGCCAGGCGCATAGCCCACGCAGGGCACAAACAGCAAGGTGGGCACGATGAGCTCGGTGTCTTTGGGTTTGGGGATGCCGTAAGCGTCTTCTTCCATCGGGCAGCCTGGATACCAGGCATGAAATGTGAGCGTTTTATGCGCTTTGTTGATGACGGGCAGGCCAATGCGGCGGCGCTGGGGTTGTTCTAGCAGTTCGCCATCTTCTTTCCAACGGTGCAGAGCGGGTAAGGGGTCAAATTCCCCTTTGATGGGCCAGTATGCGCCTATGGTGGTGTCTTCGCGGTGCAGCAGCCACAGGCGCATAACGCGTTGCAGGCCTTCGGTAAGCTCAAGGCGGTTGGGTAGGGACTGGCGCAGTTGCAACAGGTGCTGGCGCAGCGCTTTTTTGTCGGTTGGTTGGGCTTGCATGTGCGAAAGGGTGTGGATGGGTTGCGATAATGCCGACATGAACAAGATAACTCGCATTTTTAGTAAAACGCGCCGCAATGCTTTGTCCATGTGGCTTATTGTGGCATGTCTTGGGCTGGCTGGCTTGTCGTGCCCAACGTTGGCACAAGCGCCAGATGCCACAGAAAGCAGTAATACAGCGGATGATGCTGTCATTTTAGAAATGGCGCAGGCATGGCGTAAAAAAGACAAAGCCAGCCTTGCCGCTTTGCTGCCACAAGCCAGCGGGCATGTGCTTGAGCCTTGGGGCGCTTATTGGGAATTGGCGGCACGCCTGCCCTCTGCCAGTAGTGCAGAGGTAGACGCTTACCTGCAACGCTATGCAGGCACATATCAGGAAGACCGCTTGCGTAATGACTGGTTGCTGCAATTGGGGCAAATGGGTGATATGGCAGCGTTTGCACGCTACTACCCCGCTTACCGCATGCGTGACGACCGCGATGTGCATTGCTACGCTGCCCAAGCCGCGCCCGAGCTGGGTTTGTCTGGCGCAGAATCGCTTGCGCTCTTGCGCGAAGGCTGGTTAGCGCGGCGCGATAGCAGTGCTGCTTGCCAGCAAGCCGCAGGCGCATTGCTGGCGCGGCGGGTGATGGATGGCGCTGAGGTGTGGCGCAAGGCGCGGCAAGTAGCTGAAAGCAGCAGGCCAGCAGCCATTCGCGCTACGGCAACGGTTGTGGCAGTGGCAGATGCAGCGGCTGCTGCCCGCGTTCCTGCCGCACTGGGTGAGCCTGCCGCGTGGCTGGCTGAAGAAAGCAACAACAACAGCAGCGAACTGGCTGTGCTGGCGCTGGCACGCTTGGCAGCAAGCAACCCCGAGCGCGCGGCAGAATTGCTGCAAAACGGCTGGGCGCAGCGGCTGGATGCCGCGCAGCGCGACTGGGCTTGGGGCGTGATAGGCAAACAGGCAGCACTTAATCTGGATGCCGCCGCCGTGCGCCATTACGCACAGGTAAGCCAGTTGCAAAACCTGCCGCAAGACCAGTTGGAGTGGCTCGCGCGTGCTGCCATGCGTGCGGGCGACTGGGCGCAGGCGCAACGAGCCATACAAACCTTGCCTGCCGAAGTGCAGCGCGAGCCAGTCTGGAGCTATTGGCTGGCGCGTAGCTTGCAAGCTGGGCAGCGCCAGCCTGCACAGCGCACCGATGCAGCCCGCCAACTGTTGGGCAGCATTGCAGGCAACTACGGTTTTTATGAGCAACTGGCTCTTGAAGAATTGCAGGGCAACATCGGCCTGCCGCCTGTGCCAGAGGCGCTTACCAGCCAAGAGCAGGCGCAAGCCCGCGCCAATGCGGGTTTGCAGCGGGCGCTGTATGCCAAGGCGCTGGGTTTGACTTCTGAAGCCAACCGCGAATGGAACTACACCACCAGCTTGCACCAGCCAGGCGGCATGAATGACCGCGAATTGCTGGCTGCCGCCGAAATAGCTTGCCAGCAGCAGTGGTGGGATCGCTGCATCAATACCAGCGAGCGCACTAAAACCGTAATCGACATGCAGCAGCGTTTCCCTCAGCATTACCGCGACACCATCACCAGCGCCAGCGCCCAAGCAGGGCTGGATGCGGCTTGGGTTTATGGGCTGATACGGCAAGAAAGCCGCTTTGTGCCCAGTGCGCGTTCGGGCGTGGGCGCAGCGGGCTTGATGCAGGTGATGCCAGGCACGGCGCGGCTGGTGGCGCGCAAACTTGGCATAGCGGCAGATTCGGCCAGCGTGCAGGGCAATGTGCAGCTTGGCACGGGTTATTTGGCCATGCTGTATGAGGAGTTTGGCGGCTCGGCGGCACTAGCCAGCGCGGGCTACAACGCGGGCCCTGGCAGACCACGCCGCTGGCGCAACGGCGCAGATATAGAAGGCGCAATCTGGGCAGAAAACATACCGTTTAACGAAACGCGCGACTATGTGAAAAAAGTGCTTGCCAATAGCGTGAACTACGCACTGCTGCTTGAGCGCGGGCGCGCGCAATCGCTCTACACGCGGCTGGGGCGGGTTGCGCCGCTGGCTAGCAGCAGTGGCACACAAGCCGACGCTGGTAGCGAAAGCGCCAAAGACAATAACAACGAAAGAGAAAGCGAATGAGTCAGCCTTTACAAGTGGTGCTGGCAGGGTTTATCAACGCCCTCACACTGATTTGCGCCATTGGTGCGCAAAATGCCTTTGTTTTGCGGCAAGGAGTTAAAAAAGAACACGTTTTTGGCGTGTGCTTTACCTGTGCCGCACTTGATGCGGTGCTAATGGCCGTAGGCGTAGGCGGCTTTCATTTACTGGTGCAACGCTGGCCGTGGGTTATGCCGCTATCGCGCTATGGTGGAGCCGTATTTTTGCTGTGGTATGGCTGGAACAATGCTGTATCTGCATGGCGCGGCACATCGGCACTGCAAGCAGCCAGTGATGCGCCCCCTGCCACGCTGTGGCGCACAATGCTCACCTGCCTGATGCTTAGCCTGCTCAACCCGCACGTTTATCTGGATACAGTAGTGCTAATAGGCACACTTTCGGCCAAGTACGGCGCAATGTCGTGGTACTTCTGGGCGGGCAGCGCAGCGGCATCATGGGTATTTTTCTTTACGCTAGGCTACGGCGCACGGCTGCTGCGCCCGCTGCTGGCCACACCCCGCGCCTGGCGCATACTGGATGGCATCATTGCCGCAGTCATGTGGGCAATAGCTGTGTCGCTGCTGTGGCCTAGCGCCTAAAATAGCCCATTCGCCTAA
>RRZU010889413.1_pt1 | contig 14454 bp, 17 predicted proteins | sample 2165561 | NCBI WGS metagenome assembly RRZU01 (sample SAMN10456909, study PRJNA506462) | wastewater metagenome | isolation source: wastewater sludge | place: USA: Moscow, Idaho
ATAATAATACATACGCTGACTAGCACAATAGCCCTTATCTGGAGCTGAGAGATGATCTTCTTTACAGATCTTGCTTCTGCTGCTTCGAGATAACCTTGTGACTTCCAATGGCATACTATCAATCACGTAATAATCCTCAGACTCTGTAAATATCGATGAGATATGCATCTGCAGCTTGGCAATATAGGGAAATAATCTACGTTTACGCTTGTTAAATACTGACCTTTCAATTTTACAGGATAACTCACAAGGTAAAAACCTAAAAAGCTGACATTCACTGTCGATACTTAAATACTCTGATGTTATGCATATTGCAATAAGCTCAATATCAGATAGTTTTGGTTTTCTGATTTGATTCAGAAAATTATCCTTTTCGGTAAGTGATTTTAGATAAGTCAAAATCTTTTCGTAACTTGCATTAAAGTTGTTCATCTATTTATATGATTGGTAGTCAGATAAATATACGAATTTCTACCCGAAATTCAATGAACAACTTTTTCTATTTTCTAAATGCACAACGGGTATCTTTAATATTTTCAGACTCAAGAGATAATAATTGCAGCTTTACTCTTTCACCAAATCCGGCAAAGAGCACAATTATTCTCTCCGACATCGTTGACTCTTCGAACAATGATGGTGATATTGCAATTTACGATATTAGTGGCGTTTTACAGATGAAATACAAACGAAACGCTGCCGAAAGATCGGTTACACTTGATGTATCCCATTTAAACGCTGGAATCTATATCATAAAAGTGGGCGACAGCAATAAAAAATTAATTATTGAGTAACAGAAGTTTACACTTATTGCAGACGGATTAGCTTATTTAAAAATTATAGGCCAATCCGCCTGTTATTCTAAAAAAGATATGCGGGCGAACGCCATTTGAGGCATCATTAGGATCGGTAGTGGTAAATTTATAGTTTCCGCTTGCCAAATAGCTAATTGAAGGAGCAAAAACAATCCCCATTCTACCTATCCGATACTTCATACGCATTCCAGCATCGAGGGAGGCTAAGAAATGTCTGTCGGCACTAAAGTAGTTCTGATATGAGAGTGATTTACTTATCTGTGTACTCTTAATTTCGGGTTCGGCACAATCAACATATCCCAAATTGCACCCTCCAAAAAACTCAAAATTTTTAGGAAGAACGACAAAAAGGAGTTGTCCAAAAAAATTATCGGCCGACTCTAATGCGCTATTATTAAATCGCCCACTTTCGGTTGAGGTACGATAGGTGATATAAAATGGTATGCTCATCAAATAGTCGTTTCCATACAGATATCTAACCACGTTAACCCCAGTACGATATCCAACACGCTCTTTGTGAAATTTGGCATACTCAACCGAATAGAGTGTTCCCTGCATGGAGTGAGAGATCCCCGATTTATTCACCGTAGTCACATAGATTCCCCAATTTGCACTTAAATTTTTGGTAAAGAAAACCTCGTCGTCTTGAGCCAAAAGTGGCATAAAAAGAGCCAAAAATAGAGATAGTATCAACAGACTAAAGCGCATAGATGTAGTTTTTTCATTCATTAGTAGTGCTGTGACAATTAATCGAGGTTGTACACGTATAGCAATATATTGTTTAAGCCAAGAAATAGTGTTATGACAAACCTCAACGGTGCAGGATGTCTCTGATTCTCAGAAGATCTTCAAAAAATTTCCCCATTATAAAAGTTCTCAAAAAAACCGCCGCAGCTCCAAGCTAAGCGTTAGGGATTGCCATGGAAATCCTTTTTGGCAGGGCAAAATTTGGGGCTTTCAAATGGAAAGAGACCCTGCCAAAAAGATTGGAATAAAAGCCCGACCCCTTGTGGGTAACGCCCAATCAAAAAACCTTTCTTCACCTATGGTGTTTAATAGGATGTCTAACTCTTTTTTGTTATTTTAGAGTTACTATTTTCAATCATCTGACACCTTTTACGATGGATAATTTTGATGTTGTGGTCATTGGCAGTGGGCCTGCAGGTTTCTCGGCGGCTATTAGAGCACTCGATTTTGGTAAACATGTGGCCATAATTGAGGGAAATCACATAGGCGGTGCAGGGATCATGCATGGAGCTCTGACGTCTAAAACAATGTACGAACTTTCGAAAGATTATGCCGTAGCGGCAAGGGTGGATCGCGGGTTTAGATCAAGTGCACTTTCGGTGGACTTTAACGAGGTAAAAAAAACGGTGATTCAAGCTGCCAAGATGAAACAGTATCAGATGTTGAGTCAAATTGAGACATTCTCGCGCCTGAAGAGTAAAAACGGATCACTGACACTTCTAAAAGGATGGGCAACTTTTATCGATTCAAAAACAATTAGCGTTAAAAATAGCGAGGGTGAAACATTGGTGAGCGCAGATAGTTTTGTGGTGGCAACGGGGGCAAAACCTAGACTCTATCAGGGTATTGAAGTGGACGGGACGCGTATTATCACATCGGAACATATACTAAATCTTAACGCTTTCCCCGAACGAATGCTCATCATTGGATCGGGAATTATTGGCTGCGAATTTGCTACCATTTTCTCAAATTTCAAACAGACAGAGGTTCACTTACTCGATAGGGCCAACCGCGTTTTGCCCATGGAAGATGATGACGTGAGCGATTTTGTGAGCCAAAATCTTGAAAACAACGGCGTTATTATACACCACACGGCTTCGCTAAGAACGATTAATAAAAAAGAGGATTACTTGGAAGTTATTTTGGATTATGAAGATGGACATAGCAGAGTTATTGAAATTGATGTAGCGCTGCTTGCCATTGGGCGTGAACCAAACACCGACAACTTAGGACTCGAGAATATTGCCCTCGAAACCAACAGCAGAGGTAACTTACCTATTGAGAACGATTGCCTCTTACATAACGACCAGGGTGTTTGCCACATTTATGCTGCAGGTGACATCACCGGTCATGCTCAACTTTTTAGTGTTGCCGAATTTCAAGGACGGTTAGCTGCAGAGAAGATTTCATTAGCCCCCTCCTACCCTCTCGACTACTCGCACATGTCAACACTGATGTTTTTAAAGCCCGAGCTAGCCGCCGTGGGAGCAAACGAGAAGAAGTTACAAGCGGCAAAAATTCCCTACAAAGTGGCCTATTATTCAAACCAACTTGTTAACCGAGCGGTGGCTATGCGAAACACCAATGGTTTTATAAAAATCATTGTAAGCAACGAGCCAGAACAGAAGATATTGGGTATGCGTGCTGCTGGACCGCAAGCATCGGCTTTTATTGTCTCGGTGGCACACTTAATAAACCAAGGCAATAGCATCGATGAGGTTTTGAAAATTTTCTACCCACATCCATCTATTGCCGAGGGAATTCAAGAGTGTTTACGAACTTTAAGCGGTAAATCAATTTATAAACCTGAGGCGTTTCCCGATCTCATTCACATAAGAGAGTGGCACCCCGAGAAATAATTCTTTTTAAAATTTTGGTACGTACTCGTGGTAGGATCTCAACCATTTAAGAGCATCATCTTCCGACGAAAAGAATTTCAGTGTATAGTCACTTCCTTTCTTTACAGTGTTATAAAATAGACTTAACGCTTTTTCTAATGGTGATTGGCACACCACCGCCTCTACAACAGAGAGATCTCGTGGACCAAAATTTCGTTCAATCTCACCCATTTTATAAACCTCATCTTGATTAAAACTAATTTTTGCTTGACGAAAATCTGTAAGCAAATAAAGTTTGTTATTTGATGCAAATTCGCCTATTTCTTTGGTAAAATGCTCAAAATCTTCCATCGTCTGTTGATCCTTACAGGAGACTAAGGTTATAAACCCTCTGCAATTTTTAGTTATTGTGTACATAGCCCAAGTTTTATGTAAACGTTTGAATCAATCTGTTGAAGATACATATTTTTTGAGCTAAATCAAAATTCAATAGTCAAATTATGACGGATGTCATGTTTTTAATGACCAATGATTAACATAAAGAGAGATAAGTGATAAATAAAAAAACATCACTTAATAATTATTTGTAAAAAAAATGTAATATTGTTATAATTTAAAAATGGCGAAGCCGAAAAGCCCACGAGTAGGAAAACTAATACATATTGCAACTATGGAAGCACAAAAAGTTGACATGTTCATGCTAATGAACTCAAAATTCTTCGAATCTTATCAACTTCCAGTTATCAGAGATCGCTTAATTCAATTAGATGACTCTAAATGGGGGATGGTGCAAATCACGACATTTAAAGATCCCACAACTGCTATTATTTTGTCTGTACTGACTGGTGTTTATGGCGTTGACCGATTTTACATTGGGGACACTGGTTTAGGAATTGCAAAACTCCTAACTTGTGGTGGGCTAGGTATATGGGCATTTGTTGACTGGTTTTTGATTATGGGTGCAACTCGTCAAAAAAACTATGAGAGGTTGCAATCAATCTTAATTTAAATAACTTAAGGCGACTATTATATTTTAACTGTCGCCTTAACATTACATAAAGTGACTGTCAAACAATTTTATAGACTTATTACATCTGGTGTACTAATAGGAGGAATCTATATATTGGTTCTACTTTTCATCTACAAACCTACAAAAACGCTCTGTCTATTTAAAACAATCACCACAATCCCTTGCCCATCTTGCGGATCGACAAGGGCAATTATGGAAATTATTCACGGAAATATCTATAATGCATTCTACTGGAATCCATTAGGCATTATCACCTTTAGTCTTATGCTTATTATAATTCCATGGGTACTGTACGACAAAATATCAAATAAAGAGTCACTTTACTCTTATTATAAAAAAGTGGAGCAAAAAATTAACAATTTATTTATCGCCATACCGTTAATCATTTTAGTTGTGGCGATCTGGATTTGGAACATTTATAAAGGGATATAATATATGGATCACTTGGAGTTTAAACCTACTGAAGATGAATGTGAAAAAGCTGCGTCTGGATATCTAATGTCATTAGCCGTTGTTATGCTAGGATTACCTCTTCCAATCGTAAATCTTATTGCCACATTTATACTTTTTCTTGGTCATCGCAAATCGACATATTTTGTTAGATGGCATGCTCTTCAAGCACTATTATCTCAACTTCTACTTTTTTTTATGAACAGTTTTGGTTTCTGGTGGACTGTTGCAATACTCTTCACCTCTAAAGAGATAACAAATGAGTACGTTTCATACATTTTAACCATTATCACAATAAATTTTGTTGAGTTTATAATGACCATCTATGCTGCGATTCAAACACGAAAAGGACAACATGTGCGTATGGCAATTTTTGCAGATTTCACAGACATTATGATGCGTAAATAACAAATCATTTATGCCCAAATCAATAAACGTGTATTCAATATGAAAAAAGCACTTTTTCAACTCTTTATATTTCTCTTTTTAGCAACATCCTTATATTTTGCTCTTCTTCAAATCAATTGGGTATCTAAAATACCCTTAAATGAGCTCCCGAGCATAGATCAAACACAACTAGATGACTTTCTATGGAATCAAATGCAACTTCAACTAAATCTAATCCCAGATTCAGATTCGACAACAATAATTGCTAGAAAGCTTCTAACCCAACTGTCGGTTGCCAATGAGTGGAACGACTCCGTTTACTACCTTCATATTGATAGAAATAAAGTCGTAAATGCATTTGCGTATCCAGGCAACCACATCGTTGTAAATACTGGACTAATTGAATTTTGCAAAACAGAAGGTGAATTACTCTCTGTCATTGCTCACGAAACAGCACATCTTAATAAGAATCATCCAATGACACTATTAAAACGCGAAGTTGGCGTTGCGCTGCTAAGCTCTGTGATTTTTGGAAAGAATAATAGTAAGGTATTAACCGAAATATCTAAAACGCTCACTCTTACTGCCTACCAACGAGAAGAGGAATCAACAGCAGATAGATTGGGTTTACAATATCTCATTAAAGCAAAAATGGATCCGAAAGATTTTATCAATATTCAAAAGGAACTCGCTAAAAAGGAGAACGATCTAACTAAATCATTAGAATGGGTAAGCACGCACCCCGACTGGCAACAACGTATTGAGGACTTAGAAGTTCTACTAAAAAGCCAGCCTCCAATAACTTATAAACCTCAAAACATTCTATCTCCTCAAGAATGGTCGTTACTCCATAAAAAAAGTAGTAGCAACTGATAGTTATAAAATAATTGTACCTTTGCGCTGTCATTTAAAAAAATGGAGTTTATGTCGGCAATTACCAAAGGTCCAAAACGTATTACAACTCACGTATTAAGTGAGATGAAACACCGTGGCGAAAAAATCGCCATGCTTACTGCTTACGACTATTCACTAGCTCGAATTGTTGATTCGGCGGGAGTTGACGTCATTTTAGTAGGCGACTCGGCTTCTAACGTAATGGCTGGTTGGGAGACAACAATTCCGATCACGCTTGATCAAATGATCTATCATGGCGCATCGGTGGTTAGAGCAATCAAGAGAGCTCTTGTGGTAGTTGATATGCCTTTTGGATCCTATCAAGGAAACTCTATAGAAGCTTTGACATCTGCTATTCGAATCATGAAAGAGACGGCGGCAGATGCAGTAAAAGTGGAGGGTGGTAGCGAAATTATCGAATCGGTAAAACGTATTCTTTCCGCTGGCATACCTGTAATGGGGCATCTTGGATTAACACCTCAGTCTATTCATAAGTTTGGAACTTATACCGTTAGAGCTCGTAAAGAAGAGGAGGCACGTAAACTCATTGAAGATGCAAAACTACTCCAAGAGGCCGGCTGCTTTGCTATTGTACTCGAAAAAATACCTGCTGTATTGGCCGAACAAGTTGCAAAAGAGCTACTTATCCCAGTAATAGGAATTGGTGCAGGTGGAGGTGTTGATGGACAAGTTTTGGTTCTTCACGATATGCTAGGTGTAAACCAGGAGTTCTCGCCACGCTTTTTACGTCGCTATCACAACCTCTATGCAGAGATGTTTGGAGCAATAGGTAACTATGTAAATGACGTTAAATCACAAGATTTCCCTAACGAAAAAGAACAATATTAATAATTACTTAATTTTAGAGCAACCATAATGGGGAATTTAGATATCCTTTACGAAGACAACCACATCATTGCCATTAACAAAACAAATTCAGACTTAGTGCAAGGTGATAAAACAGGCGACGAAACCTTAAGCGACGCGGTAAAGGCCTATATCAAAGAGAAATATAACAAACCTGGCGATGTGTTCCTAGGCATTGCTCACCGATTAGACAGACCTGTATCGGGTGTAGTTCTTTTTGGTAAAACTTCAAAAGCTCTTGCTCGTTTGAATAAGATGTTTGAAAGTAAGGAGATCAAAAAAACCTATTGGGCTATTGTAAAGAATTTACCGCCGCACGATCACGACACCTTGTCGCACTATCTTTTAAGAGATAACGAACGTAATAAATCACATGCTCACAATAGCGAAAAGAAGGGCTCAAAACTAGCTATTCTATCCTATTCGCTAGTCTCAAGTATCGACAATTATCATTTGCTAGAGATCAACCTAGAGACTGGCAGACATCATCAAATTCGTTGCCAATTAGCAAAGATCAATTGTCCAATTAAAGGTGACTTAAAATATGGATTCCCTCGCTCAAATCAAAATGGAGGAATCAGTTTGCACGCGCGTCGAATAGAGTTTGTACATCCTGTATCGAAAGAAAATATCGTTATAGAAGCGCCTCTACCAAAAGACGAACCGCTTTGGGGCGAATTTCGCAACGTCTATACTCGATCAAAACGTTAACTATTTGCAAATACAAACGGCAAAGGCATTAATTGCGACGAGTCGTTAATTCTAATGGTTTGAGTTCTTCCGAAGAGGAGTAACTTAAACCCTTTTTTTTGCCTATTTGAGCTCTCAAGCATTACTTGCCTGCAACTTCCACATGGTGTTATAGGGTTTTCGGTAATCTCACCCTCAAAAAAAGCAACCACCGCCATTTGAACAATCTTTTTGTTCGGATGAGCCGATTGGGCTGCGAAAAGAGCCACTCGTTCAGCACACAATCCTGATGGATACGCGCCATTCTCCTGATTGTTTCCCGACACAATGGAGCCATCGTTAAGCAACACCGATGCTCCTACCGAAAACTTTGAATAGGGCGCATAGGCATTTTTAGCCGCAATAATAGCCTCATCGCGAAGCTGCAACTCGGCAAGCGACAATCCGTCTGAAAAACATCCAATGGAATAATTGAAAGAGAAATTTAGAGTCTGCATGGCATCTTTTTTCAAATTTAATAGTTAGTAACCTATTATCCAACTTTCTATATCGCTATTTTTTTATCTTTGTGCATCAAAAATTAAAAAAACAGCATTTGGGTTATATTTATCAAGCTTGATATCCATATTGCTTAAACTAATTTGAATTTCATGAAAAGATATTTCCTTTGTCTATTAATTGCTCTTCTTAACAGCTCTCTGTTTGCTCAAGTAACCACCAAAGAGCTTGCCGATGCCTATATAAAAAACTACAGCGCGGCAGCAGTGCGAGAGATGCAACGCTCTAAAGTACCAGCAAGTATAACTCTCGCACAGGGAATGTTGGAGTCGGATTACAGCCGAAGCAAACTCGCGAAAGAGAGCAAAAACCACTTTGGCATTAAATGTGGAAAAGATTGGATTGGAGATAAAGTCTATCACGATGACGATATCAAAGACGACTGTTTTAGGAAATACGATTCGGTTGAAGAGTCGTATGCCGACCACTCAGATTTCCTATCAAAGAGAGAAAGATATGCTTCCCTATTTGAACTTAACAAAACCGATTATAAGGGATGGGCACATGGATTAAAAAAAGCGGGTTACGCAACCGATCCAAATTACGCCACACGTCTTATTAAGATCATTGAAGACAATAATTTATCTCGCTTTGACTCCGAAACACCGAGTGTGGTATTAAAAACAAATACAAAAGAGGGCTCAAAAGGGACAAAGAAAATAGGCAAAAAAAGTAGCGATAAATATGAGATCGACCCTTTCTTCTCTCACAATGTTGAGTATAATAATGGCGTTAAGTATATCAATGTAAAAGATGGAGACACCTATGCAAGAATTTCGCGAGAATTTGGATTAAAGAGTTGGGAATTGGCTAGATACAACGATCTGCCTACGCTTGAAACATCCGATGATCTTCCCGATTATCTCTACATAGCACCTAAAAAAGGAAAGGCTCACCCTAAACATCTCACCCACACCGTTAAAAAAGGTGATACTCTTGTTGGTATTTCAAACAAATATGGATTAAAACTAAGCAAGCTTTTATCATACAACAGTTTACAACGTTCATCCGTGATAAAAGAGGGAACAAAGCTTAAATTACGTAGCAAGAAATAGCAGAAAAACTCGATGAAAAGAGAAGAGATAGATGATTCATACACTCCACCACCTGCCATTGAAGGAGTAGATTTTTATATGGATCCGAAAGGGTATAGAGTGATGACTGAGCATTTTTTAAGTAACAGAGGTTACTGTTGTGGCAACGGATGTAGGCATTGTCCATATTCTCCAAAACACACCAAAGGCAACCAAATTTTAAGAGAAAAATAGATGACAAAAATAGAATACCCACGAATTGTCTTCATGGGAACTCCCGATTTTGCAGTGGCATCGTTAAAAGCTCTGCTCGATGCAAATTTTAATGTAGTGGGTGTAATAACTGCCCCCGACAAACCTGCAGGAAGAGGACAACAACTAAAGCAGTCGCCTGTAAAAGAGTTTGCTTTAGAACACAATCTCCCACTTTTACAACCTGAGAAACTTAAAAATCCTGAATTCATTGAGGAGTTGAGGGCTCTTAAAGCCGACCTTCAAATTGTAGTGGCCTTTAGAATGCTTCCAGAAGTGGTGTGGAATATGCCTCCAATTGGCACATTTAACCTACACGCCTCATTACTTCCGCAATACAGAGGTGCTGCTCCAATTAATTGGGCAATCATAAATGGCGAAAAAGAGAGCGGTGTTACAACATTCTTTTTACAACAAGAGATAGACACGGGAAATATTATCTTTTCTGGAAAAACAGAGATAACTGAAGATGACTGCGCTGGAACTCTGCACGATAAATTGATGAATATTGGCTCCGAGCTGGTCGTTAAAACGGTAAATGCCATCATCACCAACGCCATTAATCCTTTCCCTCAACCGGATATTGAAGGAGCACTTAAAAGCGCACCCAAAATTTTTAAAGAGGATTGTAAAATAAATTGGGAGATGGATGCCTTACAAATAATTAACAAAGTAAGAGGATTAAGCCCCTACCCAGCGGCATGGAGCGATTTATTTTCACCAAATGGGAGTGCTACAACTTTTAAGATCTTCAAGGCGAAAGCGACAAACGAAACTAAATTGAAAGCCGGAGAGGTTGATACTGATGGCAAAACCTATATAAGAGTGGGTTCTGCAACATCAGATATCGAACTAATTGACATACAAATAGCTAGCAAAAAGCATATGGAGATTAAAGAACTTTTGAGAGGGTTTAAACTTGAATTAGGGGCTAAAACGATACAATAGTTCTTAATAAGCAAACAACTTGGTTTCTATCTCATTTCTCTGAATAGTGTTTCATAAACTGTATGCGATAGTACGCAGAAGGATCTACGGTGTCTTCGAGACACAGTTTCCCTCTAAACTCGGACAAGGATGTGTAGTGATGTTTAAACATCCACGAACGAATCTCATCATTCATCGCTCGAATAGTATAAAAACCATTTTTATACAATGTTGAGGCTATTTGAACAGTATGAGCTCCTGCTAAAAGCATTTTTATAGCTGTCGCACCATCATGAACCCCTGTCGAAGCAGAAATTTCGCAATTGATACGATTTGACAAAATTGCACACCAACGCAAGGTTAAATGATAATCGTTAGGCGATGAAAAGCGGGTTGCTCCAATCACAGCAAGATTATTGATATCAATATCCGCCGCATATTGTTTATTAAAAAGCGTAACACTCTTAATCCCCGAAATGGATAGGCGAGTTACCATGGTTGCTAAATTGGTAAAATAAGGTCCAATTTTAACAGATATAGGCAGATCCACATGCTTCTTAACCTCTTTAATGACGTCTAAATAAACCTGCTCAATCTCGGCAATCGAGCGATCATCATCGGTTGGGAGTAGCGAAATATTTAACTCCAATGCATCTGCACCGGCACTTTTCAAATAAGTAGCAAAATAGGTCCAATTATGTGGTGTAACACAATTCACACTTGCAATAATAGGAATATTGACAGCTTTTTTACAATCACTTATTAGTTTCAAATAGTCACTCAACGTATCAGAATCGGGCTCTTTCTCATAATATTCCATAGTTTCGGGATAGAGGTAATTTTCCGATTTCATGGCATGAACCTGATGTTGTAAATCAACTATTATCTCCTCCTCAAAAAGCGATTTTAAGATCACTGCTCCTGCACCATTTCGCTCCATCTCAATAATATCCTCAACAGAGTTTGTAAGGCCGCAACTAGCAATAATAATGGGTGATTTGATATCAAGCCCCATGTAAGAAGTATTTAAACCAGACATGACGAATATATTTAAGTGTCTAATAAAGATAGTAAAAAATATGTGATAAATGACTGATATTAAACTCCTCTTATCTTAAAAAAACAAATAATTTTATTTTGAAAAAGAGTTACTTTTGGCTAAGGGTAACTTTAATCGATAATTGTCTATTATACAAAAGCAGGTGTTACAATGAGCAAAACAAAGACATTGACCTACACAGACGAGGAGTACTTAATAGGTCTCAAAAATGGCAATAATGCTATATTTCAGGCACTATTTAACCATTACTATAAGCTGCTAGTAGCTATAGGTTTTAAAACACTTCGCGAAGTTGAGCTGGCCGAAAGTGTTGTGCAAGATGTGTTTGTAAATCTTTGGGGTAGCCGTGAGAAGTCTAATATTAGTAACTTAAAAGCTTATCTTATAGTCTCTGTAAAAAACAGGTCGCTGAATGAAATTGCAAAGCAACAGAATTTTTTAAAGTACAAAAAAGAGGTTGAAGCCTCGGACTTTAACGATCAAATTGAAAATCAACCCGACACCGACCTTTTAGAGCAGATTATGCAGGTTATTGATGAGCTACCGGAGCAACAAAAAAAGGTGTTTAAAATGAACCGATTAGATGGACTAAAATATAGTGAAATTGCTGAAGCACTTGGGCTCTCAATTAAAACCATTGAGGCGCACATGAGCAAAGCATTAAGTTTTACAAGGGAGAGATTGATAAGCTACAAAGAACTGGTAACCTTACTAATTTTGACCGCATTATTTTAAGGAGATATATTATGAAACGATACAACTTTAAAGAGGACACCCTCTTACAAAACAGGTTACTAACCAATAACGCAACACCAGAGGAAGCTTCAGCTCTGGAAACATGGATTACATCTGACGACCAAAACAGACTTTTTTGGGATGACTTAAATGCTCTCTTTTACAACGAAGAGGCGGCTATTGCAGCTTCTGAGGTTAATACAAAGGCTGCTTGGGATTTGGTCGAGAAACGAATCTCAACCGATAACGTATCCTCTCATCACACATCCATCTATAAAATGAAGCGCAGAGTTACTCAATGGAGCATTGCCGCAACAGTTGTTGGATTACTTCTCTCGTCTCTCTTCTATTTTAACATTACCAAAGAGGTCTCTTTAAATTCTCTTGCAACGAATAGTGATATTAAAGAGGTTGTTTTAGCAGATGGTAGCACAGTCACCATTAACTCGAACTCGCAACTTAGCTATCCTAATAGCTTTAAGGGCGACAAAAGGGAGGTTATTTTAAATGGAGAGGCATACTTTGAGATTACCAAAAATCCTCAAAAACCGTTTATTGTAAAAACTAATAATCTAGAAATAAAGGTTTTAGGTACAAAATTTAATGTGGATGACTTTGGGGGTAATTCCAAATTAATGCAGGTAAACGTGATGGAAGGAAAAGTTGAAGTAAGGTCTAGTAGCTTCCAAAACAGTGTCATCACACTCATTAAAGGAGAGAGTGCGCTATTAGACAAAGAGCATGGAACCTTCGTAAAATCAACCAAAATGGCAGCTAATGGTGCAGCATGGAAAACCAAGACATTTGCATTTAACAACAGTGATTTGGATGAAGTTTTATCATCACTCGCTAAAGCGTATAAAATGAAGATGGAAATAAAAGACAGTACCCTACTTAACAACCATTTAACAGCAACTTTTGAGAAAAAGGATATCAATTTCGTAATGACAATAATATCCTCTACCTTTAACCTAAATTACGCAATTGAAAACGAAACTATCACCATAGATTCGACCAAAGATAAATGATGTAACTAAATATGAATATCAGGCATTTGACTATAGCAATCATGCTCATAAACTGCAGTTTTATACTGCAAAGTCAAACGCTGTTAACAAATATAATATCTCAAAAACCTGGCAACTTTACCTATCGAGCTATCACCGACTCTATTTCAAAACATCAAAATATTAACTTTTCAAACGACGCCTCGCTTATCCCCGACACTCTCTATAAATATCCAATTGACTCAACTCTAACAATAGAACAATGGCTTAACCGAGATTTTATTAACGACAGCTGCGAATGGATACTTCTTGAATCACAAGTGATTATAAGACGAAAAAGAGAACTCCAACAAAGCACTAATGAGATCATATCGATTCAAGGCGAAATAATAGGAGAGAAAGAGAAGGCAATACCATTTGCCTCCATTTCCATTTGCGGGAGTAACAAAGGAACCATCGCAAATGAAGAGGGATTGTTTCAGCTCTCTCTTCAAAAGCCGAGCTCTTCGATTCAGATAACCGCCTCATCACTTGGATATTTCTCCGACACCATCACAATTCTCGACTTCACATCTCCTCTAAAAATAAGACTAAAAGAGTGTATCACAACCTTACCCGAAGTCACCTTCATTTCACTAAATCCTAACACAATTATCAATAGAGTTATTGAAGAGTTGCCCCAAAACTACCCCACTAACTACACTATGCTTACGGGATTTTTTCGTGAAACAATCCAAAAAGAACGACACTATGTTGAGGTAACAGAAGCAGCTGTGCTCATTAATAAACCCTCCTACACTAATTCGCTTGCCACTGAAAGGGTAATGGTTGAAAAGATCCGTAATTTTAAAGATACAACCAATCAAGGCAATATTGGAATGCGATTAGCGGGCGGCCCCTTCCACTTTGCCAAATTGGATATTGCCAGATATGAAACATTTTTAAACTCGATAACAGAAAAACCCACCTATAAGTACATCTTTGAAGGTTTTGACACGGATCAGGGACGAACAGTTTATGTCGTTAGATTCAAGCCTTTCATCGACAATGAGGATCTCCTTTACGAAGGAAACTTATTTATAGACACCGAAACCAGCGCCATTACGTCGGCTTCATTCAAATTAACAAATGGATCAATAAAAAAGAGTAAATCCTATCTGGTTCAG
>RRZU012094010.1_pt1 | contig 14451 bp, 17 predicted proteins | sample 2165561 | NCBI WGS metagenome assembly RRZU01 (sample SAMN10456909, study PRJNA506462) | wastewater metagenome | isolation source: wastewater sludge | place: USA: Moscow, Idaho
AAATCTAAAAATACTTTTGATCCAAATGGAAATATAACTAGAGAAGAAATAGCAAAAATAATTGGAGAAATAGCAAAAGATTATGATGTTAAGATTGAAAAAGAAAGTTTAAATAAATTTAATGATAATGGTAAAATATCTCCTTGGGCAAAAGAAGGAGCAGAGATATCAAATAGTCTAGGAATTATAAAAGGTTCAGATGGTATGTTTAACCCTAAAAATAATGGAACAAGGGCAGAAGTAGTTACAATGTTATTTAGATTATATGAAATACTTTTAGTAAAGTAGATATAAAAGGAAATCTTTAGGGGTTTCCTTTTATTTTTTCCTGTTTTTAAATTCTATACATGATATAATAGTTGTGAAAATAGAATAGTTGGATATTAGGTGCTTATTTAGCTTAATAGAGAATCAAGTGAAAAACTTGGACGGACCAGCCACTGTAAATGATTATAGTATTTCAAAAACCACTGGGAAACTGGGAAGGTGAAATATATTTCATAAGTCAGGAGAACTGCCTAGTATTGTCATAACCTTCTTGGACTAAGGGTTATTATGATATTAGTATATTATCTTAACCTTGTTGTTAAGATTTTTTTATTTAAAAAAGGAGAGATTATATGAAGAAGAGAATATCAAAAATATTATTATTGGCAATGATTTTAAGTTTATTGGTTCCACAATTTGTTTTGGCAGAAAATATTTACAAAGATCAAAGTGAAATATCAAATTGGGCAATAGATCATGTACTAAAGGCAACGGATAAGAAAATAGTTTCAGGTTACAATGGAAATTTTAATCCTAAAAACAATATAACAAGAGCAGAATTTACTAAATTAATTGTTGAAGCATTAAATATTAAAGAAGGTAGTGAAGATACCAATTTCTCAGATATAAAATCATCAGATTGGTATTATACTTATGTAAAAACTGCTTCAAGCAATGGAATTATAAAAGGTGCAAATGGTAAATTTAATCCAAATGGAGATATAACTAGAGAAGAAATGGCAGTTATTATTTCAAGAGGACTTGGATTAAAATCTGAGAATATTTCAAACTTTAAAGATTCTAAAAATATATCTAAATGGGCAGTAGAAGATATAAATAAAGTTGTTGGCAATGAAATAATATTAGGTTCTAATGGCAATTTCAATCCTAAAGATAAGGCAACTAGAGAGATGGCAGCTGTTGTTATAATGAGAGCTTATGATTATAAGAACATTCTTCCTGAAGATGTTAAGGTTAAGGAAGAAAAAGAACCAGAACCAGTTAAAGAAACTTCAATAAAGGAAATAATAAAAAAATCCATTGATAACTCAGTAGCATATTTACAAAAGGAAGTAAAAGAACCAATGGTTGGAAGTATAGGTGGAGAATGGGTTGTAACAGGATTAAATAGATCCAATAGAAATATTGATAATAAATTTAATGAAATATATTTAAATAATTTAGAAAAAACATTAAAGGAAAAGTCAGGGCAACTTCATAAAACTAGATATACCGAATATAGTAGAGTGATAATCGCATTAAACTCATTAAATAAAAATCCAAAAGATATATTTGAATATAATTTAGAAAAAGAAATATATGATATAAACAATGTAAAAAAACAAGGAATAAATGGACCTATATATGCTCTTATAGCATTAAATTGTAAAGATAGTACATTATCAGATGAAAAGAAAATAATGCTTGATTATATATTAGAGAATGAAATGGATAATGGTGGCTGGGCATTATCAAAAGATAATGGTAAAGGTGATGTAGATATAACTGCAATGGCAATACAAGCATTGGCACCATATAAAGATGAGCCTAAGGTAAAGGTTGCTATTGAAAGAGGAGTTAAACTATTATCAGATAGACAAGAAAATGATGGTGGATATACTAGCTGGGATAGTAAAAATTCTGAGAATGTATCTCAAGTTATAATGGCATTATCATCAATAGGAATAGATGCAAATAAAGATAGTAGATTTGTAAAAAATGAGAAGTCATTGATAGACTTTTTATTAGCTTATCAGATGGAAAGTGGTGGATTTAAACATGAAGAATCAGGTAAAGAAAATTTAATGGCATCACAACAGGCCAATCTAGCATTGATATCATATGAAAGATTTTTAAATGGAGATAATACTCTATACGATATGTCAAAATAATTGTTATAAATAGGTGATTATATGAAAAATACAAAAATACAAAAGTTGTTATTATTTCTTTTAGTATTGTCTTTAACATTATTTACAGCTTGTAAATCTAATTCGAAAATTGAAGATATTAAAGAAGATGAAAAAGAAGAACAAGCTATAGATGAAACAAAAGAGAAAGACAATGAAAAAAGTGAAGTAGTAAAGGAAGATAAGAAGGAAGAATCTAAAAAAGAATTAAAGAAAGAAGAATTAAAAGAAGGAAAAAGTGAAGATAAGAACAAAAACAAAGAAGAAAAAAAAAATATAGTTAAAAAAGAAGAAAGAGAAAAAAAAGATATAGTAAAGGAAGAATCTAAAAAAGTAGTTAAAAAAGAGGAGAAAAAGGAAGAAAAAAAACTTGAAATAAAGACTGAGAAAAAAGAAGCTCCAAAGGTAGAAAAAAAATCTAATACAGTTAGTTTCACTATATCTTCTAAAACTCTTTTAAATAATATGGATAAACTAGATAAAAATAAACATAGTTTAGTTCCTGAAAATGGAATTATCTATAGTGGAGAAGTGGAAGTAAAAGATGGAGAGTCAGTGTTTGATGTACTTTCTAGAGTTACTAGAAATGAAAAAATACATTTAGAATCTAGTTTTGTTCCTTTGTATAAAACGAGTTATATAGAAGGGATAAATAATCTATATGAATTTGATGCAGGTGAATTAAGTGGATGGATGTACAGTGTAAATGGTGAATTTCCAAATTACGGATCAAGTGAAATAAAAATAAAAGCAGGAGATACAATACTGTGGGAATATACATGTAATTTAGGTGAAGACATTGGTGGAAGGAATACTTTAAGTGAGTAGGTGGAAAATAATGATAGATAGTTTTTATGAATATCATCCTTTAGTAAACTTTATATTCTTTCTATTTATAATTGTTTTTAATATGTTTGTATTAAATCCAATATTACAGATTGTATCCCTTATAATAGGTGTTTATTATAAATATATATTATCAGAGGGCAATATAAATAAAAAATACATTATGTATTTTTTATTTATATTGTTATTTTCACCAATATTTAATGCTATTTTTAATAATCAAGGTGTTACAATGTTATTTTATTTATGGAATGGAAATCCTGTAACATTAGAATCAATACTTTATGGCTTATCATCAGGCTTAATGTTTTTAAATATGATTGTTTGGTTTTCTTGTTATAACGAAGTAATGACATCAGATAAATTTATGCATTTATTTAGTAATATAGCGCCTTCTCTTTCGTTGATAATATCAATGATATTAAGATTTGTTCCAAGATATTTAGAGAGAGTTAAAATAATATATAATTCGCAGAAAGCAATAGGCGAAGATTTCGAGGATGAAAATATAATAAAAAAAGGTAAAAGTGGTTTAAAAATACTTTCCATATTAACAACTTGGGCATTGGAAAATTCAATAGACACATCAGATTCAATGACAGCAAGAGGATATGGTATTGGTAAAAGAACAAGTTTTACCAACTATGTATTTACTAAGAGAGATAAGATTGTTCTTCTTATAATGATAATATTATTAACAATTATTTTATTTGGAATATTTAAGGGTGAATTAGAGATGGTATTCTTTCCATTTATTATATTCAATAAAGTTAGTGTAAATAATATATATATTTATATTTCATTTATTTTATTAACAAGTACACCAATAATTTTAAGTGTAGTGGAGGAAATTAGATGGCATTATTTAGAATTGAAAATTTAAGTTTTTCATATCCAGAAAAAGATAATTTAGCAATATCCAATATTGATTTAACAATTAATAAAGGAGAATTTATTGCAATATGTGGTAAAAGTGGCTCAGGTAAATCAACTCTATTAAGACATCTTAAACCAACATTAACACCTCATGGAAATAAATTAGGCAATATTATTTATAAAGATAACGATATAGGAGAATTAAATAAGGAAGAAGAAGTTAAGATAGGCTATGTATTTCAAAACCCAGATAATCAAATAGTAACTGACAAGGTATGGCATGAACTTGCGTTTGCACTTGAAAATTTAGGATATGATACAGGTAAGATAAGGTTAAGAGTAGCAGAAATGGCAAGTTTTTTTGGTATAGAAAATTGGTTTTATAAGAATACAAATGAATTATCAGGGGGAGAAAAACAGATATTAAATTTGGCTAGTATAATGGCAATGGATCCAGATATATTGGTTTTAGATGAACCTACATCACAATTAGACCCTATTGCAAGTAGAGAATTCTTAGATATTCTAAAAAGAATAAATGAAGATTTAGGAACTACAGTTTTTATTTCAGAGCATAGATTAGAAGATGTTATACCTATCTCTGAAAGATTAGTAGTGCTTGAAAAAGGTATAAAGATATTTGATGGAGATATTAGAGAAAGTGCAGAGGTATTAAAAAATAATGAAATATTCTATTCTTTTCCAAGCTCAATGCAAATCTATAATGGTTTAGAAAATCAAGGTTCCATGCCTATTAATGTTAAAGAAGGAAAGAGTTTTATATCGAATTATTTAAAGGATAAAACTACAAGAAATTTATCAGTAAAAAATATAGAAAAAACGAAAGATATAATAGAAACTAAGGAATGTTTTTATAGATATGAAAGAAATGGCGAAGATATAGTAAAAAATTTAAATTTAAAGATTGAAAAGGGAAAAATTCACTCTATATTAGGTGGAAATGGTACAGGAAAATCAACATCACTTTTTGTAATGAGTGGAGTATATACCCCATACAGAGGCAAGATTTTAATAAATGGAGAAGATATAAAGAATGCTAAAAAGAAAACTAAGATACTAATGTTACCTCAGGATCCGCAAACTATATTTATTAATAATAAAGTATTAGATGAATTGTATTCTTTAAATATATCAGAGAATAAAATTGAAGAGATGGTAGATTTTATGGAATTAAATAATTTATTAGAGTATCATCCTTATGATTTAAGCGGTGGAGAACAACAGAAACTTGGGTTAGCAAAGATATTATTACAAGAGCCAGAGATATTACTACTAGATGAGGTAACAAAAGGTTTAGATGGATATTTTAAAGACAAATTGGGAAATTATTTTAAAGAATTAGCTAATAATGGTACAACAATAGTTTTAGTAAGTCACGATGTAGAATTCTGCGCAAAATATTCTGACAGATGTTCACTATTTTTTGATGGAGATGCAATAACTACTGAAGATACAAGAAAGTTCTTTTCTGGTAATAGTTTCTACACAACAAAAGCAAATAGAATAATAAGAGATTATAATTCTAGTGCAATTACCGTTGAGGATGTGATAAATATATGCAAAAATTAAAAGATAAAATTTCTTATTTGATAGTCTTTATAATAATACCCATAATAATATATATGGGTAATAAAATGTTTAATGCTAAGTCGAATAGTAGAGCATATTATTTTATTAGTTTATCAATAATATTTTTAATAATGATACCATTTTTTATTTCATTTGAAAAAAGAAAACCAAATTCAAGAGAAGTTGTTATAATTGCAGTATTAACAAGTATAGCTATTGCTGGAAGAGGGGCATTTTTTATGTTACCGCAGTTTAAGCCAGTAACTGCAATCGTTATTATAGCAGGAGTTACTTTAGGAAAAGAGACAGGATTTTTAGTTGGAGCATTAACAGGATTTGGTTCTAATTTCTTTTTTGGGCAAGGTCCATGGACACCTTGGCAAATGTTTAGCTTTGGTATAATAGGGTTTCTATCAGGATTATTATTTAGTAAAGGTTTATTAAAAAAATCAAAAAAAGTATTATGTATTTATGGAGGATTAGTTACATTTATTTTATATGGATTAATAATGGATTTTGCTTCTGTTATTATGGCAACAGGTTATATTACAATACAGGGATATATAACTTCACTAATTGCAGGTTTAACATTTAACCTTATCCATGGAGCAGCAACAGTATTTTTCCTATATATATTATCAGATCCAATGATAGAGAAGATTGATAGAATAAAGATTAAATACGGTTTTATTGACATGAATTAAATAAAATTATAGAATAATCTTGTAAGCGTAGACATTATTTATTATAGAAAGAAGGTATTTTATGGCAGATTGTAATTCATGTCCGTCAAAAGATAATTGTACATCACAAGATACATGTAGTATAAAGAACAATCCATTTAATAATATAAAAAATGTAATAGGTATTATGAGTGGAAAAGGCGGAGTTGGAAAATCCACAGTATCAACAATGATTGCTAAGGATTTAAATAAAAAAGGTTTTAAAGTAGGTATAATGGATGCAGATATTACTGGACCTAGTATACCAAGACTTTTAGGTTTAAGTGATAAAAAGGCATTGGGAAGTCCAGATGGTATGATACCAGTTGAATCTCAAGATGGTATAAAGGCAATGAGTTTAAACTTTCTAGTTGAGGAAGAAGCAGATCCAGTTATATGGAGAGGTCCTATGGTTGGCGGGGTAGTAGAACAATTTTGGAATGAAGTGCTATGGGGAGAATTAGATTATTTAATAATTGATATGCCACCAGGAACAGGGGATGTAGCATTGACAGTAATGCAATCTATTCCATTATCAGGAATAGTGATGGTATCAGTTCCCCATGATATGGTTTCAATGATTGTAACAAAGGCAATCAATATGACAAATAAGATGAATATTCCAGTATTAGGTTTAGTTGAAAATATGGCATATGTACTATGCCCTAAATGTGGAGAAAAAATAGAGATTTTTGATTCTGAAAATATTATTGAATTCTTAAATGAAACTAACCTAGAATTACTTGGAGAATTTCCAATGACAAAAGGCATTGTAAATCTTGCAAAAAATGAAGAACTAGGCAATGAAATAGATAAAGAATTAGACAAAATAACTAAGAGAATAATTGAAAAATTATAACCTTTTATAAGGAGGTTAAGATATGGCAAGTGTATTAAGTTTTGCAATAGGAGTTTTTATACTATATATAGTTGGATCTATATTGATGTTTCCAATTAAAATGTTATTTAGAATGATAGGTAGTGCATTAGCTGGTGGGATACTATTAGTTGTAGTAAACCTATTTGGTAGTTTAATAGGTTTAAATATAGAAATAACACCTTTAAATGCAATTATTGTAGGAATCCTAGGAATACCAGGGGTAGTGTTATTATTAATCTTTGGTAGAAAGTAGTAATATTTGCAAATGTCAGACATTTCTGATATAAATATAGTATATGCAAATAATACTTGAAGTAAGGAGGAATTTACAAATGGCAGAATTAAAACTAAATGTAGGTTTAAGACAAGGAACAGGTAAAAATAAAGTTGGCAAGCTTAGAAAAGAAGAAGGACTTATACCTGGAATATTATATGGTAGCAATAAAGAACCTAGAAATGTTGAAGTTGATAAATTAGTTTTTGATAAAATTTATAAAGTAGCAGGAGGAAGTACATTAGTTGACCTTCTATTAGAAGGGGAAACGGTTCCTGTTTTAATAAAAGATGTTCAATCTCATCCATATAAAAATGAATACTTGCACATTGATTTCCAACAATTAGATATGACTCAAACAGTTAGAATGTCTATTCCAATTGCATTGGCAAATAGAGATACATTTGATGGACAAGACCTTGTATTAATGCAAGTACTAGATGAAGTAGAAATAGAAACATTACCTGGGGATATACCAGAAGTAGTTGAGATTGATGTAATAAATATGACAGTTGAAGAACCAGTATTGGTATCAGACTTAAATATTTTTGGAGATGAAAAATACACTATATTAACGGAAGCAGATGAAGTTGTAGCTAGTTTATTAGTTCCAACTGAAGAAGTAGAGGAAGAAGAGACAGATGAAGAAGTATCAGCAGATGTTCCTGTTGTAGGGGAAGAAGAGGAAGAATAAAATATATTAAAAAACAGGTTTATATAAACCTGTTTTTTATTTTATAAAGGTGAACTATGAAACTAAGAAATATGACTACAATATATATTAAATTAAATGATAAGATACTGTTATTATATAGAATAGGATCAAAAGTGGGAGAAGATTCCTGGAGAGGTTATGGAGGGCATTTTGAAGAAGAAGAATTAAATGATCCAAAAAAAGCTCTATTAAGGGAATTAGAAGAAGAATCCGGATTAATAAAAGATGATTTATATAATTTAAAATTAAGATATATAACAATTAGATTAAAAAATAATGAAATTAGGCAAAACTATTATTATTTTGCAGAATTAAAAAATAATAATATTAAATTAAAAAATAATGTTGAAGGATTTGCCAAATTTTTTGATTTTAAAGATATATTTTCACTAAAAATGCCATTTACAGCAAAGTATGTTTTAGAGCACTATTATAATATAGGAAAATATAATGGATATACTTATAGTGGAATAGCAAGTCAAGATAGAATTGATTTTATAAAAATGGACGAATTTTAAAGGGGAAGAAAATGAATACACCAATATTAAATGAAATAGATAGAATGAAAAAAAAGAAATATACAAATTTTCATATGCCAGGGCATAAGGGGTTAAATAGTCTTATAGATTGGAGTGAATATATTCCCTTTGGTGATTTGACAGAGGTTGGAAATTTAGATAATTTGCAAGCACCAGTAGGGATTATAAAAGAAAGCCAAGAATTTGCCAGTAAAATATTTAAATCCAAAGAGACAATCTACAGTATAAATGGAACAACAGGAGGGATTTATATTGGTTTAGGCGGATTGACAAATCCGGGTGATACGGTCCTAGTTCAAAGAAATTCACATAAATCCATATATAATAGTTGTATACTAAATAGATTGAATATAGAATATCTATATCCAAAAATTGAAAACAATATACTTACAACAATAAATCCAGAAGATATAGAGAAAAAACTAATTACAAATCCAGATATTAAAGTGGTTATTCTCACATCTCCAAACTATTATGGAATAGTTCAAAACATAGGCGAGATATCAAAAATTGTAAGAAAATATAATAGGTATTTAATGGTTGATGAAGCCCATGGATCTCATTTTGTATTTTCTGATAGACTTCCTAAATCCAGTCTAGAATACAATGCAGATATTGTTATACAAAGCACCCATAAGACCTTGCCAAGCTTTACCCAATCCTCTATGGTTCATATAGGTAGTGATAGAGTGGATATAAATAGAATAAGAGAGTTTTCAAATCTATATCAAAGTACAAGCCCATCCTATTTATTGATGCTATCACTGGAAATAGCTACTAATTATATGGCAAATGAAGGCAGAATAAAATTAAATGAAAATATTGATATTATAGAAAAATATATAAAAGAATTAGAAAATATTGAAGGCTTACATATATACAATAATGATAATAAAGATATAACAAAGATATTATTTAGTATAGATGGATATACAGGAAAAGAATTAGAAGAATTATTATATGTGGAAAATATATTTTTAGAAATGTCTGATTTGCACTATGGTTTAGCATTATCAACTGTAATGAATAGAAGAGTAGACTTTGAAATACTATTTAATAAATTAAAAGATATAGCTACTAATAGGGATAAGTATAAAATTGCAAAGAATTTTCATATTGATAATATACATACAATGGAGGAAAGTATATATCCAATTTATAAAGCTTTCTATATGAATAGTGAATTGGTTGAATTAGATTTTTCCGTAAACAAGATATCAAAATCTTATATAACTCCCTATCCACCAGGAGTGCCATTGCTTGTTCCTGGTGAAAGAATAACTTCAGATATACTTAAAGATATTAAAAATAAAAAGAAATTAGGATTTTATATATTAGGCTTAGTGGGAAATGATAAAAACTATATTGAGGTAATTGAGTAAAAATTCTAGGAATGATGGAAAATCAATGAAAATTAGGTTATAATATCATTATACTAAAAAAGAGGAGTGGATGATTTGGCAGGTAAATTTATAACTCTTGAAGGGCCAGATGGTTCTGGTAAAAGTACCATAATGAAAAAGATTAAAGAGTATTTTATAGATGAAGATATAGCATTCCTTCAAGTTAGAGAACCTGGTGGAACGGAGATAGGTGAAAAAATAAGAGATATCATCTTAGACAATGATAATATTGAGATGACACCGGAAACAGAAAGTTTACTATATGCTGCTTCTCGAAGTCAATTAGTAAATCAAAAGATTAAACCTAGTTTAAAAGAGGGTATAAATGTAATAAGTGAAAGATTTGTATTATCTTCACTGGCTTATCAAGGTATAGGTAGAGAATTAGGTGTAGAAAATGTAAAATCTATAAATGATTTTGGAACTGGTGGACTGTATCCAGACTTAACATTATTTTTCTACATAGATCCAGAAATAAGTCTTAGTAGAAAGACGGCTAGTGGTGGAGACAGACTAGAGTTAGAGGGGTCATTATTTCACAAAAAAGTTTATGAAGGATATATGGAATTGATAAAAAAATATCCAGAAAATATAGTTGTTATTGATGCCAATAAGACTGTTGAAGAAGTTTACAATGAAAGTATTTTTTATATAAAAAAGATATTAAATAAAGAGGAGGATTAATATGAAATTAATTATATCTATAGTACAAGATCAAGATGCTCCAAGTTTAATTGACGAATTGACAGAGGCAGAATTTAGAATTACTAAACTTGCATCTTCAGGAGGTTTCTTAAAATCAGGAAATACAACTCTTTTAATGGGCGTAGAAGATGATAAAGTTGATGAAGCATTAAAAATAATTGAAGATAATTGTAAAACTAGAGAAATAACAACTTCTCTACTAAGTGTTACTATGCCAGGAGATACTTATATACCATATCCTTTAGAGGTAAGTGTTGGTGGGGCTACAATCTTTATAGTAGATGTTGATAAGCATATAAAATTATAAGGAGGCTAAGTATATGATACTAGTAATGGCAGTAATACATGGAGAACACACAAGTAAGATTACTAGAAAGTTAATGGAAAATGACTTTAGAGTAACTACATTATCATCTACTGGCGGATTTTTAAAAGCTCGTAATGAGACCCTGTTATTAGGTTTTGAAGATGAAAAATTGGATAAATTAGTTGAAGTTCTTGAAGAAGAGTTTGAAAAGGTAAGTGTTAAACACGGTTCAAGAGATAATGAAGAAGTACCTTTAAACACTGCTAATTTATTTGTTATGAAATTAAACCAGTTTCTAAAAATCTAGCTGGAGGAAAAAATGAATTTAGATAAAATAGTTGGACATGAAGATATTATACAGGGATTGAAGTCTGCTATAGACAATAATCAAGTATCTCACAGCTATTTATTTCAAGGAGAAGAGTCTGTAGGCAAGAAAAAATTAGCTATGTTTTTTGCCAAGACTCTTCTTTGTGATAAAAAGGGAAATACACCTTGTAATAATTGTAGTTCATGTCATAAATTTGATAGTTTTAATCACCCAGATTTTTTATTAATAGAATCTGAGAAAAATATTATAAAAAAAGAAAAAATAGATGATTTTTTAAAGACAATACAGACCTATCCATTAGAAGGGGATAGAAAAGTAGTTATTATAGATAATAGTCATTTTATGAGATTAGAAACACAGAATGCATTATTAAAAACCTTAGAAGAACCACCAAATTATATGAATATTATTTTAATAACAGATAATGTCCAAAAACTTATAGGAACCATTCAATCAAGATGCCAAATTATAAATTTTTATCCTGTAGATATAAACTTTATAGAAGAAATGTTAATAAATGAATATGGAAAAACTACAGATGAAGCTAGATTTATAGCAAGTTTTACAAAGGGTTCAGTGGGAAAAAGCATAAATATCTCTCAATCAGAAGAGTTTTTTAATATGAGAAATGAACTTTTAGATATATTAGATAAAATAATTATAAATAGAGATAAATCAAAAATATTTTCATCTAAAGAATTTTTTGAAAACTATAAAGATGAATATATAGAGTTATTAGATATTATTATATATTGGTTTAGAGATCTTTATATTTATAAAGAGATAGGTGAGAACAGTTTAATAATCAATAGCGATAGATATTTAAGCTTGGAAGGACAAAGTATATTAAGTTTTAATAAAATTAATGATATAATAGATAATGTAATAGATACAAAAAGAAATTTATCTTTTAATATAAATTATCAGTTGGGAATAGAGACCATGCTTTTAAATATGCAGGAGGTATAGAATGGTAAGAGTAGTAGGAGTGAGATTTAAAAAAGCAGGTAAGATATATTACTTTGATCCAGAGGACCAAGATATAGAAACAGAAGACAATGTAATAGTAGAAACTGCAAGAGGTTTAGAGTTTGGACAGATAGTTATAGGTCCAAGAACTGTAGATGAAGAAGAGATAATCCAGCCATTAAAAAGGGTTATAAGAAAAGCTACAGAAGAAGATGTAGAAAAAGACAAAGAGAATAAGGCTATGGCTAAAGAGGCTCTTAATATATGTACAAGTAAAATATTAGATCATGAACTAGATATGAGATTAATAGATGTAGAATATACATTTGATAATAATAAAGTTATTTTTTATTTTACCTCAGATGGAAGAGTTGATTTTAGAGATTTAGTAAAGGATCTAGCAACAATATTTAAGACAAGAATAGAGCTAAGACAAATTGGTGTTAGAGATGAAAGTAAGATGGTTGGAGGAATAGGACCATGTGGTAGAGAAATCTGCTGTGCTAAATTTTTAGGAGATTTTGAGGCAGTGTCCATAAAGATGGCAAAAGACCAAGGACTTTCATTAAATCCGACAAAAATATCAGGTCTATGTGGAAGACTTATGTGTTGTTTAAATTATGAACAGGAAACTTATAAACATCTTAAAAAAGATATGCCTGAAGTTGGTGTTAAGGTATTAACTCCAATGGGCAAAGGTATTATAATCGATACCTACATTCTTTTACAAATGTTAAAAGTAAAAGTTCATCTAGAAGATGATACAGAAGAAATCTTTAACTATAGAATTGATGAAGTTATTTTAGAAGGAGAACCAAAGAAACAAAAAGAAGAGAAAATTGAGAAAGAACTTATAGAAGAATTTAATGAAGAATAAATTTATAATGGAAAATAAAATAATTATATAAATTACTTTCAAATTCTACTTATATTTGGTAAAATGATATAAGTAGAATAAGGAGGTGACAGAAATGGCTTATAAAATTACAGATGATTGCATTATGTGTGGTGCTTGTGAAGCAGAATGTCCTACAGAAGCAATAAGTGAAGGAGATTCAACATACATAATAGATGCTGATAAATGTATTGATTGTGGAGCGTGTGCAAACGTATGTCCTACTGATGCACCTCAACCTGAGTAAAATATATAATGCATTACAAAAAGACCCTATATAAGGGTCTTTTTTATAATCAAATGAGGGATATAATGATAAATACAAATGAAAGAATAGATATAATACCAGGAACAGAACTAAAATTAATTCAAGACAAGAGTAAATTTTGCTATGGGATTGATGCAATATTACTTTCTTCATATGCAAAGATAAAAAAAGATGATATTGTATTAGATTTAGGAACAGGAACTGGGATTATAGCTTTAAGAATATATGATCGATATAAACCAAAAAAAGTATATGCCATAGAGATACAAGAAGAAATGGCAGAATTAGCAAAAAGGTCATTAGAGTTAAATAATATAAAAGAGGATATTGAAATTTTAAATATGGATATAAAATATATTTCAGATAGATTTGAAAGAAATTCTGTAGATATAATAGTATCAAATCCACCTTATATGAAAGAAGGGGGAGCACTTTTAAATCCAAATATATCTCTATCAATAGCAAGGCATGAGATACATTGCAATATAGAAGATATAATAAGAGAATCAAGTATAGTATTAAAAGAAAAATTAGGTAAATTATATTTAATTCATAGACCAAATAGACTTGTAGATATATTTTATTATGGAAGAGAATATAAATTAGAACCAAAAAGAGTTTGCTTTATTCACCCAAGAGAAGGAAAGGCAGCAAATTTGGTATTAGTTGAATTAGTAAAATATGGGCAGAATGAATTAATTTTAGATAATCCAATAAATGTTTATGATGAAAATAATAACTATACTGAAGATATAATTAAAATATATGATAGGAGAGGTGAAGGAAATGATAAATGGTAAACTATATATATGTCCTACACCAATTGGCAATTTAGAAGATATTACAATAAGAACTATAAATACATTAAAAGAAGTGGATTTAATAGCAGCAGAAGATACAAGGCATAGTGGAGTGTTGTTAAAGCATTTTGAAATAAATAAGCCACTAACTTCT
>RRZU011230323.1_pt1 | contig 14449 bp, 11 predicted proteins | sample 2165561 | NCBI WGS metagenome assembly RRZU01 (sample SAMN10456909, study PRJNA506462) | wastewater metagenome | isolation source: wastewater sludge | place: USA: Moscow, Idaho
CGCGCCCACATCACCGCCCGCGACCAGGTATGCCGCGCACCCGGCTGCCACCACCCAGCCGGCCCCACCGACCTGGACCACCGCACCCCCTGGCCCACCGGCCCCACCACCACCAGCAACCTCGACACCCTGCACCGCACCCACCACCGGCTCAAGTCCAGCCGCCTCTGGGGCGCCACCCACAACACCGACACCGGTGCCCTCACCTGGCACACCCTCACCGGCCGCAGCTACACCACCTACCCACACGACTACCTCGACACACCACGGCACACCCTGGGGGCCGACCACCACCACGACGACCACCACCACGACGACCGCCACGACGACGACCGCCACGACAACGACCACGACGGACGGCCGCCCATCGACATCGACCGCCATGACGACGGGCTGCCGCCCATCGACATCCACCCGACCCGCCGGTCCACACCCACAAACCCGCCAGGCCAATCACCCAACCCCGCCACCACCACAGAATCACCTGTCCCACACGACGACCCACCACCACCCTTCTAACCCAGGCGATCCAACCTGAGCGACGGGACGCCAGGTCGACCGATCCTCAGCCCAGTCACCCGGGGTCGATAGGGCCGGGTCGCAGTCGCGCCCGGGAGGGGGCGCGCGGCATACAGTGTCGGCATGCCCAGCCTGGCCCACGAAGCGCTCGCCGCGTTCATCGGGTTGGCCGGCCGACGTCAGGCGCAGGACGTGCCGGGCATGGACCGCGAGATGATGGCGGCGCAGATCCGGCCCCGGCACTTCGCCCCGCCCCGCAATCTCGACCGGCATGTGGCGCTGCGGCTGCACCGTGACCACGGCTGGCGGGTCTACGAGATGGCCCCCTGGGGCCGGTCGCTGCCCGAGCACCGGGTCGTCTACTTCCACGGCGGTGGCTACGTCGCGGAGATCGACCCGGGCCATTGGGCCGTATGCCGCCGCGTCTCACGGCTCGTGCCGGCCCGGGTGAGCGTGCCGATCTACCCGCTCGCTCCCGGCACCACCGCAGCCCGCACCGTGCCGACGGCGGTCGACATCGTCGCCGACATCGTGCGCGATGCCGGCGACGACGCCCTCGTGACGCTGATGGGCGACTCGGCGGGCGGTGGGCTGGCACTGGCGGTGGCACAAGGCTTACGCGACAAGGGAATCGGGCGACCCCGGCTCGTCTTGGTCGCCCCCTGGGTCGATCTCACCATGACCGATGAACTGATCGACGTCACCGGCACCCGCGATCCGATGCTGTCCATGCCTCGGCTGCGCCGCGCCGGTGAGCTGTATGCCGGTGACCTCCCCGTCACCGACCCCAAGGTCTCGCCGATCTTCGGGAGCCTGAGCGGGCTGGGGCCGATGACGATCCTCGTCGGCACCCGCGACCTGCTGTTGCGCGACTCGCAGCGGCTGCGCGATCTCGCGGTGGCAGAGGGAGTTTCGGTCGACTACCACGAGGGTGAGGGCCTCATCCACGTGTGGCCGATCCTGCCTCTGCCCGAAGCACGCCAGGCCCGGCGGGCCATCGTCGGCTCGATCCGCAGCAGTGCGGGGCCGGCCGTCGAGCCGACGCAGTCACCCCGTGGAGCCGGTCACCGGCTTCCGTGACGGGATCGTGGTCGGCCCGGTGGGGGTGGGAGCCGCCGTGACCCAGATGGAGATCGGCACGAGTACGGCACTGTCGTCGGTGACCCGACCGCACACCCCGAGCGCGTCCGGGTGCAGCGTGATCCGCCCGACCGCCGGCAAGCCGTACTGGCGGGTCACCGCCACCGTCGCGCAGCTGCCGACCACCGTGTCGGCCCGGGTCACCCGCTCGGTGATCCAGATCGTCGAGCGCTCGGACAATCGCAGGGCCAGCCGGCTCGCCGGCACCTGCGCCGACGAAGCGGCCGGGTCGGAGGTCGTGGCCGGAACGCTCGCGGCTGTGGCCCGAGTCGTCGACACCGGCCCGAGCGACTGCCCGGCCCGGTGCGGGACCGGCACGGCACCCACCAACGTCAGCGTGCCCCCGACGCCGACACCGGCGAGATTGCCGGCGATCCGGCCCGGGGCCGAGGCGTTGCGCAATGCCTGGGCACACTCCTTGGCCGGCGCCCCCAACGCCTCGCCGGCGACGGTGCGACCCAGGACATAGAGGGCACTCACCGTCACCTCACCCAGCTGACCGGAGATCGGCTCACCGAAATCGACGCTGACACAGTCACCTTCACGTAGGTCAGTCGATGCCGCCGTGACTTGGCGGAACACGTCGGCGCTGTCGGCCCAGCCGAGGGTCTGCGGCAGGCCCGTGCCGACCTGCAGCCGCAAGCCCCAGTCCTCGATCGAGTGCACCCGCCCCACGTAGACCGGTGGCGGGTCGGCCGGGATCTCTCCCACCGCGCCCCCGCTGCTGCACGCCGCGAACCCCGAGGCGCCAAGGGCGGCCCCGGCCATCGCCGCACCGCTGCGGCGCCACCGGGGCCGGCCGGCTCGGTCGCGCATCAGGGCCCTGCTCGTATGCCGTGTGTTCACACCCACCATTGTCCGCCCCGCCGGTCACCGCCCCGGCGGCGCACCGCCGCCGCCCGGGAAGCCACCCCCGCCGCCGGGCACCCGGACGTTGCCGCCGATGCCGCCGACCCCGGTCAATCCGCCTCCGACACCTGGGAATCCGCCGTTCGTCGGCAGTGGCTGCGACGCGTCGCCGATGACGACGACATCGCCGAGGGCCAACCCGGACACGACCTCCACAAGGCCACCGCCCATGGCGCCGGTCTGCACGCTGACCCGGGCGTTCAGCCCGTCCTTGACGACGCCGACCGAGCCGACCCCCGTCGACACGGCCGTCACCGCGGACGCCGGCACGGCCAGCACCCCGTCGACGCGTTGCACGATGATCGACACGGTCGCCCGCCCGCCGGTGCCCAGCGCCTCGGGCAGGCCCGAGACGAGGACGTCCGCGGCATACGTGGGCGTCGCCGACGTCGACGACGTGGTCGGCAGCAACGACACCGCCGCCACCTTCCCGTCGACCGCGGGCAACCCCGGCACCGTGACATGGGTGGACTGCCCGACGTGCACCGTGGCCAGACTGGCCTGCGGCACCTGCACCGTCACCTTGCTCGCACCGGAACCGATGATCTGTATGCCGCTGCTCGGCCCGGCCGCGTCACCGACCGCCCACGCGATCGCGCCCACCACACCGTCCATGGGAGCCACCAGTGCTGCCGCCGCGAGGTTGTCCTGCGCCTTCGCCAATGCCGCCTCGGCGCTGGTCACCCCCGCCTGGTCGGTGATCAGCCGCGACTGCGACACCCCGGCCGACCCGCCACCGGCCGCAGCACCAGACGCTGAGCCGCTGCGCGACGCGGCCGACGACCCGGAGGTGCTGGCTCGGGCCTGGGCCAGCGCCTGCGCCTGCAACTCCTGCGACCAGCTGCGCAACGACGACCCGGCCCGCTGCTCAGCCGTCGACACCGCACCCAAGGCATCGAGGCAGGCCGCGATCTCCTCGGGTGTTGCCGACGGGCTGCCGGTGCCGGTCGCGGTGCTGGTGGTGGTGGTCGAACTGGTGCTGGTGCTCGTGCTCGTCGAGCTGGTGCTCGTGCTCGTCGAGCTGGTGATCGTGCTCGTCGCGCTGGTACTGGCGCTCGTGCTCGTGCTCGGCGGTGCGGTGGTCGGCGGTGGGGTGCCGCCGAGCACCGGAGCGCAGGCCCGGTCGGCGGACTGTTGCGCCGTAGCGACCGCGGCGAGTGCTTGTTGCGCGGGGTCGGTGGGGCCGGTGTTCGCGGAGCCCGAGCGTTGCGGGGTGGTCGTCGCCGCGGTGCCGCTGCCGGCGCCGGAGGAGCGGGAGGCACTCGAGGCGCTGCTCGTGGCACTCGCCGCGCTCGCGGCCGCGGCGGCAGCCAGGTCGGTGGCCAGTTGCGCGCGGGCCTGGTCCAGTTGCGACTGGGCGTCCAACACGCTCTGCTGCAGCGCCGTCGGGTCGATCGTCGCAAGCAGTTGCCCGGCGCTCACTCGGTCGCCGACCCGCACCGAGACTGCCGTGACTGTGCCCGACACCGGGAAGGCAGCGGTCACCTGCGCCACCCGCGTCACCGTGCCGGTCAGCGTGAGGGTCGACTCGATGCTCGACCGGGTCACCCTCGCTGTCGTGAGCGCCGCAGCCGGCCCACCACCCGCGGCGCCGTTCGCGGCATACGTGCCGCCGATCGCGACGAGTGCGACTGCCGCGGTGACGACGACCGCAGGGACCCATCGGGGGCGCTGCAACCGGACCACTCGCGCAGCTGTCACGAGGTGCCGCCGGTCGCCCGCGGGCCACCACCTGGCCCGAAGCCGCCGAATCCGCCACCGGTGCAAGCTCCCTGGACCGCCGCGCTGAGCACGATGCGGGTCGCGGTGATCGCGCCCGTCGGGTCTGCGGCGCCCTGCGCGTTCGCGCAGCCGCCGACCTTGACGTCGGCCCCGGCTGCGGCGCGGGTCACCGTCACCGTCGTCTGCGCGCTCGTCGTCACCTCGATCGACGCGGTCGTCGGCGAGGCCCCCGCCCCCGCGCCGGGCGTCGCGAAGCCACCGATGTGCAGACCCTCGACCGTGAAACCTTGCCCACCGACCCCCGTGACGACCCCGATCACCACGGAGCCACGCCCACCCGGTCCGCCCGGGCCCGGGCCGTCGGTGCCGCCGGGTCCGTCGCCGGTGGGGCGGGAGGGGCGCCCCGTGGCGCCGGCGGGCAGCCCGCCCTGGCCGCGCGCGTCACCGGAGAGACACCCGGCGGCCCCCGCCACCGCCGGGCTGACCGAGACCGAGACAGCAGTGACCGGACCGCCAGCGGCCGCGGCATCCGAGCCAGTCGCGTCGGCGCGGACCGTGATGCACGACCCAGTGGTCACGTCGGCGAGCGCGCCGGGCGTGAGTTGGGCGAAGACGGTCGTCGGCGTCCAGGTCACCGCAGTCTGCTTGCTCTGGGTCTGCACCTGCATCGTCGACCCGTCGACGGCAGCGATGAGCCCCGAGACGCCGGGGGTCCGTGGCGTGCGGCTCGCGGTCGCCGTGGGCGCGGCGGCCGTCGGAGCTCCGGTCGCGGTGCCGGTTGACCCGCCACCGCACGCGCCGAGGGTCAACGACGCCACGGACACGACGACCGCGACCCGGGTCGAACGACGGGCGAAGAACTGGGTGACGCGTGACGTGTTCTGCACGGGAATCCTATTCGCTGCGAAGGGCTTCGATGGGGGCGAGTCGGGCGGCTCGGCTGGCCGGGTAGACACCGGCGCCGATGCCGATGAGCAGAGAGACCCCGAGCGCTGCCGCGGCGGCCAGGGGCGAGATCGTGACGCGTTGGCCGATGACGCCGGGCAGCACGGCGGCGCCCAGCAGCCCCAGGCCGATCCCGGCGACGCCGCCGACCAGGCCGAGCAGGCTGGCCTCGACGATGAACTGTCGCAAGATGATTCGCGGCGTTGCGCCGAGTGCCTTGCGCAGGCCGATCTCCCGGACCCGTTCGGTGACCGAGACGAGCATGATGTTCATGACGCCGATCCCCCCGACCAGCAACGAGATCGCCGCGATCCCGCCGAGCAGCACGGTGAGGATGCGGGTCGTCGTCGTCGCCGTCTCGACGATCGCCTGCTGGCTGCTGACCGTGAAGTCGGCCGCCGAGATGGTCACCCCGTGGCTGGCCAGCAGCACGTTCGTGGTCTGCTGGTATGCCGCGGAGAGACTCTGCTGGTCACGCGCCTCGATGTAGATCGTCGAGACCGAACGCGGATTGGCGCCGGAGGCAAGCCGATTGGCGTAGGTGGTCTGCGGCACGACGACGAGGTCGTCCTGGTCGCCGCCGGTCGTCGAGCCGGCCGCGTCGAGCAGCCCGATGATGGTGAGATTCTGCCCCCCGACGGTGATCGTCTGCCCGACCGGCGAGAAGGCGGCTGCGCCGGTGAGCAATTGGCTGGCCGTGGTCTGCCCGAGCACCGCGACCGGGCTCTCGGCGGCAACCTCGGCGTCGGTGAAGAAGCGCCCCGTCGCGACCGTGCGAGCCCGCACCGAGGCCCACTCCGCCGACGAGCCGACGACGCTCGTCGTCCAGTTCGTCGACCCGGCGAGCACCGACAACGACGACTGCGAGACCGGGGCCACCCGGGCGATGTCCGGCGCGATCCTCGGATCGGCCAGCAGCGCAGCGTCGTCGACCGTCAGCGTCGTGGCACTGCCGCGACCGCCACGCAGCCCCGACGTGTTCGTCGAACTCCCTGGCGACACGATGAGCAGGTTGGACCCGAGCTTGCTGATCTGCTCGGTCACCTGGGCCTGCGCCCCTTGCCCCAGCCCCACCGTGAGCATCACCGCAGCGATGCCGATGAGGATGCCCAACACCGTGAGACCACTGCGCATCCGCCGGGTGCGCAACGCCTCCAGCGCGGTGCGCAGCGTCTCCGGCCAGCTCACCGGGGCACCCCACGCGGATCGAGCGCCGTCACCGACGACTCTTCCAGACGCCCGTCCCGCATCACCACGACCCGCCCGGCCTGCGCCGCGACCTCGTGCTCGTGGGTGATGAGCACGATGGTGCGGCCCTGGTCGTGCAGGTCGCGCAGCAGGGCCAGCACCTCCGCCGTCGAGGCGGAGTCGAGATTGCCGGTGGGCTCGTCGGCGAGGATGAGATCCGGTTCCGTCACCAGCGCCCGGGCCACCGAAACCCGTTGTTGCTGACCGCCGGACAGCTCCGTCGGCCGGTGATCGACCCGGTCGGCCAGCCCTACCCGAGTCAGCGCCTCGATCGCCCGACGCCGCCGCTCGGGGCGGGAGACACCGGCATACACGAGCGGCAGTTCCACGTTGCGCCAGGCCGCCAGGCTCGCCAGCAGGTTGAACTGCTGGAAGACGAAGCCGATCCGCTCGTTGCGCACGAACGCCAACTGCTGCTCGCCCATGCCGCTGACATCCTCGCCGGCCAGCCAGTAGTGCCCGCTCGTCGGCACGTCGAGGCACCCGAAGATGTGCATCAGCGTCGACTTCCCCGAACCGGACGGCCCCATGATCGCCAGGTAGTCACCCACCCGCACCGTCAGGTCGACCCCGCGCACCGCCTCGACCTGCAGACTCCCGCTCGCATAGGTCTTGCGCACCTCGGCCAGCCGCAACAGCACGTCGTCGTCGTTCTTGGGCTCGAAGATCGCCTCCGGCACAACCCCTTCGGCACCCGTATGCCGCGTCACGGCGCACCTGCCGGCGGTGGCCCCTGCTGCCCCTGCTGGCCCTGTTGTCCTTGCTGGCCCTGTTGGCCCTGCTGCCCTTGCTGGCCGCGCGTCCGGGTCGCGGTGCTCGGCCCGCCGCCGAAGCCGGCGGCCCGCTCGACGAGCACGAGGTCACCCTCGGCCAGGCCGGAGGTGATCTGCGTGAGAGTGCCCTGCACCATGCCGATCTGCACCGGAGTGGCGACCTGCTGGTCACCGACCACCTTGGTCACCACGGTGCGGCCACTCTCGGTGCGGATCGCGGCGGTCGGCACGGTGAGCGCGTCGGTGATCTCGCGCACGATGATCGAGACGCTGGCGGAGCCCCCGGCATACAGGCCCGTCGGAGAGCCGGTGACGGCGACGGTGACCGGGAAGCCGGCCACCCCGTTGGCGGTGGTGGCGACCACGCCGATCGTCGACACCGTGCCGAAGACAAGATTGCGGGCACCGGTGGGCAGGATCTGCACCTGCAGGCCGGGCTTGAGCGAGGGCAGGTCAGCCGAGGACACCGACGTCCACACGGTCCAGGCGTCCGTCGTGATGACGACGATCTGCGCGGTGGTCGAACCGCCCGAGCCCGACTGACCATTGGCCGCGGAGCCCGACCCGCCACCACCTGACCCGGCACTGCCCGAGCCACCGGAGGAGCCCGATGACGTGCCGCCTCCGGCGACCTGGTCGCCGGGCACGATCGACACGGCCGCGACCGTGCCGGCGATCGGCGAGACGAGCGTGGCCCCACCGAGGGCGGTCTTCGCGCTCGCCAATTTGACTGTCGCGGCGGCCAGTTGCGAGCGAGCCGCGGTGATCTGCAAGGTCGTCGCCGTCGTGGTCGTCGAGACCTGCGAGAGATTGGCGCGCGCCGCATTGACATTGGCCTGGGCGAGCTCGACCGCGGTCTGCAGGTCGGTGGAGTCGATCGCTGCGACCGGCTGCCCGGCCGCCACCGAGTCACCGACCTTGACCGACACGCTTGTCACGGTGCCCGACGAGGCGAACCGCAGGTTCGACTGCACCTTCGGATTGATCGTGCCCGAGGCACTGACCGTCTGGCTGAGGGTCTGCACGCTCGCCGCGACCGTGCTCGTCGAGCTCACGGCCGTCGCGGCGGTCGCCGTGCGGCCGCGCCAGAACCACCACCCGCCCCCCGCAACGAGCACGAGCCCGAGCCCGAGCCCGAGGGCCACCCACCGCCAGCGGCGGGGCCCGGTGGCGGAGAACGTGGGGGCGGTCATCAGTGCCTCTCGTGGGCGGGACCTGTGCCGTACGTGCCGACGCAACCAGGCCAACCTGGGCAGGCGCCCGGCGCAACCTGTGCGCACGCTGTGCGTGTCTCATGGGGTCCGCCGCCCGGGGACCGCCCGACAGGTGGACCACTGCCGCGGCATACCTCAGATGCATCTAAGATAGATACAACATGTCTGCATCATCCTCCACGACCCACGACGTCGTCCACACCCCAGCCCCGGCCACTCACCCAGACCCAACCCACCCAGCTCCAGTTCACCCCGCTCCAGCTCACCCAGCTCCAGCTCACCCCGCGCACCAGCCGGCGGCCAGCGAGCGGGTCTACGAGCACGTCAAGCACGGCATCCTCGACGGCCATCACCCGGGCGGCACGCTGCTCACCGAGGGCGAGCTCGCCGAGGCCGTCGGGGTCTCGCGCACCCCCGTCCGCGAGGCGCTGCTGCGTCTGGCCGCGGAGGGGCTGGTGCGGCTCTACCCGAAGAAGGGCGCCCTCGTCGTGCCGGTCACCCTCGACGAGGGGCGCGAGCTGCTGGAGGCACGCTCGGTCATCGAATCCTGGGCGGCCCAGGCCTGTTGGCCCCGGCGCACCGAGGTGCGCGAGCGGCTGCTCACCCACTTGGCGGGCATGCGCACCGCCCGCGGGCACGGCGACATCCTCGGCTTCGCCGAGCAGGACCGGCTCTTCCACGAGGCCGTCGTCGCAGCCGGCGGCAACGCGATCCTGCTGCGCACCTACCGGGGCCTGCGCGACCGGCAGTTGTGCCTGCTGGCAGCCGACCTGCGGATGTCCGAGGCCCGGATGGACGCCTCCCTCGCGGCCCACGAGACCCTGGTGCGCGAGTTGGACACCGGCACCCCGGACAGCTTCCGCCGCGCCTGCCTCGAGCACATCGAGGTCGCCTCCGCCGCGTTGCGGGGGCCGCGATGAGCGCGGTGGGCACCCGGCATACCGACCCACCCACCGCCCTCGAGCGCCGCCAGCTGCACGACATCGGCCGGCGCCGCGCGTGGGCGGTCTGGGCCGCCGCGGTCAGCGTCTACATGCTCGCCGTCGCCTATCGCACCTCGCTCGGGGTGGCCGGCCTCGCGGCGACCGAGCGGTTCGGGGTCAGCGCGGCGCAACTGGCCAGCTTCACGGTGCTCCAACTGGCCTTGTATGCCGCGCTGCAGCTGCCGGTCGGCGTGCTGCTGGATCGCTTCGGCTCGCGCCGGATGCTGCTCGTCGGACTCACCCTCATGGCCCTCGGGCAGACCGGTTTCGCGGTGTCCGCGAGCTACCCGGCGGGTCTGGCCTCCCGGGCCCTCATCGGCGCCGGCGACGCGATGATCTTCGTGTCGATCCTGCGCCTCGTGGGCGTCTGGTTCCCCGCCCGGCGGGTGCCGCTGCTGAGCCAACTCACCATGCAGATGGGCATGGTCGGCTCGATCGCCGCGACCGTACCGCTCACCCAGGCCCTGGCCCGGCTGGGCTGGACCGACACCTTCCTCGCCTCGGTGGCCGTCGCCGGGGTGAGCGCCGCGGCCCTGCTGACCCTCGTGAAGGACTCCCCGTGGTCCGGCACGCCCCAGGAGGCGATTCGGATGCGCGAGGCCGCCGCCGCGGTCCGCGAGACGTGGGCACTGCCCGGCACCCGGATGGGCGCGTGGACCCACTTCACGACGAGCTTCGGCCCCGGCGTCTTCGGGCTGCTGTGGGGCTACCCCTTCCTCGTCAAGGGCGAAGGCCTGGACCCCACCCTCGCCGGGTGGCTGCTCATCGCGATGACCGGCGCGTCGGCGGTGGCCGGTCCGCTCATCGGTCGCTTCACCGCGCGCCGGCCGATCCACCGGGCCGACCTCGTGCTCGGCATCGTCGGGGCGATCAGCGCCGCATGGGTCGTGCTGCTGGCCTGGCCCGGCCCGGCCCCGCTCGGGGTGATCGTCACCGTGCTGCTGATCACCGCGGTCGGCGGCCCCGGCTCCGGTGTCGCCTTCGACATGGCCCGGGCCTTCAACCCGCACGAACGCATCGGCAAGGCCCTGAGCATCGTGAGTATCGGCGGTTTCACCGCGATGCTCGCCGCGATGGGGCTCATCGGCGCGATCCTGGACCACCGCGCCCCCGGCGGCCCGCAGACCTACACCCTCACCGACTTCCGGGTCGCGATGTCGGTGCAGTTCGCCTTCTGGGCCTTCGGGGCCGTGCAGATCCGCCGCTACCGCAGTCAGACCAAGGCCCTGCTCACCGACCACCACCCCGAGGCCTGGCATGCGCTGCGCCGCGGCGAACTGCTGCTGCCCGGCATCTCGGCCCGCCGCTGAGCCTGCCCTCTCGCGGCTGCGGGAGGATGACCGGCATGGACGCACGCGAATGGGACGCCCGGTATGCCGCGGCGGCCGCCGCCGCCGACACAGTGTGGTCGGTCACGCCGAACGCGACGATCGCCACGCTCACCGAAACACTGCCCGCTGGGCGCGCGCTCGACATCGCCTCCGGAGAGGGCCGCAACGCCATCTGGTTGGCCGAACGTGGCTGGCAGGCAACGGCACTGGACTTCTCCGAGGTCGCCACCGCCCGTGCTCGCGAGCTCGCCGCCGCCCGTCTCGGGGCGTCGGCCACCCGGTTCGAGGCGATCGCTGCGGACGTCCTCGGCTGGCCGGGCTGGGAGGGGGCGCGGGCGGCATACGACCTCGTGCTGGTCGTCTTCCTGCACCTGCCTGCGCCACAGCGCCGGAACGTGCACCGGCATGCCGCGGCCGCGCTCGCCCCCGGCGGGCGGCTCATCGTGCTCGCCCACGACCGCAGCAATCTCACCGACGGCGTCGGCGGCCCACAGGACCCGGCGCTGCTGCCGACGCCCGACGAGGTGGTCGCGGACCTCGACGACACCGGGCTGCGGATCGAGCGCGCCGAGGTCATCGACCGAGTGGTGCCGGTGCCTGACTCGGCTGCCGGCCCCGGCGCGGCCGAGTCACAGGTGGCCCGGGACTGCCTCGTCGTCGCCGCCCGCCCGGCGTGAGGAAGAACGTCCCGAAAAGCGTGTCATGAGGTGCGGGACACTGCGTCTCATAGTCGACCACGGCGCGCCGGACGGACACCGCCCCAGCCCGATCGGAAGGCCTGGTCGATGGGGCCGGCAAGACTCCGCAGTACCGCACGACACCGCCGGCATGCGCGCTCGACCGAAGTCCCCGATTCGGCTGAGAAGGCACGGCGGTGCGGGGACAATGGCTCGAAACCGGGCATCCTCGCCGGCCACCCCCGTCTTGCCCCCGAGACACGGTGGCGACGAGAACGCCCGCACGATCTGGCAGTACCGCACGACCGCACCACAAGCAAGACTCCGCACACGTGAACGTCGTGGTGCTCAGTACCGCACGCTCGACACGATGGGCCGGCCTCCAGCTGCAATGGAGGTCGGTCCATCGTCATGTCGGCTCGTCTCGCGACGTCTCGGCGCGTCTCGTCGTGTCGTGTCTCGCCGTGTGGTTGCCGGGTGGTTGCCGTGTGATCGACGCGTGGTCAAAGCGCAGGATCGACGGGCGGCACGTGACGCGGCGAAAGATCTTGCAGAAATCTTTGAAAGACCTGTCATGAACACTGGGGGTGCTCGTCCTATCACTGTCCGACGCACGGGCCGCACAACCCCCGAGGCGACCCGCGCGAAGACACGCACCATCGCTTCACCTGTATGACCCGCCAGAACGGCGCCCGGACCGGGACCCCGAGCCAGCCCGGACCCATTCCTGGTGGGGAAGGAAGAGAAGGGCCACGCGTCCGCCGCAGCGGGCGCGTGGCCCTTGTCCGTCTCCGGGGAGCGTCTCGACCAACCGGTCACGTCACGTCGCCAGGTCAACTCACTCGCCAGGTCAACTCACTCGCCAGGTCAGTGCGGCAGCTGCCGGCCCAGCCGGTGCAACAGCAGCCGATAGGCGGGCCGGGCCCAGCGCTTCGCACCGTAGAGAGCGCGCCCGGTGGCCTCGGTGAGGATGAGGTCGTGGCCGGCGTCCACCCCGGCCACGATGCGGTCGGCCACCTGCGCCGCCGGCATCCGGGCCGACCGGATCGTCGTCGCCGCCGACTCGGCGAGCTCGGCATCGCTACCGGGCAGCGAATCGGCGAGGTTGCTGCGGAAGAAGTAGGGGCAGGCCACGCTCACCTGGATGCCGCGCGGAGCCAGCTCGTAGCGCAGCGTCTCGGACAACGCGACGACCCCGGCCTTGGCCACGTTGTACGGCGCCATCGCCGGCGCATGACAGAGCCCGGCCAACGAGGCGATGTTGACCAGGCACCCGCTGCCCTGCTCGACGAAGACCGGCACGGCGGCCTGGCAGCCCCGGATCACCCCGAGCAGATTGATGTCCAGCAGCCACTCCCACTCCGACAACGGGGTGCGCTCGAAGCGGCCGCCGGCCGCCACGCCGGCGTTGTTCACGAGCAGATCCAGACCACCCCACTCGGCGCGCACCCACGCCATCGCCTCGGCCCACTCGCCCTCCGACCGCACGTCCAGGCGCCGGTATGCCGCGGCCCCGCCACCGGCGGCCCCGCCGTCCACGGCAGGAGCGAGATCGGTGGCCAGCACCCGGTCGCCGGCCGCGGCATACGCCTGCACCAACGCCGCCCCGAGACCCGACCCGGCGCCGGTGACGAGCACTCGCCGCGGCCGGGCCAGCGCGCTCGCCCGCGGCATACCCGCGCGCAGTGACGGTCTGAACGATCGGCGCGACGGCATCTGGGCATCGTAGGCGGGGGCCGCTGCGGGCGGGGGCCCGGTCGCCCGGGGAGGCACCACAGGCGCGTGGGGGGCGCTACGGTGCGCTGGTGAGCAGAGACCTGGACATCGTGCTGTTCGGCGCCACCGGCTTCGTCGGGCGCCTCACCGCGGCATACCTCGCCGAGCATGCCCCCGACGGTGCCCGGATCGCTCTCGCCGGGCGCAACCGGCACCGGCTGGAGGCGCTGCGCCGCCAGCTGCCCCGCGCGGCCGGCGCCTGGGAGGTGATCGAGGCCGACGCCACCGAACCGCCCGCGCTGGCCGCCCTCGCCGGGCGCACCCGGGTGGTCGCCACTGCTGCCGGACCCTACGCCAAGGTCGGTATGCCGCTCGTCGAGGCCTGCGCGATCGCCGGCACCCACTACTGCGACCTCACTGGCGAGGTGCTCTTCGTGCGCGAGTCGATCGACGGTTGGCACCGCACCGCGCAGCAGTCCGGCGCGCGGATCGTGCACGGGTGCGGCTTCGACGCGGTGCCCAGCGACCTGGGCGTGCTCGTGACCGCCGACCGGGTCGCTGCCGACGGCGAGGGTCAGCTCACCCGCACCGTGCTGTCGGTGCGGTCGTTGCGCGGCGGGGTCAGCGGCGGCACCATCGCCTCGATGCGCCAGCAGGCCGTCATGACCCGAGCCGATGCTGCGGCCCGCAAGATCGTCGCGGACCCCTACTCCCTGTCGCCTGATCGAGCGGCCGAACCCCCCGCACCCCGCCACGAGGGTCACCCGCAGGGTCCCGTGCAACAGACCCTCGCCGTCCTCGGGGGCCTTGCCCGCAAGGTGCCGGTGCACCGTGACCCGGACACCGGCCGGTGGAGCGGGCCGTTCGTCATGGCCGGCTTCAACACCCGGATCGTGCGCCGCAGCAACGCCTTACAGGACTGGCGCTACGGGCGTGGCCTGCGCTACCGCGAGGTCGTCGACTTCGGCGACGGGCCGCGGGCGTCGATGCTCGCCACCGGAATGACCGCCGGGCTGCTCGCGCTCTTCGGGGCGATGTCCTTCGAACCCACCCGCCAGGTGCTCGACCGGGTGTTGCCCAAACCCGGCCAAGGCCCTGACGAGCAGACCCGGCGGCACGGGCGATTCCGGATGGTCATCACGACGAGGACCAGCACGGGAGCCACCTATCGCACGCGGGTCGGTGCCGACAAGGACCCCGGCTACAACGGCACCGCGGTGATGTTCGGCGAGAGTGCCCTCGCCCTCGCCTTCGACGAGGCCCGCTTGCCGC
>RRZU012086658.1_pt1 | contig 14443 bp, 12 predicted proteins | sample 2165561 | NCBI WGS metagenome assembly RRZU01 (sample SAMN10456909, study PRJNA506462) | wastewater metagenome | isolation source: wastewater sludge | place: USA: Moscow, Idaho
GACGAAAACGATGTCTTGGTCGGGAACGTTCAACGACAAGGTCACCACTTGCCACCAGGCGTAGGCGCCCGGCGTGTAGGGGCACATCCACCGGCGCGGTGGCTGATCCACTCCCACCGTGGTCAACGACTCCAACGTGTGACCAACCCGTTTTGGGCGTCCCGTCGTGCCGGACGTCAACAACCACACGCGCCCGACCTCGGGTGGACGGATCTCGAGTGGTGCCTCGATCGTGAGGTCTTCGCCGTCCAGGTGCGCCACGGCGATCCCAGACGAACGCAGGTCGTCGATCAAGCCCGGTTCCGCCCGGGACTCTGCGGCGATCAAGGTCTCCCGCGACGTGGTCGCGTGTGTCCACACGACGCGAGCTGCGTCGAAGTTGTCGCGAACGAACACGGCGGCCGCCGCCGGGATGTCGAGTTGCGGGAGCTCGGCCCAGGTCGTCTCGACCCCGTCGGCAATCAGGGTGTTGCGCGCACCAACGGGTTCGATCATGCCGCCAGCAAGGAGTCGATGAAGTCCAAGACGTCGCCGACGGAGTGGATCTCCCGCAAGCCGGGAGCATCGAAGTTCAGTTCGGTGCCGATCTCGTCCTCGACCCGCAAAGCGAGTTCGGAGAAGTCCAGGGAACGGAAGCCGATCTCGTCGAGTCGGGCCGCGTCGTCGGCCGGCAAGGACTTGCCTTGCTTGCTCAGCACGTCGGCCATCATGTTCCGAACGTCGCTGCGGCTCAGGTCGCTCATGGGTTTCCTGCCTCTGAAATAGCGATGAGTAACTGTTGTAGTCTAGCGACGATTGTCCGCCGACCCGGTACCGGGGGTGGGCGCGCGAACGCACGGGAGGCACGATGCTACGTCCGGCGACGGACTCCGACGCGGCTCACGTTCTGCAGTGGCGAAACCATCGCGATGTCCGATCCGTGTCGCTCACCCAGCATGTCATCACCGCTGATGAACACTCAGCCTGGTGGGCCAAGACGGCGGTCGATCCGACCCGAAGGGTGCTGATCTACGAGCGCTCCGGAACACCAGCAGGTGTGGTCACTTTCTTCGACATCGACGCCGACGAGCGTTCGGCGTGGTGGGGGTATTACCTCGACAACGACGGGCTGAACGCGGCGGGCGCTTTGTTCCCGGCGTGGATCCAGATTCAGCGTGACGCTGTGCGTTACGCCAGGGACGAGTTGGGGCTGCGCGAATTGCACGGAGAGACTCTCGGGACCAACGAGGCTGTTCGCGATTTCAACGCCCGACAGGGTTTCGTGGAGGTTGAGCAGACCTCACGCGACATCGGTGGCCAGGTTGTCGATGTCATTCACACGGTCAAGCGATTCGAGGAGGGCGCATGAGCGCACGCAGCATCGAGATCGGTGGGGTGCGGGTCGGCGCTGACGCGCCACCGTTCATCATCGCCGAAATGAGCGGCAACCATGGCGGCTCACTGGATGAGGCGATGCGCATCGTGGAGGCCGCGGCCGAGGCGGGCGCGCACGCCGTCAAGCTTCAGACGTACACGGCCGACACGATCACGATCGACGCCGACACCCCCGCCTTCCGCATCTCTTCGGGACACGCCCTGTGGGCTGAGCGCCGCCTGTACCAGCTGTACGACGAGGCGCACACGCCGTGGGAGTGGCACGAGCCCCTGTTCAAGCACGCGCGCGATCTTGGCATCTTGGCCTTCTCCAGTCCCTTCGACCCGACGGCCGTTGACTTCCTCGCTGACCTCGACGTGCCGGCGTACAAGATCGCTTCGAGTGAGATCGTCGACCTCCCGCTGGTCCGCGCTGCGGCATCGCGCGGAAAGCCGATCATCATCTCGACCGGGATGGCCTCGGTCAGCGAGATCGACGCCGCCGTCGCCGCCGCCCGCAGCGTCGGCAACAACGACATCGTCTTGCTGAGTTGCACGGCGGACTATCCGGCCGAACCGGCGTCCGCCAACCTCCGCTCGATCCCGGTGCTGGCCGACGCCTTTGGGACCCTGGTCGGCCTCAGCGACCACACGCTGGGTATCGGAGTGTCCGTAGCGAGCGTGGCCATGGGCGCCTGCGTCATTGAAAAGCACATCACGGTCACCCGTGACAGCGACGGCGTCGATTCGGCGTTCTCGCTGGAACCCGAGGAACTCGGGTGGCTGGTGACCGAGACCGACGTCGCCTGGCAGGCGCTGGGCGGCACACGGATTGGGGCAAAACCGTCCGAGCGTGAGGGCTTGCGCTTCCGTCGGTCCCTGTTCGTCACGCAAGACGTGCGGGCGGGGGACCGGGTTTCGGCGGACAACGTCCGCTCGATCAGGCCCGCCGGGGGGCTGGCGCCCGACATGTTCGCCACGGTCGAAGGTCGTACATTTACCAGCGATGCGCCCAAGGGCACGCCGCTGACTTGGGACCTCATCTGACAACGTGTGGCTCGGTGTGAGAACACCTACCTGACCTGTGTAATCTCAACCGCATGACCCTCTTGTCGATCGTCGTCCCTTTTTACGGAGTGGAGGACTACATCGAGGCCTGCCTCGAGTCGTTGCGCGCACAAACGCTGACCGATTTCGAGGTCGTCATGGTCGACGACGGGTCTCCCGACGGATCGCGCGCCATCGCGGAACGCTTCGTCGCCATGGATGACCGGTTCGTTCTCTTCACGCAGGTCAACCAGGGCATCGGACCCGCGCGCAACACGGGCATTGCGCAGTCGACAGGTAAATACCTCACGTTCGTCGACAGCGACGACGTCGTGGCGCCACGCGCCTATTCCCTGATGGTCGACACGTTGGAACGCACCGGGTCGGATTTCGCCGGAGGCAACGCGCGCCGTTTCAACGAGACTGAGGGCACTCGCCAATCCTGGACTCACGCCCAGGCGTTCGACGACACTCGGCTCGGCACCAACATCACCGAGTTTCCCGTCCTGATCCGCGACCGGATGGTCTGGAACAAGGTGTACCGCCGCAGCTTCTGGGACGCCGGTGGGTACTCGTTCCCGGCCATGCGCTACGAGGACTTTCCGATCGCGCTGAAGGCTCATCTCGACGCCAAGGCCGTCGATGTCTTGTCCTCGCATGTGTACTACTGGCGCGACCGCGAGTCGGGCGACTCGATCACCCAGCAAGTCTTCAATCCCGGCAACGCGCGCGACCGGGTCCGGTCCGCACACATCATTCTCGACATGCTCACCCCAGAGGTGTCTAACGAGATCACCGAGCGGCTCCACGCGTACTTCATTGACGTGGATCTTGTGGCCATGGCTGGTGCGCTCGCGACGGCACCGGCCGAGGCGCAACCCGAACTGGAGGAGTTGTCGCTGGGGTTGGCCAAACGGCTTCACTTGGACCCGCGTCATCCCGTCGGTCGCTTGGCGAAGCTCGTGTACCGCGGCATGCGCTCTGGCGACCTCGACTTCGTCCGCGCCCTGTCGCGCTGGCGCGAGGGCGGAAGCACACAGGCGCTGGTGAAGGAGGTCGTGGCAGTGGGGCACGCCCATCAGGTCGCCCCCGTCTTGTCGGCCGTCGTGCGCCGCAAGAAGGTGCCCAACCCCGCCGCGCCGCGCCCTTTGAAGTCCGAGCTCGTTTCTGCGCGCGTCGACGGGCGTGACGTCCACCTCACGATCAGCGTCCTGTTGCGCCAGCAGTTCGCCACCCGTGTATCCGGTCGCGTGGACCTCGTGTCCGAGAATCGTCGTCGACGACTGGACGTGACTTACCAGGTCGTGGAGGACGGTCTCACCCTGGACGTCGTCGTTCCGGGCGCAGCGGTCGCAGAACTGGGTGACGAGGCCTCGACAACGGAGATCTCGCTGGAGCTCGGCCCTCTGCGCTGGAAGGGCCAGGTCAAGTTGCCTCTCGAGGTGGTTCCCGAGGCGTGGGAGGCCGCGCCAGGCGCGTGGGTGCAGCCCGGCAGGCTTGTGGACAGCTGGTTCTTGTGGTTCATCCCCCTGGGTCAGCCCGTTTTGATCACCGGCATCGAGTCGACCGAGACTGGGTTCTCGTTGACGTTGTCGGAGTCCACGGGTGAAGTCATCGTCCCGCAGGAGTACCCGCAGCGTGACATCGTCATGGCCCTGGACGACGGACGGGTCGACATCGACGTGCGGTCCCTGCAGGAAAGCGACCTGCCCGACAATCCGATCACCCGAGTCGTGGAGCGGCCGATCACGTACCGCCCTCGCGACTGGCGAGCGGGGACTCACTATCTGCAGACCTTCGAGACCGACGATCTGGACAGGCCCGCAGTGGCGAGCCCTGTCCTCCCAGGCACCTTGTGGGAGACCCTGACGCTGCCGTACCTCGGCGTGGCCCCCGTGACGGTGGAACTCGGCGGGGAGATCGTGGAGATTCGCGGCGATGGGCGCGGCTGGGCGCAGGTGATCCGGATGCCACCGGAGGATCACCTCAGCGAGGCCGACGAACCGATGGCGTCGTCAGACGAGTGATCGGCGCCCCCGAGAAGGTGGGGACGCCGATCGGCGGTCGAGCGTGGCTAACGTGCGTCAGCCGATGATGCCCAGCAGCGTCTCGATCACGCGGTCTTGGTCGTCGTCTGTGAGGCCGGGGAACATCGGCAACGACAACTCCTCGGCGTAGAACTGCTCGGCGACGGGGCACATGCCTCGCTGGTATCCCAAGTCCTCGAAGACAGGGTGCCAATACACGGGGATGTAGTTGACCTGGACCCCGATGTCGGCGGCCCGCATGCGGTCGAAGACTTCGCGGCGTCGCCCGTCCTTGATCCGGATGGGGTACAGGTGCCACGTCGGGCTGACGCCCTCGCGGACCTCCAGGGTTCCGAGCCCGTCCACCCCTCCGAACGCCGCCTGGTACCGGTCGAAGATCACCTGGCGGCGCTCCTTGAACGCCTGCAGGCGGCTCAACTGGCTGAGGCCCAAGGCGGACAACACGTCAGGCAGGCGGTAATTCAGCCCGACCTCGTGCACCTCTTGGTGCCAGGGGCCCTCGTCGGGGTAGCGCATCCGTTCGCGATCGCGCACCAGCCCGATGAAATGGAACTCGTGGATGCGCTGCCCGATCGTCGGATCCAGCGTCGCGACAGCTCCGCCCTCGGCCGTTGTCATGTTCTTCGTGGGGAAGAACGAGAACGTCGTGATGTCGGCCAATGAACCGACGGGGCGTCCCTCGTCCGTCGATCCGATGGAATGCGCAGCATCCTCCACCGTCAAGGCGCCCACTCCGTGGGCGATGGCGTTGATCTCGTCCATCTCGGCCGGTTGTCCGGCGTAGTCCACGGCCGCGACGACTGCCGTGTGGCTGGTGATGACGGACGAGACGGCGGCGGGGTCGATGTTCGCCGTCCCGGGGTCGATGTCGGCGAAAATGATCTCCGCGCCGAGCGCCATGGCGCTGGATGCCGTCGCGACGAACGTCATCGGGGTTGTCACGACCTGCGATCCGCGAGTCACGCCCGCACCCGCGTACGCCATGTGCAGCGCCGCTGTTCCGGATGTGGCCGAGACGACGCGCGGCGCACCGGTCAGTTCCTGCAGGGCCTCCTCGAACCGCGCGACCGTCGGGCCGGTCGTGAGCCAGTCGGTCCGCAACACCTCGGCGACAGCCTCGATGTCTTCCTCGCTGATGGATTGGCGTCCGTATGGCAGCACGCTCACACCTCGGTGTCGAGAATGCGCGTGATCTCTTCGATGGAGAACCACTGATCGTTCTTGTCCGAGGTGTAGTGGAAGCCGGGCGGAACGGGCTCACCCTCGGCCGGCGGCACGTAGCCCCAGGTCGCGAGATCGGGTTGCAGAACGTAGCGAGTATCGCTCAGCAGCAGAGTGCGGCGTCCCTCTTCGGCGGAGATCATCTCCTCGTGGAGCTTCTCGCCCGGGCGCAGGCCAACCTCGTGCATCTTGGCCCCCGGCGCGATGGCCTGAGCGAGGTCCACGATCTTCATGCTGGGGATCCGCGGAACGTACAGTTCCCCGCCCTGCATGTGGTCGAAGGAGTCCAAAACGAACTGCACGGCCTGCGGCAAGGTGATGAAGAACCGCGTCATGCGGAAATCGGTGATCGGCAGCGACTCGTCGGCCTCGGCGAGACGGCGGAAGAACGGAATGACCGATCCGCGCGAACCCATGACATTGCCGTAGCGGACGACCGCGAACCGAGTCGAGTAGTGAGCGGCGTAGTGATTGCCGGAGATGAACAACTTGTCGGCGGTCAGCTTCGTTGCCCCGTACAGGTTGATGGGGCTCGACGCCTTGTCGGTCGACAGTGCCACGAGCTTCTTGACACCCGCGTCGATGGACGCCTCGATGACATTTTGTGACCCGATGACGTTCGTCTTCACGAATTCCCACGGGTTGTACTCGGCGGTGTCCACCTGCTTGAGCGCAGCGGCGTGAACCACGTAGTCAACGCCGTGCATTGCGCGCGACAGCCGATGCTGATCGCGAATGTCCCCGATGAACCACCGCAGGCGAGGGTCGTCGTTGAACATCTGCCGGACCTCATACTGCTTGAGTTCATCGCGGCTGAAAACCACGATTCGGCGCGGATTGATGTCGTTCAACAGGCGTGTGATGAACGCCTTCCCAAACGAACCCGTACCCCCGGTGATGAGCACCGACGATCCAGTGAGCAGACTCATGGACGATCCCTTTCCGTCTATCGCGTACCGGTCGGGGTGGTGGAGCCGTCCGGTCAAGCCATGCAGCGTCGCGAGTCAGATTAACATTCGGGGTCGTGACTGGTGCTTCGACCAAACGCAGGATGCGTGTAGCTGTTCGTGTGGACGCGACGGCCAACAATGGCGTGGGCCATCTCGTCCGCCAGTTGGCACTGGCCGAGGAACTGGTCGGCCGGGGGCACTCGGTGGCGCTGTTCGGGACCAGCGACGTGGACTGGGCCCAGCGGCAGATCGCGGCTCGCGGCCTGACGCTGACCCCGACGGTCGACCCGGACGGATTCGTCGAGCAGGCGCTCGCGTGGGGCGCTCAGGTGGCGATGATCGACGGATACTCCATCCCACCCGAGACGGGTCGGGCCGCTCAGGAGGCCGGGATCGGCGTCGCCACGATGTCCGACGGCAGCTTTGGTGCCCAGCAGGTTGCGGACCTGTACATCGACCAGAACCTCAACGCGGAGCGTCCCGAGGGCATCCCGGTCGACGCGAGTTTCCTGGGCGGTCTCGACTACGCGCTTCTGCGTGACCAGATCCTCGATCGGCGCGGCCTTGCCACGCAGTCCGGAGGGACAGTTCGCGTCCTCGTCGTCTTCGGGGGGACCGACGCGTACGGGGGGGCGGGCGTCCTCGCCTCCCTCGTGCTCGACGCCGAGGTGCCCCTGGATCTCGTGGTTGTGGCGGCCAACGCCGACATCGAAGAAGAGATCCTGGGACTCACGCCAGGCATCGGCCAGACCATCGAGGTTCTCGGGCCTGTCGATGATCTCGGCGGTTTGGCGGCAGAGTGCCACTGCGTCGTCAGCGCAGCCGGCACCACCGTGTGGGAGTTGCTGTGCCTCGGGCTGCCCACCGGTCTCGTGTGTGTCACGGCCAACCAGGAGTTCGGGTACCTGGAGGCGGCCGAGACCCGCGTCGACGGCCTGCCCGTCTGCCTGCCCATCGGTCGGCTGGACGACCTGCGAACCCAGGAGAGTGCGCGGCTTGAGGCCGTACACGCCCTGCGGACACTGATTTCTGATCGCGACCTGCGTGACCAGCTGGCCACGGCGGGCCGCGCGCTCGTGGACGGCAACGGACGACAGCGTGTGGCCGATGAACTGGAGCGGTTGGCGACGCGCTGACTTTCGCGTGTTCACAGCAACGACGGCTTCGCCACGCCGCTAGGTTGCTCCCTATGGCAAAACCTCGCACACGAGTGGTGATTCAGTCACGGCTGTCGTCGTCCCGCCTGCCCGGCAAGGCCCTCATGTCCATTGCCGAAATGCCGTTGATCGAACTGGTTGCCCGCAGGGCGTCGCGCACCGGTGACGAGGTCGTCGTCGCCACGAGCGTCGAGCCGTACGACACGCGCATCGCCGACCACCTCGAGCGCGTCGGGATCCCCGTCGTGCGCGGACCTCTCGACGATGTCTTGGCACGGTTCGTGATGGCGACCGCAGATCTCGATCCGACCGACCGGGTCGTGCGGCTCACGGGCGACAACCCCATTGCCGACGCGGACCTCGTGCATGAACTCCTGGACGCCATGGATGCCTCGGGCAACGCCTACGGTCGGGTGGACGTCGACCAGGTTCCAGAGGGTTTGGGTGCCGAGGGATTCCTCGTGGGCGATCTGCGACGCGCGGCCGCCAGTGCGACCGCTTCGTACGATCGTGAGCACGTGACGCCTTGGCTTCGCCGCGAGTTGGGTGAGCTGTTGTTCGTCCCCGCAGAGAACCCGGGCGACCCTGTCGCGTACCGATGCACGACGGACTGCCTCAACGACTACTACCGGATCTCACGGCTGTTCGACGACGAAACAGATCCCGTCGGGGTGCGGTGGAGCGACCTGATCGCCAAGCTCAAGGCCGATGTCGATTCGGCCGGTCCGATGGTCCCTGTGACCGGTCTTCGCCCGCGCATGACGTCCCTGCTGTTGGGGACTCGCAACGTGGGTCGGTTGGGTGGCGACGCCAACCGCGATGGCGCCACCGTGCGCGACGTGTTCGCCAGCGCCGTGAATCGAGGCCTGTCCCACGACTTCGCGGAGGCCGGAACGACGAGCGTCGTGCGTGCCGGAACGTTGCCGGCCCTGCAGCAGCGGCTGCGCACGATCATTCGTCTGCCGGTCCTCGTCGGCGGTCTCCCCGGGCAAGCGCTGAGTTTCCAGGTCCGCACGGCCGTGGAGAACGCCTTCGCTCACCTGGGCTCGAGGTCCCTCGCGGCCGTCGTGTTCGGGTCGGTCGCCAACGCCCTGGACGCCGAGGCCACGGCATGGGGCACTTTGGCCGAATATCGCGCTCAACGCGCGGTGGCGATGATCGGCGTCAGCCTCGCCTCGCCAGCCGAACTGGCGGACCTTGGGCGCCTCCCGACCGTGGACTTGGTTGTCGTCGATGTGCGCACCCCTGCGGATGTGGCGGCGTACGGCGAGCTGACGACCAGTTCGGCGGTCCGATTGGCGGTCGTTAGCGACCCCGACAACCTCGAACTCCTGGCCGCTGCGCTTGGCGGGGATTGGGCCGACGCAGTCGTCGTGAACCCTGTGACAGCGGCTCATCTCGACGCCAGCATCCGTGTCGCCGCGGCGCGCGGGTGAGCAGAACGGCACACATCCGCCGCCGTTGAGCCAATGGGTATCCCAGACCCATGGCATTGGGTACGGTGGGGCTTGAAAGTCACCCCCGAGTTGTCACTGTCGTGCGCTCGCACCTTCGTGGGCGCCACCATGTGCGTGGTCGGCGGTTGCTCGGGGTGCCCAGAGGACGAAGGAGTTTTTCTCGATGACAGAGACCCGCTACATCTACGACCTCAGCGAAGGGGACGCCTCGCTGAAGAGCATCCTCGGAGGTAAGGGCGCCGGCATTGCGGAAATGAACCGCATCGGCGTGCCCGTTCCCGATGCCTTCACCGTGACGACCGGCGCCTGCGTCGCAGCCACCGACAACGGCGGGGTCTGGCCCGACGGCCTGAAGGAGCAGGTTGAGGCGGCTCTCGCACGGCTGGAGGAGCGCACCGGGCTGAAGCTCGGCGACGCCGAGAAGCCGCTGCTCGTGTCGGTCCGCTCCGGGGCGGTTGTGTCCATGCCCGGCATGATGGACACCATCTTGAACCTCGGAATCTCCGATGATTCCGTTCCTGCCGTCGCCGCGCTGGCCGGCAATGAGCGTTTCGCCTACGACTGCTACCGCCGCTTCATCCAGATGTACGGCGAGGTTGTCGAGGGCGTCGCCCCGAACGTCTACGAAGACGCTCTGTCCGAGTTGAAGGAGTCCCGCGGTGTCGCGGCCGACACCGATCTCACCGCCGAGGATCTGAAGGAACTCACCGAGACCTTCAAGAGGCTCTCCAACGAGGCGCTCGGCGGCGCGTGGACCTCCGACCCGCGCGAGCAGTTGATGCGCGCGATCAACGCCGTGTTCAAGTCCTGGCTCAACCCTCGCGCCGAGGTGTACCGCAAGTCGCAGGGCATCTCCCGCAGCCTGGGCACCGCTGTCAACGTGCAGCAGATGGTGTTCGGCAACCGTGGGGACACCTCCGCGACGGGCGTGTGCTTCTCGCGGAACCCTGCCACGGGTGCCAAGGAGTTGTACGGCGAGTTCCTCGTCAACGCGCAGGGCGAGGACGTCGTGGCCGGTATCCGCACCCCTCGGCCGCTGGCCGAAATGGAGTCGGTGCTGCCGGACGCCTTCCATGAGTTGCTCGACACCATGCAGAAGCTCGAACTCCACAACCGTGACATGCAGGACATGGAGTTCACCGTCGAGGACGGCAAGCTCTACATGCTGCAGACCCGCAACGGCAAGCGCACGGCGGCCGCGGCCATCAAGATCGCGCGCGAGATGGTGTCCGAAGGGCTCATCAACAAGGACGAGGCCCTGCTGCGTGTGGAGCCTTCCCAGCTCGACGCTCTGCTGCACCCGGGCATCGATCCCAACAACACCGAGCAGCCCATCACGAAGGGCCTTCCGGCATCACCGGGCGCCGCTGTCGGTGGCGTGTGCTTCTCGGCCGACGAGGCCGCCGAGCGCGGTGGGCGTGGCGAGAAGATCATCCTGGTGCGTTTTGAGACCACACCGGACGACATCCACGGCGTCATGGTTGCCCAGGGCATTCTGACCGCGCACGGCGGCATGACCTCGCACGCGGCTGTTGTGGCGCGCGGCATGGGCATCACCTGTGTGGCCGGTGCTCAGGGCATCAAGATTGATCCGGTTGGCAAGAAGGTCACGATCGAGGGCGTGGAGTACCACGACGGCGACGTGCTCACGCTGAACGGCAGCACGGGCGAGGTGTTCGCTGGAGCCCTCACGCTGGTCCCGGCTGACCTCAACGATGACTTCCAGAACATCGTTACGTGGGCCGATGAGGTTCGTCGACTGGGCATTCGCGCCAACGCCGAGAACTTCGAGGACGCGTCCAAGGCTCGCGAGCTCGGCGCAGAGGGCATCGGCCTGGCGCGCACGGAGCACATGTTCATGGCCGCCGACCGGTTGCCGTCGGTTCGCAAGATGATCCTGGCCGAGAACGAAGATCAGCGCGCGGCTGCGCTCGAGGAGATCCTGCCCATGCAGCAGGCCGACTTCGAGCAGATCTTCACGGCCATGAAGGGGCTGCCGGTCACGGTCCGCCTCCTCGATCCGCCGCTGCACGAGTTCCTGCCGAACTTGGTCGACCAGTCGCTGCTCGTGCAGAAGCTCGAGCTGACCGGTGCTCCTGCCGATCAGGTCGAGGCCGAGAAGGTCACGCTCGCGCAGGTCAAGCGCCTCCACGAGCAGAACCCGATGCTGGGCACGCGCGGCTGCCGCTTGGCGATGTTGTACCCGTCGATTCCCGACATGCAGGCCCGGGCCATCATCAAGGCGGCCCTGGCTGTCTTGGAGCGCGAGGGTGAAACCGTCGGCGTCGAGATCATGATCCCGCTTGTCGCGTACAAGCAGGAGCTGGAGACGCAGCGCGAGATCGTCACGAAGGCGGTCGAGGACGAGTTCGACAAGGCCGGGAAGCGTCTGGACTACACCATCGGCACCATGGTCGAGTTGCCGCGCGCGGCCGTGTGCGCCAACGAGATCGCCGAGGTTGCGGACTTCTTCTCGTTCGGAACCAACGACCTCACCCAGACCGGCATCGGCATCTCGCGTGACGACGCTGAGCAGGGCTTCCTCGGCTACTACGTGGACGACGAAGTCATCCCGAGCAACCCGTTCCAGACGATCGATCAGGCCGGTGTCGGTGGCCTCGTGGCCATGGGTGTCGAGCGTGGACGTTCGGTCAAGCCGGGTCTCAAGACGGGTGTCTGCGGCGAGCACGGCGGCGATCCCGCGTCCGTCGAGTTCTTCCACAGGACGGGCCTCGACTACGTGTCGTGCTCCCCGTACCGCGTTCCGATCGCTCGCCTCGCGGCGGCCCAGGCGGTCTTGAAGAACAAGTAAGTCGCTGTTGTGCCATCGGCCCGGTCCCTTGCGAGGGGCCGGGCCGATGTGCGTTCACTCGTCGCTGGTTGTGTGGATCGCCAATGGCGCGGCCAGGGCAACCGACTCGTTCTCGCCATCCTTTTGGAGTGTCGGTCCGACGTGTTACCAAATCGTTAGGATCTTCGTAGTTCCCGCAGTCACGGGCGTGAACTTGTCGTGACCGAGGCCCTGGAGTGCAAAAGTTGGCGCCATGCGGGACATTCATACTGCATCCACAGTTTGACCGGCCTAGCATGGATGGGACGGAGAGAAGGGGTCTTCGTGGATATCGAGAGTTCCATCATGAGAGAAAGGTCGACGATGGGGTCGACAGGGACGGCCGAAGGGTCGGCTCATCAGGATTTCCTGGCCGGACTGAGCGCCGCCGAGCCACTGGGTCCCGGCACGGTCGGGGTCGTGGTCGTGGCAGACGCCGACGAGTGGGCCATGGAGCTTGTGTCTGTGGCCATCACGGACTGTGACGGCGTTCATGTCTTCGTCACGCGCTCCGAGGGCGTGTTGCCCGTCGCAGCTTGGGTCTCCAGCCATCCCAAGGCCAGCAGCATGCGTGTGCATGGGGCACATGCCGTTGTCTCAGCTTTGCCGGCCCTGGAGGAACTCAAGCGGCTGCGTGGTGAGATCGGACCCATGCTGGGAGTCACGCACGCGTACGTTCCAGCGGGCATTGGTCCCGCTTGGAGGCGTTGGCTCGAGGGCGGTACGGCGGAACAGCCGCCGATCAATGTTGTTGAGGTCGCGCTGGCCCCTGTGGCGCCGCGACCGGTTCTCGTGGGGGTGTGAGGCATGAGTGAGGAGCGGCTCGGGCCGGTCACGGTCGAGCAGATGGAGGCCGGGCGTGATCGCCGTAAGGTCGCCCGGCGCAGGATGCTGGCCGACTACGACATGCCGGTCGTATGCCTGACGCTCGTGAGCCCTGGGCCGGTGAAGTGGTGGTCGTGGACCGATCGCGTCTTCGCCGTGGCACAGGCCGAACTCCGCAAGACGTTCGGGGACCGAGGATGGATGGTCCGTGACTGGGACGAGAAGCGTCCTGCCACCGGTCCAGAGGCCCAGATCTCCGTCAACGCAAGCCCGTGGGAGATCAAGCGGGTGCTGCTGAAGATCGAGGACACCCACCCGCTCGGTCGGTTGTGGGATATGGATGTGATCACGACCGACGGCACGGTCTTGGACCGGGCCAAGATCGGCATTCGTCCCCGGCGGTGCCTGGTCTGTACCAAGGACGCCGATACCTGCACCCGCACGGATGCTCACCCGGACGACGAACTGTTGAAGTCCGTCGATCGGATCTTGGCCCGCGCAGAAGCCACCACCGGCGCCCTGCGCTGACCGATCTCAACCCGTCCGGCACCCTCCGCCGGGCGACCCATTGTCGAGTGCCGAACACGGCCTTGGGAGAATGTGGCATGCTCCCCGGTAGGTGGGGTTCACGCGTGAGCCGAGGGTGAGGGGCCCTCGATCCGGTTGCGCGTGTGCGGGACAATGGACCCCAGCGACGTGGGAGGGGATTGTCCATGGCCGAGCCGAACGGGCGCTGGAAGGCGATCTACACACCGGGACGGTGGGTCGTCTTGTCGGGGCCGACGCTGATGGTCGTGATGCCCCCAGCGGCACCCAAGCACTCCGCCTTGATCAACGACATCTGGGCGGCCGTCGTCACATCCGGTTCGGTATATGACCTGGTGTCGACCCTATCGCGCGTGGGTGTCGACAAACTCCCCGACTTTGGTGCCTTCTTTTGGGGCGACGGTCAGATGCGGACACTGCTGCGCGGTCGCGTCAGCGTGCGTGACGCCGACACGGGTGAGTCGCTCGGCACGGGCGAAGGGATCCAAACGTGGTCCGAACTGGGGCTGGGCGATCGGCTGCGCTGCGACGTGGACCTCGACCCCGTCGAGGCGGATGCGCTTCAGCTACCGCTCGTGACCGGCGCAGTCACGGCGTCTCGCGTTCGCCTGGACTGCTCCGACAGTGCCCGCCTCGTGTTCACGGAGCCGACGCAGGATTCCGCCGACAGTTCGACCACGGCGCAAGACGCCGAGCCAGTAGTGGCGCCCGCCCCGGCGGCGGCGCCCATTGACGAAGCCGAGCAGGTCGAAGAGCTGCAGGCCTCCGAGGTGACGGAGGCCCCCGACGCTGCCGAGTCCGATGAGGCAGTCCCGGATCCCGTACCTTTCGCGGCGTCCGCCGCGCTCGTCGGGGCGGCCGTTGCAACAGCCGCACCGGCCCTGGGTGCCGCAGCGCTCGGTGATCAACCTGCGGACGCCCCCGTCGAGGCGACCCGCGTCGCTGAGTCCGACGAAGCGGTTGACGAGCCCGACGCCGAGGTGGCCGAAGAACCGGCTGGGCCTGCCGC
>RRZU012424740.1_pt1 | contig 14440 bp, 16 predicted proteins | sample 2165561 | NCBI WGS metagenome assembly RRZU01 (sample SAMN10456909, study PRJNA506462) | wastewater metagenome | isolation source: wastewater sludge | place: USA: Moscow, Idaho
ACGATTATATCATCAAGCCCTTTGAACCCGCCGAGGTCGTGGCCCGCATCCGCGCCCGCCTGCGCAAGCCGCAGCGCGATGCCGGCGCCGGCCGCCAACAGATCCACTTTGCCGGCTGGCTGGCCGATTTCGACCGTTACTCCCTAACCTCGCCCGAAGGCGCGCAGACCCCGATCAGCCACGCCGAGGCCGAGGTGCTGCGCATGTTTCTGTACAATCCCCGGCGCCTGATCTCGCGCGCGCAGATGCTGGAGACGCTGGGCGGCACGGCGGGGGAAAGCTTTGACCGGGCCATGGATGTGCGCATCTCACGGTTGCGGACCAAGCTGGGCGAGGATCCAAAAAACCCCCGTCTTATCAAGACGATATACGGCGCCGGCTATATCTTTCTGGCCGAAATCGCCTGATCCGGCGGCCTAAAGGCTTGCGATGAGGGGCTTGGCGGTTATCCTTTCCCGGAATTGTATACCAAAACCAGGGAGGGGCGCGTGGAGCCGGCCGTGCATCTGCGATCCGTCGATATCAGCTTTGCCGTGCCGGGAAAGCCGCCCTTTCGCGCCGTATCGGGGGCCGAGCTTGCGGTGGGTCCGGGCGAGTTTCTGTCCATCGTCGGGCCGACGGGCTGCGGCAAATCCACGCTGCTGAATGCGGCGGCGGGCCTTTTGCGGCCCAGCGCCGGCGATGTGCGCATCGAGGGCGCCACGCTCAGCGGGCTGAACGCGCGCGCGGGCTACCTGTTTCAGTCGGATGCCCTGATGCCGTGGAAAACCGCCGGGGACAATGTCGCCATCGGGCTGGAAATCGCCGGCATCCCCCGGCGCGAGGCGCTGTCCCGCGCGCATGAATGGCTGACCCGGGTCGGCCTGCGCGGCTTTGCCGACCGCTATCCGCATATGCTGTCGGGCGGTCAACGCAAGCGGGTCGCGCTGGCGCAGGTGCTGATCCGCGATCCCGATATCCTGTTGATGGACGAACCCTTCGGGCCGCTGGATGCGCAGACCCGGCTGATCATGCACGAATTGTTGCTGCGGCTGTGGTCGCAGGACCGCAAGGCGGTGCTGTTCGTGACCCATGACCTCGAAGAGGCGATCGCGCTGTCGGATCGCGTCGTCATCATGTCCACCGGACCCGAGGCGCGCATCATCGGCGATTTCCCGATCCCGCTGAAACGCCCGCGCGACATTGCCGAAATCAGGCTGACCCCGGAATTTCAGTCGCTGCACCGCGAAATCTGGCACCTGCTCAAGGAACAGGTGCTAAAGACCTATGGCCTGCAAGCGGGGGCCGGCGCATGAACCGCACCCTGCTGCTTGGCCTGCAAATCGGTGTCGCGGTCGCAATCGTGGCGATCTGGCACATCCTGACCACGACAACGCTGATCGGCGATCCGGACCGGCTGCAATTCTTCTTTTCCACGCCGGTCGACGTCGCGCGCCAGATCTGGGCGTGGTTCGCCAATGGCTCGATCTGGTATCACCTCTGGATCACGCTGAGCGAGGCGATCCTGGCCTTTGTCATCGGCGCGGTGGCGGCCATCGTGCTGGGCTTCTGGTTCGCGCGCCAGCCGCGTCTGGCGGCGGTGTTCGACCCCTATATCAAGGCGGCGAACGCCCTGCCCCGGGTGGTGCTTGCGCCGATCTTCACGCTGTGGTTCGGGCTTGGCATCTGGTCCAAGGTGGCGCTGGGCTTCACGCTGGTGTTCTTTATCGTCTTTTTCAACGTCTATCAGGGCGTGAAAGAGGTGAACCGGACGGTGCTGGAAAACGCCCGCATGCTGGGCATGTCGGAACGCCAGCTTTTGCGCCATGTCTATCTGCCCTCGGCGCTGAGCTGGGTGTTCTCGTCGCTGCACACCTCGATCGGATTTGCCGTCGTGGGCGCGGTGGTGGGCGAATATCTCGGCTCGGCCGCCGGGCTCGGCTATCTGATCGCGCAGGCCGAGGGCATGTTCGACATCGCGGGCGTCTTTGCCGGCATGTTCGTGCTGTCGGCATTCGTGCTGATCATCGACGGTCTGGTGACGCTGACCGAACGCCGGCTCTTGCGCTGGCAACCCGCCACCAGCCGTCAGGAATAGCGCATTCTGCGAAGGGGAGGAAACGACATGAACATCCGCAAACTGGCGCTGGTCGCCGCAGTCACGCTGACGGGGCTGCCGGGGGCGGCGCTGGCCGAAACGGTCAAGATCGCCATCGGCGGGGCCGCCTGTCTGTGCTATCTGCCGACCGTGCTGGCCAAACAGCTGGGCAATTACGAAAAGCACGGCGTCGATGTCGAGCTGATCGATTTCAAGGGCGGCTCGCAGGCGCTGAAGGCCGTGGTCGGCGGCAGCGCGGACGTGGTTTCGGGCTATTACGAACACACGATCAACCTTGCCGCCAAGAAACAGCAGCTGGCGGCATTCGTGACCTATGACCAGTTTCCGGGCATCGTCATCGTCGTGGCCCCGGATGAGACCGGGAATATCAAGACCATCGCCGATCTGGCAGGCAAAACCGTCGGCGTCAGCGCGCCCGGATCCTCGACCGATTTCTTTCTGAAATACCTGCTGGGCAAGGCCGGACAGGCGCCCGATTCCGCCGCCGTCGTGGGTGTCGGGCTGGGCGCCACCGCGGTCGCCGCCATCGAACAGGGCCAGGTCGACGCCGTGGTCACGCTGGACCCGGCGGTGACGGTCCTGAAAGCGCGCCACCCCGATCTGCGGCTTCTGGCCGATACCCGCAGCGCCGCCGATACCGAGGCCTTGTTCGGCAGCGGCTATCCCGGCGGCGCGCTTTACACGCTGCAAAGCTGGATCGACGACAATCCCGAGGCGGTGCAGGGTCTGGCCGCGGCCATCACCGAAACGCTGGACTATATCCACAGCCACACCCCCGAAGAGATCATGGCCCAGATGCCCGCCGAAATGATCGGCGCCGAGAAAGAGGCCTATCTGGCGGCGCTGACCAGTTCGATCCCGATGTATTCGGAAACCGGGCTGATGGACCCCAAGGGCGCCGAAACCGTGCTTGCGGTGTTCAGCGCCGGCTCGCCCGATGTGGCGGCGGCCAATATCGACCTGTCCCGGACCTATACCAATGCTTTTGTTGAAAAGGCCCGGGCCGGGCAGTAACCCCTTAGCCATCGCCGGGCGGTCCCCCGCCCGGCCCATGACGATGCGAGGATGCGATGCCCACGGTCTATATCCTGAACGGCCCCAACCTGAACCTGCTGGGTCAGCGCCAGCCGGAAATCTATGGCAGCACCACCCTGGCCGATATCGAGGCCGAATGCCGCGCGCTGGCCGGCACGCTCGGGGTCGAGCTGGGCTTTTACCAGTCGAACCACGAAGGCACGATCATCGATCAGATCCACGAGGCGCGGACCAAGGCCCAGGCCATCATCATCAATCCGGCCGCCTATACCCATACCTCGGTTGCGATCATGGATGCGCTGAACACCTTTGACGGCCCGGTGATCGAGGTCCACATCTCGAACGTCCACAAGCGCGAATCGTTTCGCCATCATTCCTATGTCAGCCTGCGCGCCGATGCGGTGATGGCGGGGTTCGGCACCCATGGCTATGCGCTGGCGCTGCGCCACGCGGCGCGGCTGATCACCTGACGGCACGGGCGCGACAGGCCGCAACGAGACCGCCGCCCCCGGGGCTGGGGACGGCGGTGCGCGATGGCGGGTCGGCAGGGTTTGCGACGTCGCGGGGGGAGGGGCATGGCCGCTTCCAGATAACCCGACCCGCCAAAGGGGGATAAGGCCGGTCCGTTTCAGCCCGGCGAAGGCGGGGGCAACAGATATCGTCGGCTGCCCGCGCCGGCCTTGATCATCGGACCCGGCAAAAGCGAGCCGATCAGATCGGCGACGACGACCCGGCCCAGACCGGGGCCGATACCGTCGATCACCGGGTCGGGGCGCGTGCCGCCACGCGATACCCTGACCAGTTCCGGGAGGGGCAGGATAGCGCCCCGACCCGCCGGCTTCTCGCTATGGACGCTCACAGGATTCAAACTGATAAACATTGCGACACCTCGTGAACCGAACCGTCTGCGCATCGTTGCCGGGTGCGGCTGATCGCGCCATGGGATCAAGCTAGCACGGTCTTCGTGATCAATTCGTGAATCGGATCGCCGCAAAAGTGTGAAAACGTCGCCATCCGCGAAAAAAATCGGGCCCGATGCCGGGCGCGCCGGCCCGGACCGCCCGAAACGAATCGCTAGAACAGCCCCCGCAGGGTCAATTCCCGGGCCAATGCCCCGGCGCCGGTGAAATGGATGCCGTCCATGCCCAGCGCGCGGGCACCTTCGACATTGGCGAGGCTGTCGTCGATAAAGATGCAATCCTGCGGCGAAAGCCCGTTGCGGTCCATCAAGAGCCGATAGATCGCCGGCTCGGGTTTCAGCTGGCGGACCTGCCCCGATACGACGATATCGCCAAACAGCGCCGTCAGCCGGGGATAAAGCTCAAGCGCATGCGGCCAGGTATCGGCCGACCAGTTGGTGATCGCATACATCGGCACGCCCCGCGCCAGAAGCGCCTCGGCGATTTCCCATGTCCCGGGCACCGGCCGGTCGATGGTCAGCGCAAAGGCCGCAAGATAGCCGGCAAGATGGCGCGCCGCGTCGCCATGCTGTTCGCGCGCGGCGGCCAGCCCGTCCTGAAAGCTGCGGCCGCCATCCTGCAACCGGTTCCATGCGTGAAAATCGATGCGCGCCATCCAGTCCTCGGCCGCCTCGCGGGTGGTAAAGGCATCCGCGAATGCCAGCGGCGCGTCCCATTCGATCAGCACCGCGCCAAGGTCGAAAATCACGTTCTTCATCAGGTGTTTTCCATTGCCGTCAATTCCACCTCGACCAGAAATTCCGGCCGGGTAAAGCCCGAAACGATCACCAGCGTCGATGCCGGCAAGACCGCGACCCCGGCCAGATATTCGTCCCGCGCCGCCATGTAATCGGGAAAATGCGCACGTTCGGTGACAAAGCCGTTGACGCGCAGCACATGGCCCGGACCAAGGCCCGCCTCGGCCAGGATGGCGGCGCAATTGGCAAAGCATTGCCGCGCCTGATCCAGCGCTCCCTCGGGCAGGCTGCCATCGGGCCGCACCCCCAGCTGCCCCGAGGTCAGCACCAGCCGCCCGGACACGGGCACTGCCACGCCATGCGAATAGCGACCGAAAGGCGCCGCGATCAATCTGGGGTTCAGGGCCTGCATGGCCGCGATCCTGATCCAGCACCCCGATGCGGTCAAGATAAGCAGACGGCCAAATCCGTGCTTTCTTACGAAACTTGTGATTGCGATACTGTCCGGTCCATTGCACCATGACGCGAAATCGAACCACAAGTTCACGCGCCAACAGGAGTATCCATGAAACGACTGATGATCGCTTCGGCGGCAGGCATTTGCCTTGCGCCCGCAGCCATGGCCGAAACGGCCGTGAAGTTCGGCACCAACTGGGTCGCACAGGGTGAACATGGCGGCTATTATCAGGCCGTCGAGGACGGGTCCTACAAGGAATGCGGCCTTGACGTCACCATCGTGCCCGGCGGGCCACAGGTGAACAACCGCGCCATGATGCTGGCCGGCAAGATCGACTTCAACATGGCGGGCAACCTGCTTTCCACCTTCAACGCCGCCGCCGAGGGCGTGCCGGTCGTCGCCGTCGCCGCCAGCTTTCAAAAGGAACCGCAGGTCTTTCTGACCCATCCCGGCAAGGGCAAGACCTTCGACGACCTGAAAAAGCTGAAAATCTATGTCAGCGACGAAGGTTTCGCCTCGTATTATCTGTGGATGAAGTCGGCCTATGGCTTCACCGACGAACAGCGCGAGGTCTATACCTTCAACATGGCGCCATTCATCGCCGACGAGAACACCGCCATTCAGGGCTATGTCTCGTCCGAGCCGCTGATGGTCGAAAAAGAGGCCGGCTGGAAACCCGACGCGCTGCTTCTGGCGGATGCCGGTTACGCCACCTATTCGACGCTGATCGAGACCATGGCCGATACCGTCGCCACCCGCCCCGAGGTGGTGCAGTGCTTTGTCGATGGCTCGGCCAAGGGTTGGTACAATTACCTTTACGGCGATTCCAGCAAGGCCGATGCCCGGATCAAGGCCGACAACCCCGACATCACCGACGAACAACTGGCCTTCGCGCGCGAGCAGCTGAAAGCCTATGGCATCGTCGATTCGGGGGACGCGCTGGAAAAGGGTATCGGCGTGATGACCAAGGAACATATCGACGCCTTCTTCAAGTCCATGGCCGATGCGGGTGCGATCGCGCCCGATCTGGATTATTCCAGCGCCTATACGCTGGATTTCGTGGGCAAGGGCGTCGGTATGGATCTTAAGAAATAAGCGTGGGCACGACGCGCGAACTGCTGCGCATGGAGGCCGTCGGCAAGGTCTTTGCCGGCGGCGTCACCGCGTTGCAGGGCATGGACCTGCGCGTGGCGGGGGGCGAGTTCGTGTCATTGCTGGGTCCGTCGGGCTGCGGCAAATCGACGGCGCTGCGGCTGATCGCGGGGCTGATGCAGCCGACCACCGGCAAGGTCATATGGCATGGCGATCACGATACCGGCGATCTGGGCGTGGTGTTTCAGGAACCGACGCTCATGCCCTGGGCCACGGTGGAACAGAATGTCTGGTTGCCGCTGCGCCTGCGCGGTGAACGCCTGACCGAATCCCGTCCGCAGATCGTGCAGGCGCTGGACATGGTCGGATTGGGCAGCTTTGCCCATGCCTATCCGCGCGAATTGTCGGGCGGCATGAAGATGCGGGTGTCCATCGCCCGCGCGCTGGTCACCCAGCCGCGGATGATCCTCATGGACGAACCCTTTGCCGCGCTGGACGAAATCACCCGCAACCGCATGAACGACGACCTGCTGGCGCTGCGCGACCGGCTGGGATGTACGGTGATCTTTGTCACCCATTCGGTCTTTGAAAGCGTCTATCTGTCCGACCGGATCGTGGTCATGGCCCCGCGCCCCGGCCGCGTGGCCGAGGAAATGACCGTCACCGCGCCCATGCGGGACGAGGAATTCCGCACCTCGGCCGAATATGCCGCCCAATGCCGCGCCGTCTCGGCCGCGCTGCACCGCGCCACGGGGGATGCATGACCCAAGCCCTTGATGCCGAAGAAACAAGCCGCCTGCGCCGCGCCCGCGCCGAACGCATCGGGCGCTGGCTGATGCCGATGCTGACCGTGGTGGCTGCGCTGGTGATCTGGGACCGGATCGTGGTCTGGAACCAGATCCCGCATTACATCCTGCCCGGCCCCGGTCTGGTGGCAAAGACGCTGGTCAAGGACTGGTCGATTCTGGGCCCCGCCACCTGGGTCACGCTGAAAATCGCGATGATGGCGCTGACCGTGGCGGTGATTGGCGGGGTCGGTCTTGCCGTGCTGTTCAGCCTGTCGCGTTGGGCCGAGATGTCGTTTTATCCCTTTGCGGTGATCTTGCAGGTGACGCCGGTCGTGGCCATCGCGCCGCTGATCTTTATCTATGTGGAAAACCGCACGGTCGGGCTTTTGCTTTGCGCGTGGATCGTGGCGTTCTTTCCGATCCTGTCGAATACCTCGCTGGGGCTGCGCTCGGTCGATCGCAATCTGGCGGATCTTTACCGCATCTATGGGGCCAGCCGCTGGCAAAGGCTGATCCATCTGCAACTGCCCTCGGCGCTGCCTTATTTTCTGGGCGGGCTGCGGATCGCGGGCGGGCTGTCGCTGATCGGGGCGGTGGTCGCCGAATATGTCGCGGGCACGGCCGGGATCGGTTCGGGGCTGGCCTTCCGCATCCTTGAGGCGGGGTACCGGCTGAATATCCCGCGCATGTTCGCGGCGCTGGCGCTGATTGCGGCGCTTGGCGTTCTGATCTTTGCGGTCCTGTCGCTTGTATCGCATCTGGCATTGCGGCGCTGGCACGAAAGCGCCTTGAAAAGAGAGAACTGATGGCTTGGATTTTCGCGTTCTGCCCAGCGGCAACCTGACCCTGACCAATCTGACCGCGCCGGGCTGTCTGTGCGGGGACGACACCGATCTGAGCACGATTTCACTGGGCATCCGGGACGGCATGCTTTGCGCGCCGGCCGCCGATCTGCCTGCGGTGGATATGCGCGGCGCCATGGTGTTTCCGGCCTTTGTCGACATGCACACCCATCTGGACAAGGGCCATATCTGGCGCCGCGCGCCCAATCCCGATGGCACCTTCGACGGCGCGCTGGCGGCGGTCGAGGCCGACCGGACCGCCAACTGGTCCGGGTCCGACATACGGGCGCGCATGGATTTCGCGCTGCGCTGTGCCTGGGCGCATGGCACCCGCGCCATCCGCACGCATCTGGACAGCATCGGCCCGCAGGCCGCCATCAGCTTTCCCGAATTCACCCGGCTGCGCGACGAATGGGCCGGGCGCATCGAATTGCAGGCCGCCTGCCTGACGCTCATTGACCGCATCGACCCGGATGGCGGCGGCGAACTCGCCGATCTGGCCGATCTGGTCGCGCAAAGCCGGGGTGTGCTGGGCTGCGTGACCTTTCCCGACGCGCGGCTGCGCGACCGGCTGCGGGCATTTTTCGACCATGCCGGCCGTCGCGGGCTTGAAACCGATTTCCACAGCGACGAGACCGGCGATCCGGACAGCGCCAGCCTGCGCGTGATCGCCGAAACCGTGCTGGAAACCGGCTTTGACGCGCCGGTCACCGTGGGCCATTGCTGTTCGCTGGCCATGCAGCCGGACGCGGAATGGCGGCATACGCTGGATCTGGTGGCACAGGCGGGGATCAACATCGTCAGCCTGCCCATGTGCAACCTTTATCTTCAGGACCGCGTGGGCGGCCGCACGCCCCGCTGGCGCGGGGTGACATTGGTCCATGAAATGGCCGCGCGCGGGATCAATGTCAGCTTTGCTTCGGACAATACCCGCGACCCATTCTATGCCTATGGCGATCTGGACATGATCGAGGTCATGCGCGAGGCCACGCGCATCGCCCATCTGGACCATTCCCGGACCGACTGGACCAATGCCTTTCTGACCAATCCGGCGCGGGCCTGCGGCTTTGACGCACCCGGCCTTGTTCCCGGTGCGCCGGCCGATCTGGTCATCTGCCGGGCGCGCGACTGGACCGAGCTTTTCGCCCGGCCGCAATCCGACCGGATCGTGCTGCGCGCGGGTCGCCAGATCGACCGCAGCCTGCCCGATTACGCCGAACTCGACCACCTGATGAGGTGACCATGGACATTGCCGCCGCCAAAACCGCGCTGAAACACCTTGAGATCGACGACAACCCCGCCGCCGTCCGGGCGAAAAGCCGGGATTTCTTTTGGTACTCGCCGGTGCTCAAGGACCGGCTGGAACATGTCAGCGCCGATTTCGTCGCCATGCCCCGCAATCAGGACGAGGTGGTCCAGATCCTGCGCGCCTGTCACGCCCATGACGTGCCGGTGACCGTGCGCGGTTCGGGGACCGGGAATTACGGTCAGGCCATGCCGCTGGCCGGGGGCTGCATCCTGCATATGCAGAACATGGCCGAGGTGGTCGGCATCGCCCCCGGACGCGTCACCGCCCAGCCCGGCATCATCATCCGCGAGCTGGACCGCATCACCCGCGAGGATTCGCGGCAAGAGCTGCGGATGATGCCCTCGACGGCGGGGACGGCGACGATCGGCGGCTTTGTCTGCGGCGGCTCGGGCGGGGTCGGCTCGGTCCGCTGGGGGTTTCTGCGCGATTACGGCAATATCCTGCGCATCCGCGTCGCCACCATGGAGGCCGAGCCGCGTATCCTGGATTTCACCGGCGCCGATCTGGCCCGGGTCAGCCATGCTTACGGCACCAACGGCGTGGTGACCGAAATCGAGATGCCGCTGGCCCCGGCCTATGACTGGGTTCATATTTTCCTGAGCCTGCCCGATTTCACCCGCGCCGCCAGACTGGCACAGGATCTGGCCTTGCAGGACGGTCTTTTGCTCAAGCTGGCCACCGTCTGCGAGGCGCCGACCGCCGCGCGGTATTTCCAGCGGTTCAGGGGATATGTCACCGATCAGGACAGCGTGGTCGCATTGATGGTCGCGCCCCATTCCATGGACGGCTTTCTGTCGTTTCTGGCCCAGGAACCCATGGCGCGGCTGATCTATCGCAGCGACGCCAATGACTGGCCGCGCGATCCCGGCCCGGCCTATGAATATGGCTGGAACCACACCACGCTGCGCGCGATCAAGGTGGATCCCGCGATCACCTATCTGCAAGTGCGCTATGCCGGGCCCGATCTTCTGGACAAGGTGGCGGCGATCCGCGCCCGTTTTGGCGACGAATTGATACAACATCTTGAATTTTTGCGCGAAAATGGCGTAATGACCGCCGCCGGCCTGACGCTGGTGCATTACACGACCGAGGCGCGACTGGACGAAATCATCCGCATTCACGAGGATATGGGCTGCATGGTCTTCAACCCGCATCGCTATACTTTGGAAGAAGGGGGGCGTCAGACGGTGGACGACAGACAGTTGGAATTCAAACGCCAGGCCGATCCCAAGGGCTTGCTGAACCCCGGAAAGATGATCGCATGGGACAGGCCGGACTGGGATTACAGCCGCGCCTATGACTATGCCGGGATGCGCCGCTGATGCGTGCGCTGGTCATTTATTGTCATCCTTCGCCGGGCAGCTTCAATTCGGCGGTCCGCGACGTGGTTTGCGCCAAGCTGCGCGAGGCCGGGTCCGAGGTGCGGCTGCGCGATCTTTATGCCGAAGGGTTTCAGCCGATCCTGACCCAGCAAGAGCTGGAAAACTATCTCGACCCCGAACACAACGCCAAGCCGGTGGCATGGGATACCGAGGCGCTGCGCTGGTGCGACACGCTGATCTTTGTCTATCCGACATGGTGGTACGGGCCGCCGGCGATGCTGAAAGGGTGGCTGGACCGGGTCATGTTGCCCGATGTCGCCTTTCTGATGCCCGATCCCGACAACGTCACCATCCGCCCCGCCCTGCAACAGATCACCCGTCTGGGCGTGTTCACGACCTGCGGCGCCAGCTATTGGCTGACCTCGCTGATCGGGGCGCCGGGCAAGCGCACGCTGCTGCGCGGGGTGGGCTATCTCTGTGCCCCGAACCGGCGCAGCGTATTCGCCGCGCATTACCTGATGGACAGCTCGACCCCTGAAACCCGCGACCGGCATCTGGATCATGTCGAGCGCAAGATGGACAAGCTTCTGGCGCCGCTGTGACGGGCTTTGCGCGGAAACCGGTCCCGCGAAAGGATGTGCCATGACCCGCCGACTGGACTGGGCCGAATATCGCGCCCCGGAATATGCCGCGATCGACCCCGCGCGCACCATCGCCATCCTGCCCACGGCGGCGGTGGAACAGCACGGGCCGCATCTGCCCGTCGGCACCGACACCATGATCGCCGAGGGGATGCTTGCCGCGCTGCGCCGGAACTGTCCCGACGATCTGGATATCCGCATCCTGCCGGTGCAGGCGGTCGGCAAGTCGACCGAACATCTTTGGGCCGCCGGCACGCTGACGCTGGACGCGCCCACGGCGCTGGCGGCATGGACCCAGATCGGGCTGTCGGTGGCGCGCGCGGGCGTGCGGAAAATCGTCATCGTCAACAGCCATGGCGGCAATCTGGACCTTGTTTCGATCCTGTCGCGCGAATTGCGGGTACAGGCGGGAATGCTGGCCGTGAAATGCCAATGGATGGGCTTTGGCCTGCCCGTGGGCATGTATTCCGCACAGGAACGCAGCTTTGGCATTCATGGCGGCGATGTCGAAACCTCGCTGATGCTGGACTTTCATCCCGACTGCGTGGACATGGCGGCCGCGCGCGATTTCCGTTCCTCGGCCGAGGATGCGGCGATCCCGCCCGTCGGGCCGCTCAGCTATGGCTGGATTTCCGCGGACCTGAACCCTGCGGGCGTGGCCGGCGAGGCGCATCTGGCCACCGCCGACAAGGGCCGCGCCACCGCCACGCATCAGGTCGCGGGCATGATCGCCCTGTTGCGACAGGTGCGGGACGCGGCCATCCCGCAGGCGGCCAGCGGCTGGAAATAACGCGGCTCGGTTCTTCTGCCGCCGCGCAAGCCGTGCTAAGCCGGGCGCAACCGTAAAGAACCGGCAGGTGTCACATGACAATCGCAGTTGCAGGCCTGGGCTATGTCGGCATGTCCATCGCCGTTCTGCTGGCCCAGCACAATCAGGTCCGCGCCCTCGACATCAGCGCCCAGCGCGTCGCGCAGGTCAATGACCGCCGCTCGCCCATCGAGGATGCCGAAATCACCCGCTGGCTGACCGAAAAGCCGCTGGACCTGAAGGCCACCACCGACGCGGCCGAGGCGCTGACCGGGGCCGAATTCGTCATCATCGCGACGCCCACGAATTACGACGCGCGAAGCAATCATTTCGACACGTCCAGCGTCGAAGCCGTCATCCACCAGGCCCGCCAATACGCGCCCGAGGCCACCATCGTGGTGAAATCCACCGTCCCGGTCGGCTTTACCACCCAGATGCGGGCCGAAACCGGCTATGACGGCATCCTGTTTTCCCCGGAATTCCTGCGCGAGGGGCGCGCGCTTTACGACAACCTTCACCCCTCGCGCATCGTGGTCGGCGATCACAGCCCGGCGGCGAAACGTCTGGCCGATCTGTTGGCCGAGGGCGCGATCCGCAAGGATATGCCGATCCTGTTCACCGGCCCCGTCGAGGCCGAGGCGATCAAGCTGTTTTCCAACACTTATCTTGCCATGCGCGTGGCCTATTTCAACGAACTCGACAGCTATTCGGTGGCCCGCGGGCTGAACACGCGCGAAATCATCGACGGTGTCGGCCTCGACCCCCGGATCGGCGAACATTACAACAATCCGAGCTTTGGCTATGGCGGCTATTGCCTGCCCAAGGATACCAAGCAATTGCTGGCCAATTACGATCAGGTGCCCCAGCAGCTGATCGCGGCGGTGGTGGAATCGAACCGCACCCGCAAGGATTTCATCGCCGATCAGATCATCGCCCGCCGGCCAAAGCTGGTCGGTGTCTATCGGCTGGTGATGAAGGCCGGATCCGACAATTTCCGCGACAGCTCGATTCAAGGCATCATGAAACGGATCAAGGCCAAGGGCATCCCCTGCATCGTCTATGAACCCGTCCTGACCGAGGATCATTTCTTTCACAGCCCGGTCGTCCGCGACCTTGCCGATTTCAAGGCACAGGCCGATCTGATCATCACCAACCGCCAGACCGCCGAGCTGGCGGATGTGGCCGACAAGGTCTTTACCCGCGACCTGTTCGGAGTCGACTGATGCGCGTTCTGGTCACCGGCTCGGCCGGGTTCATCGGCTATCATCTGTGCGAACTTCTGCTGGCCGAAGGCGCCGAGGTGATCGGCCTTGATGCCCATGACGCCTATTACGATCCGGCGTTGAAAGAGGCGCGCGAGGCGCGGCTGCGCGCACATCCCGGCTTTACCCCCATTCGCGCGCGGGTCGAGGATGCGGGCGTTCTGGCCGGGCTTTTCGCCAGCCACAAGCCCGACATCGTGGTGCATCTGGCCGCGCAGGCGGGCGTGCGCTATTCGATCGAAAATCCGCGCGCCTATCTGGAATCGAACCTGATCGGCACGTTCGAATTGCTTGAGGCTGCGCGCGCCCATCCGCCCCGGCACCTGCTTCTGGCCTCGACCAGTTCGGCCTATGGCGCGAATACCGAAATGCCCTATCGCGAAACGGACAAGGCCGATGCCCAGATGTCCTTTTACGCCGCGACCAAGAAATCGACCGAGGCGATGGCGCATAGCTATGCGCATCTGTTCCACCTGCCGGTGACGATGTTTCGGTTCTTTACCGTCTATGGCCCCTGGGGGCGGCCCGACATGGCGCCGTGGCTGTTCACCAGCGCGATCATGGCCGGCCAGCCGATCAAGGTATTCAACCACGGCGACATGCGCCGCGATTTCACCTATGTGACCGACCTCGTGCGCGCGATCCGGCTGTTGATGGATGCCGCACCCGGCGATACGCCCATAGGCCCCGAAGACAGCCTGTCCCCCGTCGCGCCCTTTCGGGTGGTCAATATCGGCAATGGCGCGCCGGTCGAGCTGTTGGATTTCATCGCCGCCATCGAGGCCGCGACCGGCAAGCCCGCGATCAAACAGATGCTGCCGATGCAGCCCGGCGACGTGCCCGCGACCTGGGCCGATACCGCGCTGCTCAGCCGCCTGACCGGCTATGCCCCGCAGACCCCGGTGCAAAAGGGCGTGGCCGAGTATGTGGACTGGTTCCGCAGCTATTATCTCTAGCTCTTGAAAGCCGGGGGCGACCGGCCTAATCTTGTCGCCACGAACTCATACACTTGGGGGGCCTCGTACGGGGCTGAGAGGTGCCAGGCACCGACCCATCGAACCTGATCCGGGTCATACCGGCGTAGGGAAGGGTAGAGTGTCGCGACCGTCCGACCGGATCGCAACCCCTC
>RRZU010209021.1_pt1 | contig 14437 bp, 6 predicted proteins | sample 2165561 | NCBI WGS metagenome assembly RRZU01 (sample SAMN10456909, study PRJNA506462) | wastewater metagenome | isolation source: wastewater sludge | place: USA: Moscow, Idaho
TAGTGCCTTTTGGGCATTGGAAGAATTGGAGAAGCTTGGGGTTTCAAGTAAATGGGATGACGGAGAATACCGATGGATGCCTGAACCTGAAAATAGTATGAGGGGTGGAGGGACACTGCGGGTACACTGGCAAAACATAAAGCCTCAACTTGCAAAAGCAGTTAAAGAAAGAGGTGTAGAAATATTACAATGGACTCCGATAATAGATTTTTTAACTAATGAGGACAAAATAGTCGGAGCAACAGCTTTGAACAGCAGAACAGGAGAATTTATAGTAATCAAAGCCAAAGCTGTTGTTGTTGCAACAGGGAGTTTTGGACGTTGCTATGAGGGGGAAACTCCGTTACCTGGAAAATATAAATTTAAATATCATTTTTGTCCAGCTTCGCTTTCAGGAGATGGACATGCGGCTGTATATAGAGCGGGCGGAGAACTGGTTAACATGGAATTGACAGGATTTGGTTTCAAGATAAGAGATGATTTAACTATTTCTTATGGAAATTTACCACTTAATGAAGGAATTCCAATGAAAGTGTTTACATGGAATGGACAGGAAATTTTGAATCCGAATGCAGAACAATATGCAGAATTAGAAAAAAAAGGATTGACTCCGATTTATGAAAGTATTGAAAATTTATCTGATGACTGGCATAAAAGGATTGAAGTATGTTATACAGATGAAAGGTTAGTATCATTCAAAATAGCAGAAGATAGAGGATTCAATCCAAAAACACACCGTTATGAATTGATGGCTTTAAAACCATATCAATTTTCATTAAGCAGCGGAGTATGTCTAATAAATGATGAATTTCAAACAAGTATTAAAGGTCTCTATGCAACAGGGGATTGTACGGCTGGAGCAACAGGCTGTAGCGGCTCAATTCCCAGTGGGTTATATATAGGGGATAATATATATAAATTTGTTAATACAGTAGGAAAAATATCGATTAACATTGAACAGGTAATGGCACACAAAGAATTAGCCATGTCTCCTTTGGACATCCAAAATGGAATAGAGCCGATGGAATTGGAATGCTCAGTTAGGCATATTTGTGAAAGATATGTAGGAATAAATAAATCTGAAGGAAAGCTTAGAGAAGGATTAAGACGTCTGAATTCATTAAAACGTGAATTTTTGCCTAAATTAATGGCTAAAACACCTCATTATTTAACTAGATGTCTTGAAATTCGTAATATTATGGATTTGGCAGAAGTACATATATATGCCTGCTTAGAACGAAAAGAAACACGAGGAGGTTTTTTTAGAGCTGATTATCCTCAAATAGACCCGCTTAGAACTAATATGGCAACATATCAACGAATGGAAAATGGAAAATCTATTTTAGAGATAAGAGAAGTTCCGGATTTAAAACAAGAGAATATAGAGAAAGGATGTTAATATGCCGACAAAAGTAGATGATAACCAATGTATTGGTTGTAAAAAATGTTATAATTTATGTCCTTTGGATGTTTTTACCTGGCAGGAAGAAATTAAAAAACCTAAAGTAACTTATGAAGAAGAATGCTGGCATTGTGGAATATGCTGGATGGAATGTCCGAAACGTGCGATTGACATTATTTTGCCGCCGTCATTATGGTAATTTAGCCTTTTGGTTAAAAAATAAGTCAAGTTTTAGTACCGTTAAGTGTAATTGTAAAAGTATTTGTAATAATACTCAAACATTTACACTTATTTTTTTATAATAAAGAAAATAATTGCTCCAGCTAGAAAGTAAAATATACATGTTGACGTATGAAGGATTTTTAAATTATTTTCTTTTTATCCTGTGATTTTTTGTAAGTTATTTTCTCTCTTCCAAAATTTTTCATACATCAGAAATAAAGAATTTTCTGCTATAAATTTTATTATAATATTTTGAATAGTTAACTGCTTAATGTCAAAATACTATAGATAAGAATTTTATTTTATAAAAAAATAATGTTAATACTAATAAAAATAAAGCATTCCAGTATATAAAAAGCTTTAAATAAACTTTTTTTTCTATTTTATTTTTCTTTTTTGTATATAATTTGTAAGATATAAGACTGGCTAACGAAGAAATTAATGTTCCAATACCCCCGATATTCACGCCTAATATTAATTCTTTGGCATTATCAGTAAAATGTGAAATTAAGATAGCTGCCGGAACATTACTTATTATTTGACTAGAGAATATTGATAAAAAATATACACGATTTGAACTTGTTATAAACTTATCAAATAATTCTTTTATGTACACTGATGAACTAATATTTCCAACGATTAAAAAAATGAATACAAATGTTAATAATAAAAAATAATCAATTTTAAATAAAGCTTTTCTTTCAAACATTAAAACCGAGATAAGTAAGATTATTGTAATTAATATATAATTTATTAACCCGAATATTGATAAAATTAATATAAAAAATAGAATACTAAAATAAATTACCTTACTTTTGCTTGTAAAGTGAACAGCAGGAAATTCTCTTTTAAACTCTTTTTTTTCTATAAAAATAAGTGTTGCAGATAATAATACGAAGCTTATAATTCCTAAAGGTAAAGTTATTTTTAGAAAATTTATAATATTAAAATTATAAAATAGAAAAAGAAAAAGATTTTGTGGATTTCCAAACGGTGTCACACTACTTCCCAGATTAGCTGCTATAGTTATCAAAACCACAGGGAATATCAAATTCTTTTTTAATTCAATTTCTACTATTAATGTCAAAGGTATTATTAAAAATAAAGCTACATCATTTGTAAGAAGCATACTTATAAAAAAGCTCAAAATTATTAAGCTGAAAATAAGCTGCCTCAAATTCTTACTATTATTTAATACTTTCATTGCTATACTTTCTAATACACGTGATTTTTCAAATATATATACTATGATCATTAAATCAAACAATATGAAAATCAATTTAAAATCAATATATTCCAATTTGGGCATTTTAAAAATCATTGCAACTATTAATATAAAAAAAACTACCACAAAAACAAGCTCTTCCTGAAATTTATTAAAAAACATTTTTTTATTCATCTATCTGAAAATCCTCCAAGCGTACTCAACCTTTAACTTATTGAAATATTTTATCACATACTTCCGGCATAAATCTAGAAAAAAATAGTTTTTAAATTTTATTGATAAAATATTTAATTATTGATATTGTTATTATAAAAAAGAATGTTTAGATAAAAAAAATTAGGGAAAGTTATTCTAACGCTGCTATTATTAGGCTTACATATTACTGTTAATAAAAGACCAAAGCAATCTCCGGGATCGGAGGAAAAGCCGAGAACAGAAGAAACAAATTAAAATTAAATAATTTGAATATAATTCAATAATTAAAGTAGTCTTTTATATGTAAGTCAATTATATATACCTAGATTTTTGGCATTTTTCTTTTAAAATTATCTATTGTTTTTTACAAGTTTGCAAAAATAATTTTAGTAAAGACTGGTATTTATTTGTAAACATAATATTTACAGACTTATATGAGATAATACCGGCAAAGGGACAACCAGAGGGAGACTAAAAAAATACGTCAGTATTTATAATACTTTAACGTATTTTTTTGATAATTATTATTAATTATCTGTATTTATTTTTTAAATAAAACTATTCTTTCGTATTTTCTTAATTTTATAATTGAAATTACTGATAGTATGAATACTAAAATTCCTAATAACATTAATTGTGTGACAACCGGAGATATAAAAATTAAAATACTTGATATTAATGTTGTAAGAGCTCCGGAAACACCCTTTATCATCATTAGTGCCATTATACCTATTAGTAACATATTTAGTATTTTGGCTGTCTTAATTAAAAATAAATTCTGCATTTTCTTCACCTAGCTCAATTTAATATATTCATTTAGAACACTTTCTTATCTGAAAATTATTCAACCAGCTCATACATTCCGGACTGAATATCCATTATTAAATGATTTCCATTTTTATCTCTTACTTCAGTAATATATGGTTTAAAACAATGAGCTGCGGTTGAAAGTCTCACAGTAACCTCTATTCCGTCAACTATTTTCTTTCCCATATCTGGATTTTTTGTTTCTACATTAACTACTTCTACTGTTTCACCGTCTATTCCTTTTACTAATTTCCCCATATAATAAAAGTTTTTTTTATCTCTGGCTACTTTTTCACTTTTATCTAATACTTCAAAAGTTTTTAGATCAGCTTTTTTCACTTGATTCGTTTTAATTGTGTGTCCTCCCGGAACTATACTTTGAGAAAAAATTACTTTTCCATCTTTCTTTTCATATTCATAAATATAACAGGAAGTAGAAAAAGAAATCACACCCAAAACTAAAAATAGTACTAATAACCTTTTTTTCATAAATAATCTCCTTTGAATATTTGTTAACATTAAAACTGATTAATGTTGTCTTTTTGGTATTTGATTAATTATATTTAATCTATTTTAAAATTTTATCATTTTTTTGACATGGCGTCAAATGTTTTCTAATATAATAATATAGATTTAAATCATTATAATTGCTTTTATTGCAGTGAATCTCAATTAAAATGTTAAATATAATTCCGTAACACCAAATGATATTGAATCAACGAATTTAATTACTATAATTAAGTTTATTGATGATAATGTCAATTGGGAGGATAAAGAAAAAAATAAAAATTATAAATATTGAAGAGTATAAAAAAGATAGATAAGTATCTGAATTAGGCGGTTCTGAAATTAATTTACTAGAAAGTTATAATGTTTCAGAAAAATATCAAAATAGTAAAGTTGGAATAATAATACTAAGTTTCTACCGGTAAATTTATAATTTAAATTTTAAGAAATCTTATTATTGTTTTTTTTTAGTAAATGGAATATAATTAATTAATGTTCAATGTAGAACAAATTTATTCAAAGGAGATTAGATATGAAAAAGTTATTATTTTTTATCATAATTTTATTTGGAATTCTTAACGTCCAGTTAGCTGCAAATTATGATTCTGGAACGAATTCTTATGATTATGGCTGTGGGGTAGGAATTCCGCCTTTTGTTTGTGGAGCTGACGGAAGCAGTAGAACGAATAGTCCTTCTGGAAATTCTAAGAGTAAAATTAGCTGCAGCAAAGCCCTCAAAAGTATTGAGGATATTTTTCGTCAAGACTATAAGAAAAACAATCCGAATAAAAAGGTTACTTATAAATTCGTAGAAAAAGTACCCAATTCAAAAATTTATGCATTTAAATTTATTATAAGTGATAAGAATGAAAGCGAAGAAATTCGATTTGCATTTGATGGAGATACTGGAAGTATATACAGACGTTTTATGTCTGTCCCAAATTCTAAATTTGAATTAATGGGTCAACAAAATATACTTATATGTAATTAATTAACAATATAAATTTAAAAAAAATTAGAGATTAGCAGTTAGTGACTGAAAGTCTCTATTTTAATTTTAGACTTAAGTCAGTCGAGTATGTTTTATGTACGAAACATAAAACCACCCCGTTAAGGGGTGGTTTTGACTGATTTTATTGAACTATCCAGAGTTTACACGGAATTTTATATATTTCAATATTCTCTCATTTTTTAAATTTCTTAGATGACTTTCCTGATTAAAATACTGCTTTCAAAGTTACTCCTGCTCTATACTCATTTTCACTGTCAGCTCCTGTTATGTATTCACCTGTTAAAAAGATACCGTATCTGTCCTCTACCTCTGCACCTATTATTGCTTTAGTGCTTAGTACTCCTTTTTCTTCTTCCGGTTTTGACAGCTTATGGTAATCTGTTTCCACATTTACAAGTTTTGCATATTCTCTCTTATTCAGAGCTCCAAGTTCATATCCGTATGTTACATCTACTGCACCTTTTAGTTTCCACTGTTTCTTTTCTCCCAGCGGAAGCTCTCCTTTTAGCTCCACTCCTGCTTTTGGCATAATACTCCATGCATCATTTCCTTTTACTTCCAGAGCCTCAAGTCCGTTCTCGCTGAATGTCGGTCTTGTTATATATGTTGCATCCAGTCCGCCATATGGAGTGAAACTCATATTTTTACCCAGTGATAATTCTTTTCCGAACTTATTATTACTTGTAATGCTGTATGTTTCATATGTTCCGTTCATTTCTGACTTTCCGGCATTTACCCAGTCGATGTTTCTGTCTGTATTATGGAAGCTTACTCTTCCTAACAAATCATTTTTTAATACCCAGTCATTTGATCTGTACTTATTGTGTAATCCAAGCTGTAATGTATCAGCATCTTCCTCGCTGCTGTTTCCGTCATTCATTTCATAATTTGTATGTAGGTATCCTGCTGAATAACCAAATGTGTGTTTATATGTTCTTTCGACTTCTCTCAAAGCAAGTATTCCTGTAGATTCATAATTATAACCTGTTACTCCGTCTGTATTCTCTGTCAGTTTTCCTTTTCCTGCTATTACATTTATTTTTACATTTTCTTTTGTGTTATTCTTCGAATCCTGAAGTAAATTCAGAGATGTACCTAAAGTATCCATTGCTGTCTTTTCTCTTTGATTCATATTGGCATACATATTTCCGCCAAGACTGCTCATTATATGGTCGAATTCTTTCGCAGTACTTATATTATCTATTTTATCATAAATTTTTAGTGCGTTACCCTCAGCATCTAAATATTTCTGATCAAGCGTTCCGCCAAACTCATTATACCATCTGCTGTTTGCAAGATCTTTATAACTTTGTTTCTGCATCCATATAGTCACGCCTCCCGTATCACTTATTACCGGTATTGCATCCCAAGTATACGAATCGCTTAGTACTGATATTTTATTTGTATTTGGTCCGCCGTATGGTGTCAAAGGATTAAATACATTTTCGAGTTTATATGCTGCAGCATTTGTTCCCTGAGAAAAAGTACTCATTATTTTTACCGGTCCGTCCACATTAAATGACTGCGCATTAAATTGTACGGCGTTTGATATCAGAAATTTACCGTTTATATCACTTAGCTCATAATCACTTGCAGTTATTTCAGATATTTCAGGTTTTCTTACAGTGTCAGGATTTACTTTTACTATTACATTAACACCGTTAGTTTCAAATTTTTCATCCACATTTATTATTCCTGCATTTATGATACTTGGAATCTGGTATTTTGTACTTTCCCCGTAAAGCACACTTTCCCCGTTTGATCCGTTCAAGTTTATAGTACCTTCATTTTCAAGGGTAGAATTAGCTCCGATCTGTATTCCTGTTCCATTATCGCCATTTATTGTTATTACGCCGTTATTATATACATGTGAATTATTTGTTACATACATTCCTATCCCTGATTTTCCGTTCATAGTTATTTGACCGTCATTAATAATAGTAGCGTTGTTTCTTCCGGCCATTCCTATTGAGTCATCCCCGGACAATATGATTCTTCCCATATTTCTAAATGTACCGTTTTCTGCGAATATTCCTATGGCTCCATAAGAAGATGATTCTATATCTCCGGTATTTTGTGCTTCTGTTGTATTATAGTCTGAATAAATTCCTACAGAATTAGCTCCCAGTTTTATGTTTCCTGTATTTTTTATTTCGGAAGCTTTTCCGTAAACTCCTATTGCATATGTACTTTGTGTTATATCATTAGGATTTATTATTGAATCTCCCAAAATGATATTTCCGTTATTTTTTATTATTGAATTTTCCCCGTAAATTCCTATAACACCTGTATTACCAGCAGAATCAAGCAGTCCGCTGTTATTTATTTCGCCGTTTTTAGAGTAGAAAAATACTGCATCTGATCCGTTTGCACTTATTTTGCCGTTATTATGTACAGTTCCTTTATCTCCGTAAAAACCAATTCCATTTTCAACAACATTTAAATCTGCCAGATTATTTACAACTGTTCCGGTATCCTGTGCATATATCAGAGCACTGTTTTGCCCTGCTTGTATATTGCTGCTGTTATTTACCACAGTTGCCCCGCGTACGGCATAAATTGCCGCAGCACCTTCTGAGCCGACTTTTATTAAAGTATTAGTACCTGTTATAAGATTTCCGCCATTCATATATACACCTGCCGAACGGTCTCCCAGTATTATGCTTCCGTTTGTTGTTACTGAGGAAGCTGTTCCGTAAATTCCTATTACGTTATTTCCGCCGCTTATCGAATTATTATTATTTATTGCTGATCCGGCAGTGCCATAAATTCCTATCTGAGAATCGCTGTTTATATCAGTGCTGTTTCTTAACACTATAGTTCCGTTATTATCTACTGTTGTTGTTCCGAGAATTGTTCCGCCTGCATTCACTGCTGAGGCATATATACCTGTTCCAAGTACGGAATTTACATTTATAGTTCCGTTATTTGTTACTGTTGTGTTTCCGGCCGTTGTAAGCTGTGAAAATATTCCGGTACCTGTGTTATTTACATTTACTGTACTTGTATTGTCTGCACTTGAATTTTCCAGTACAAGGCCATTTGCAGATGAGCCGTTTACATTTATTTTTGTATTGTTTATATATGCTGTGCCAAGATTTTTTATGTATATTCCTTTTCCGCTGTCCTCAGCATTTACTGTTATGTCTCCGTTTACAGTCCCGGTATTTCCTATGATAAGTATTCCGGCAGAATTATTTTTTACATTTAAAACAGCTGTATTTAACACGTTTAATGTACTGTTTTCAAGGCTGATATATGGATTTATCCAGTCAGCTGTCTGGTTAGCAAGGTTATAATTTACTACAGTATTATTTTTTCCGTATAAAAGACTTCCGGTTGAAACATCAAAATTTCCGCTGTTTAGGTTTATTATACTGTTATCACCTACAAAAGCTGTTCCATCCTGTCCCGTTTTTATATCCCCGCTGTTTGCTACGATACTGTTTTTGGCATATATTCCCGCAGAAGAGCTGTTTACCGTTTTATTACCGGTTTCTATACTTCCTGTATTTGTTATATAGGAATTTTCGGCATATATTCCAAAACTTCCGTCTCCCAGTGTTATTGTTCCTGAGTTGTTTATTTTTGTATTTACTGCATTATTATTGTAAATACTGTATATTCCTGTATTTTCTGCAGCAGCTGAGCTAATTGTGCCGTTATTTTCGATCAGAGATATTCCTTTTCCGTAAAGAGCCTGTGAGCTTGAACTATTCATTATTATTTGTCCTGAATTTCTAAGCTCAGTAAGATCTGTAGCAGAATCTTCCTCTCCGTAAAGTCCCACTCCTTCATTTCCAAGAACAATTATTCCATTCGCTTCATTCATTCCTCTTGCATTCTTCAGATACATTGCTGTACCTTTTGAAGAATTAGTAAGATATATTTTTCCAAAGTTGTTTGTCTCATATGTATTAGCACCAACTACTTTGTAACCTTCGGCTATAAGGGCTATTATGTTATCGGAAAAAGGATTTGTAACTAATGTAGAGCCTGAAAGATTGTTAATTTCGCCGTTGACAACATATCCTGCTGACCCGTTTCCAAGCGTTATTCCCGGTGCATTTATGTTTATTATACCGTTTGCCAGTCTGCTTCTTATTATAAAGGCACCTGTAGGCGAGCTTATTGTACCTGTTCCGTTATCATTAATCACAGATCCGTTTTCTCCCCAGATTCCTATTCCAAAACCGTTAAAAATTATACTGCTTCCGCTGTCAAATGTGAATTCTCCATTTCCTTCCACATAGACACCAACTCCGTTTTCACCATCAAGAGTTATTTTTCCGCCTGAAGCCAGTGTTACATCTGAACCATTTTTTACAAAAATTCCTGTTCCGGCACTTGTCCCGTCCCCTACAGTTATTTCTCCATTATATGTAAGAGTACTTCCTGTGTTACCTCCGGCATAAAGTCCGACTCCGTTCATTCCGGCAGTTAGTTTGTTTGTTATTGGACTGCTTATGTTCTGGTCTGCTGTGTATAGTGCCACTCCATAGTACTTATTGCTGCCGTTTGCTACTGTACTGCCTACACTTATGTCTTTGGTATAACTGTAATTATCTGTACCAAGGACGGCAAGTCCTATTTGACCGTCACCGCCTGTTATATTCATGTTAATTTTTGAATCACTTATTTCTGTATCTTTCCCGACTACAATTATTCCATAGCCGTCTATATGTCCATGACTGCTTCCTGCAAGCTTTGCATTATCAGTTATATAATAAGCTATATTTGTCTGATCTGTAGTTCCCAGATCTATCTGTGCTCCTGTTACAGTCACGGCTGCTTCCAGGCCTTTTGCATATACTGCTGTTCTGTGTCCTGCTGTGCTTAAAGCTGTGTCTCCCAGCTTTATAGTTCCTACTCCTGTTATATTTACATTATTTGAGTATATCCCGATGCTGTTTTTATCTTTTACATTTATCGTTCCGGCATTATTTATTGTATATGATTTACCCAATACAGTTCCTAGGTTTACGCCATAGATACCGGAACTTTCTTCATTATTTACATTTATTTCTGCATTTGCACTCTGTGTAAGAGCAACTCCGCTTAGTCCGATTCTTGTAGGGTTAATAGCATCTTCTGATAATCCATACATTCCTGCTGAGGATTTTTCATTTATATTTATAATTCCGTTATTTACAGCGTCTGTTTCCTCTACTGCATAAATACCTGCTGAATTTTTATCTGAAAGATTTATCTTTGCACCGGTATCATTCAATATGTTCCCGTATTTGCTGTACAAAGCTATAGCTCCGTCATTTGGTCTGTCTGTCATTGTGATTGTTCCGTAGTTGTTTGAAGCAGTTTTGCTTTTATTCAAAATTACAGCTGTATTATCTTTTGAAAATGACTGAAGACCGATTTTTGTATTCATTAGAAGTCCTGGAATCCCGGTGCTTCCTGTCGTACCATCGGTAACAGTATTTTTTATTATCCCGTTTTCAGCTGTAAATGGCATTATATTTTGTCCAGTAGGTACTGCACCCGGATTTATCAGAAAATCTGTCAGATAAGTATTATTTACATTTATTTCTCCGTTATTAGAAACATATGCAAATATAACTCCATCTCCCAGAGATGTAAACTGAACATTTGAAAATACATCTGTGTTTATGATACCGGAATTTGAGTATCCGAGTATTGAATTTTTTCCAAGGTCAGCATTTAATGCTTTTATGTTGAATATTCCAGTAGAACCGCCAAAATATTTATTTGCTCCTGTCATACCTATTCTGTCATGGTAATTATGTAAAAGTGCTATCCCATTTTCTCCTACTTTTATAGAAGCCATGTCTTTCGGGTAATTTGACGGATCATAATAACTGCCTTTATAAAACGAAGCTTTGGCAATTCCGTCGGAGTAAACTCCTATTGCAGTATAATTAGCGGTGCTGTTACCTGTTTCTACAGGGGCGTATATTGATGCGCCTGTTATTGTACTTACAGGAGCCGCAGGCGTAAATATTCCTCTGTTTTGTTCAAGCCATATACCTGTTCCTCCATCTTCGGCTTTAATCAGTGCATTTTGGGCAAGATCGGTAACTTCTACTACTTTTGAATAAATATTTAGATAACATGTGATTCTACCGCAGTTTGCACTTGTATCAAAGGTATGTCCTGTTGCTAGCCAGTTTGCTGCTGTTACTGCTGTTCCTGTACCGTCATCCAAATAATGACGTTCCTTTTCGTTTTTATTTAAATTGCTTAATTGGGCACCGTTCACTCCGTAAAGGGCAACTGTCCCGTCGTGTTTTGTTTCAATAAGTCCATTGTTTACAAATTTTGCAGTTGTTCCGTCTTCATTAGTTACCAATACGCCGTGTGATCCGCTGCCATTTGCCGTAATACTTCCATAACCGTAATTAGAAGGCTGTGAAGTTCTGTCATTATTTGTTGCTGTTCCGCTTCTTACATAGAATCCTGCCGAATTATCATTATTCACTGTAATGATAGCTGAATTTTCAAGTGCAGCACCTCTGTCCACATAACCGGCAGCTGACATTTGGGAATTAACAGTTATTGCTGCAGCCTGTCCGCCCATAGGCTGAACAGACCACTGACCTGTGACAGGATTGTATACTCCGACATTATAGCTAGAATTTACCATATTTCTGACATATCCATTATCTCTGGCAGCTATTCCATAGTTATTTTCTCCGTAAATATTGATATCTCCGACATTGGTTACAGAGCCTTCTCCTTCTGCTCTAAGACCCGAACTTTCTACGGCATTATGCCATATGTTTATTACAGCGTTATTTGTGGAACCGCCACGTCTGTTTTGGTCGAATACCTGAATAGGTGTAGTCGTAGGATCGTCAAATGCTATTGCATAGTCGATAATAGCCTGACTTGTATACATTCCTGTTGCTCTCTCGACTTTATTTATATCTCCTGTTGAGATCAAATTTCCGCTTTCATCATAAATGCTGTTTCCATTTGTATTGTCCTGTATAAATGCCCCGTTTAATGGATCTGTTCCTATATTTATTATACCGTTATTAGAAACAGAATGAATTGATTTTTTTATCGCAAAACCTGTTGATTCATCACCAAGTACATTGATTGTACCTTTGTTTAGAATGCTTGATGTCTCCGCACCGTATGTACTTATTCCAAAATTATGTCCCATATCATTTCCTGCATAAGGAGAAGTCATCATACCGTAACTTCTTGATCCGTAAATATTTATTGTTCCCAGACTCTGTGCAAAAAATCTTACATTCTTCTGATCATAATCATTATTCGTATATGTGTAACCTCCGTCATAGCTTGTTCTCGGCGGTACAGGAGAAAGCGGTTTTGCTCCGTTCAGATTATAATCCTGATCTGCATCAGGCATAAGAAGAAAACCTGCACTGTTAGGTGATTTCATTGTTATTGATCCATAGTTGTTCATTCTGACCTGAATATTTTTTGAACCGGATGGTATATATCCAAAGCCTATCTGCTTTGTATAAATTCCGCTGCCTGATTTTTGTTCTCCGATGATAGTTCCGTAATTATATGCTGTCCATTCATGAGGCGTATAAAATGATGTTTTTACATTATCGGGAGAAACAGCTATTCCGGCAGTATTTGATTCTTTCAGTGATATTGCAGCATTTGGATTGGAAGATGTTCCGTTCATTCCTATACCGTGATAAACAGACATTGCACTTGCATTCTGTCTTTCTATAGAAGAATTCCCCAGAAGATAAGCAGTAAAGTTACCTTCTGCCCGAAGCCCTATATCGTAAGCCGACGAAGAGCTTAGAACTTCTCCTGCAGAGACTGTTTTGTTTCCAGTGAGTGTTCTGTCTTTTGAGTTTGACTGTACATTTAATTTGAGATTAAACACTTTTACATCATTTAAAGAAACCTGAGGTGCTTCCAGACTTGTAATCAGGTTAACATCTTTTTCCTCAACGGCAACCGGAGAGATTTGAAGAGAAGGAGATGTCACGTCTATGTCAATTTCCGGTTTTTCTGCACTTATGAATTCCAGATTTCTGGCTCTAGTTTCTTTTGGTACAGTGTTGTCTACTATTACAGGTGCTAAATTTTGCACTCTGTTTATAGAAAAATTTTCTATATCTCTTACTGGTACATAAATACCCAGATTCACTGATTTTGCTTCTCCTGCCGGAGTGTAAAAATCATTGGATTTTTTTCCGCCTTTGTTTGTATCTCCATAGAACGCCGAAAAAAAGATCTGCCATTCTAAATACTCAGGTTTGACAATGTAATCACTTTGTGAGTATAAATCTTTTAGTTCCTTATTTTTTTTATTGAGTATATCCTCGATTAATTTGTAGTTTTTTTCGTTTGGCTTGTTTTCTTTTATATTTTTAGTAATGCTTTTATATAAATTGCTGCTCTCTACATTTTTTACTGGCATTGTATAAGCTGATGTTAGTGCATTTAATGCCAAAAACATTAATATCTTCTTATTCATTTTATCTCCTAAACTTTTTAGTTTTATATGCTATTAAAATTATTAGAACTATGTTCTATTTTTTTATTATATACCTTTTGTTTAAATTTTTCAACATATTTTTTTAAAGAAAAAAATCTAATAAAATCAATGATTAGATGTTTTTTTAAAAACTGCGTGGAGAAAATAAGCTGTCTATGGTCAAAAGTAAGGAAAACAGAGATAAAGTTCCATATTTAGGATTCTTCTACTAATTTAGAGGATTTAAATTTTTTTGAAATAATATAGAATATTGTTCTAAAATATGCGAATATCATTAATATTTTTCAATGAATTTTTTTGGAATAGAAAGTGCTAAAATTAGAAATTATTGAACAGAAAGAAAATAATTTTCTGTAAAATAATTGAAAATAGAAGAGGAAACAAGAAGGAAAGGCTGGAATGAACCGGGAAATTCTTTAGTCAGAACTGAATAGTTTTAGCAATAAAAGATAATATTTATTTATACAGTAATCAGAATTTTTTATGCATTATTTTAAAAATCAAATCAAAAAATAAGGCAGGATTTTTCTGTCTTTATGTGATTATATAAGATAAAAATCATATTTTGTTATATAATATTATTCGTGATAAAATTCA
>RRZU013279930.1_pt1 | contig 14436 bp, 7 predicted proteins | sample 2165561 | NCBI WGS metagenome assembly RRZU01 (sample SAMN10456909, study PRJNA506462) | wastewater metagenome | isolation source: wastewater sludge | place: USA: Moscow, Idaho
ACGATGTGATAGAGCGGCGTGTCAATGATATAGCCGCCGTCGTTTTCGGTGACTTCGGCGCAGGGGGTCTCGGGTTCTGCGTCGGCAAAGGGGTAGAACCGCCAGCCCTTGGCGGGCAGGTCCTTGGCGACAAAGGTCAGCACGCCGTTTTCGGCATGGCAGGGCAGCGGGTGTCCGCCGTCGGTGATGCCGCTTGCCCCGCAGGCGACGCGGACGACGGTGTCCCGGGCAAAGCCCAGCTGGTTGAACACGACCACGCCGGGACGGTCGGTCTTGACGAGGGCCGCGACGGTGTGCAGCGCGTCATCGGTAATTCTGGCATCGGACGCGAGGATCTCGCCGTACTGCTGCTGCGAGACTTCGTATACCTCGCCCAGAGCCGAGCCGGGTAAAATATCGTGGAACTGGTTCAGCAGGGTCAGCTCCCAGTTGCGGTGCAGCGCGGCGGCGGGGTAGGCGTAGCCGGTGCGCAGGCTTTCGGCCAGGGCGGCGGCGGTCTCGGCGGTCAGGTTGGCAAACTCGGCGGCGCGGTTGGCCCGCTTGTTGCGGCCCTGGCTGGTGAACACGCCGCGGTGGTACTCAAAGTACATCTCGCCGTGCCAGCAGGGCAGGTCGGCCTGCGTCTCGTCAAGGTGCTGCTTCAATTTGTCAAAGTAGGGGGCCGCGTGGGTCAGGCGGGTCTGGGGCGCACCGGGGATGCCCTTCTCCATGCGGCGGTTGATCTCCAGCATTTCAGCGGTCACACCGCCGCCGCCGTCGCCGTAGCCATAGCATTGCAGCACATCCTGGGTCAGCTCCTTGTCCTGAAAGCGCTGCCAGCAGCCCATGACCTGCCTGGGGTTCAGCAGGCCGTTGTAGGTCGTGTTGAAGCTCGGTTTCGGGTTGCGGTCGGGGCGCTTGTCGTAGTCCTTGGTGGAGATAAAGTAGGCCAGTACCTCGGTGCCGTCGATGCCGCGCCAGCGGGTCAGATCGTGGGGCATACAGTTGGTATCGTTCCAGGCCATCTTGGTGGTCATGAACCAGTCCATGCCGCACTGGGCCATAATTTGGGGCAGCGCGCCGCTGAAGCCGAAGGCATCCGGCAGCCACAGGATGTGCCCCTGTTTGCCGAATTCCCGGCCGAAAAATTCCTGCCCGTGCAGGAATTGGCGGATCAAACTCTCGCCGCTGGCCATGTTGCAGTCGGATTCCAGCCACATACCGCCCTCCGGTTCCCAGTGGCCGTCGGCGACGCGGGCGCGGATCTTCTCAAACAGCGCGGGGCAGTCTTTGCGCACAAAATCGTAGAGCTGCGGCTGGCTGGACAGGAACTTGTACTCGGGGTAGCGGTCCATCAGGTAGTTGACGGTGGCAAAGCTGCGAATGGCCTTTTCCCGCGTCTGGGCCAGCGTCCAGAGCCAGGCCACGTCGATGTGGGTGTGGCCGACACAGTCCACCGTGACCGGCTGCCGCTGGCAGAAGCTCTCGTAAAATTCCTCTTTCATATAGCGGCGGGCGGCGGCGACGCTGGCGTAGAATGCGGCGCTGTACGGGTCGCGCAGGTCGAGCATATCCAGCGCTTTTTCCAGATACCGCCCGATGCCGATGGCGTTGGTGTCGCCCTCGTCCAGCTGGACAAGCACCTCGTAAGGGGCTTTCAGGTCGTAGTACAGGCCAGTGATCTCATCGTCCCGCACGGCAGTCTCGACTTTTAAAAAGACGTCCTGAGCCGGGGTGTTGCAGTAGGTATACAGTCCCAACTGCCAGGTCTGGCCCTCGGCAGCGGCGGAGGTCAGGTCAAACTCGGTATGGTTGACATCCAGCCCGCAGAGCAGCGCACCATTTAAGTAGGCGAGGAACTGGGGGTTGTTGTTGTTCCAGATATCGGTTGCGCCGGTGGAGACCAGGCAGACAAGGTGACGCCCGGCGCAGCCCGCGGGTGCGGTGATGCCGCCTCGGAAGCAGTAGTGGGCCTCCACGCCGCCGATAGCATCACCGGGGGCAAAGGGTGTCCAGCCGGGGGCTGTGGCCGGGTCCTCCTGCACGGTGTCCCAGCTGTGGTAGGGGCAGGATTTTTTGCGCAGCCCCAAAACCGGGGTGCGCCCCTGCAGCGCCAAAGTGCGCAGGGCGTCCAGCACCGGGCGCGCCCGGCGGCGGAGTTCAGTGTTTTGCATGGCGGCTCCTTCCTTTTTTATAAGTGTGTGGTAAGGGAAACGGCGTCCAGGGGACTGGCCGCCCTAAGAGGCAGCAAGGTGGGTAACGGTATTGTAGGGGCGCACATTGTTCGCCCGCACCTAGGCAACACCTGTTCAGGCACAGTATAACATCTCAAAACTGTGCAGACAATGCAGTTTTTGCGCGGTAGGGGGCGAATGGTGCGCATTTATTGTTTACGGGGGAAAACGACTGCTTTTTATTAAAATTTGGTTACAGAAACATTGCATTTCTTTCACTGAAAAAATAAGCGCCGGCGCAAAATAAGCGCAACTTGGCATCATTAGAACAAACGATGTGTGAAAAGTGCACAATTTCAGCCGCTTTTCTTGATGCAATTTGCCAGATTGAAAAATCGAGACGCAAAAAATGCAATATGCCGCAATGCAAATCAGCAAGATAGGCGTAGAGAATCCACCCGCCGCAATGGTACACTATGGATACACCAAGGGAGCTGAAAGCCCAGTTCCCAAGCCCCGGAACGGAGCAAACCGGGTGAGGGCCCGGTGGATATACCCTATTTTTATTTCTACTTTACAGGAGGTAAAACCAACATGAAAAAAGCACTTTCTCTGGCTCTGGCAGCCGCGATGGCGGCTTCTCTGGCAGCCTGCGGCGGTTCTCCCGCTGCATCTACGGCCAGCTCCGCTGCAACAACGGACACCGCAGCTTCCGGCGCCGCTTCTGCCGGCGGCCAGACCCTGAAGGTCATGCTGTCTGAGGAGCCCGGCGAGGGCGATGCATTCGCTACCACCCTGAACAAGTGGGCCGACGAGACCGGCAACACCGTTGACATCATGGTCATCCCCTACGATGACCAGCTGACCAAGTTCCCCCTGATGGCCAAGAACAACGACCTGCCGGATCTGCTGTCCACCACCCGTCTGGCCCGTCTGTATCCCGATGAGTTCGAGGATCTGGGCCAGTACATTGACACCTCCATCTTTGAGCCGCAGGCCCTGCAGATCATCAGCCAGAACTACCTGACGGATAAGCTGTCTGTTCTGCCCCAGCAGTTCACCATCACCAACGTATTCTACAACAAGGATGCTTTTGAGGCTGCCGGCATCGAGTGCCCGACGGTGGACGACCGCTGGACCATGGACGAGGTCTATGAGGCTGCCAAGAAGCTGCAGGATTCCGGCGCTGTCAAGTACGGCATGGCTATGGATGCCTCCCGCGCCCGTTATGACAACCTGATGTACATGAACGGCGGTTCTCTGGTCGAGAAGGACGGCGACTCCTTCAAGGTCGTTGCAGACAGCCAGCAGAACGTTGACACCCTGCAGTCCTTTGTCGATGCCAACAACAGCGGCATCATGCCCAAGGCCATCTGGGCCGGTGGCTCCAGCGACAACCCGGGCGACTACTTCAAGAACGGTGACGTAGGCATCTACTTCTCCGGCTCCTGGAACTACAACCCCTTCGTGCAGGATATCACCAGCTTCAAGTTCGGCGTCATGCCCTCTCCTGTCGGCTCTGCAGGCGGTTCCGCTATCCTGGGCGGTGCCGGTCTGGCCGTTCCCACCAACGCAAAGAACAAGGATCTGGCTATTGAGTTCCTGAAGTGGTTCTACACCGACAAGAACTTTGCCGATTATCTGGCACTTGATAAGGGCCTGTCCTCTCTGAAATCCGTCACCTATGAGCCTGCTGATCCCGATCAGGCTGCCGACTACAAGGTCCTGCAGGCTGAGGTCGGCCAGACCACCGATGCATTCGCCATCGACGAAAGCTCCGAGTGGCGCAACTACTACGACAACGAGTACCGTGACGCTCTGAAGCAGGCTGTCAACGGCGACCTGACTCCGTCTGACGCTCTGACCGAGTTTGCTACCGCACTGGCTGACAAGGCCGGCTGGGCACACTAATCAACCGAATCAACAGGGGAAGTGATTCCCCAGGGCGAACAGACGCCCCGCCCAAACCGGGCGGGGCGTCTGTTGTTTTTTTATAAACCTTTTTAATAAAGGAGAAGCCGAGGTATGGCAAATGAATTGCATTTTCCCCTGTTTCACGGGTATGTGGACCGCTGGCTGGTCAGCGGTGTGACCGAAACGCCGGTCATCACCAAGCCCACGGCCCTGCACGGTGCCGAAAACGAAAAGCTGAACACCGCCCCCAAGGATAAACCCGGCGAGGAACAGTTCAAGGCCGAGCGCCGCGCCAAAGCCACTGCCTGGCCCGCGCAGCTGGACACCCGCCCCGGCGGGCTGGTGGGCGGCGCGGATAACGTTACCCCCTTTACCGTCTACTGGCCGTTTGACGATATCGGCGTGACCTATGCCTGGGACTGCGAGACCCCTGCCTGCCTGAGCGCATGGGCTTACACCGAGTTGGACGCCGCCGAGGCGGGCAGTGTGCCCTTTGACCTTATCACCTGCGGCGGCGCGGCCCTCTGGCTGAACGGCGAAAAGCTGACCGAAGTGACCCCCTACCACCACAACGAGCCTGTCCCAACGCCGTTGACCCTGCCGCTGCAAAAGGGCCGCAACAAGCTTCTTGTGTTCTTTGACAACTACGCCGAGCGCGATGCTACGATTATTCTGCGCCTGCGCTGGAAGGGCGAGGGCGCCGCGCCCGAACAGGTCATCCCGGTGGGGGAGGCCGACGCGGCCCGCCTGGCCGAGGCCGAGCACCTGATGCGCAGCCTGGCGTTCCACCGCAACCACTTTACCGCCGGCCCGGTGCTGCTGGACTACGACGGCGCGGATATCGCCGAGAGCTACCACCTGGCCTTTGTCGGCGGTACCGAGGAAAATGTCAAGGGCGGCGTGCTCTTCCGCCGCGAGGCTGACACCCTCCCCCACGCGAGTCAAATCAGCCTGGGCGACTGCAAGACCTTCCCGCTGGCATTTTTGCTGCTGCAGGTCACGACCGAGGTCGAGGGCATCCGGCTGACCCGACCCATCAGTGTGGAAATTCACACTGAAAGCGTGCTGCCCCGCGCCCTGCCCACCGTGGCCGAGCGCAAGCGCCAGGCGCTGGAGCTGCTGGCCCGCTGGGGCGAGCAGAACACGAACCGCGCACTGGCGATCTTAGCCACCGGCGGCGACACCGCCGAGGCAGAAAAGCTGCTGGCCGTGCAGTCCGACTACATCCGCCGCCGCTTCGACTGCAGCGATTTTTACCTTGTCTACTACCCCTACATCCTGCGCACCTTCGGCAAACGCGGCAGCGGTATTTTGTCCGAAAAGACCGAGAACGAGCTGACCGACTGTCTGCTGGGTTTCCGCTATTGGATCGATGAGCCGGGCAACGACGCCATGTGGTTCTGGAGCGAGAACCACGCCCTGATGTTCCACACCTGCCAGCTGCTGGCGGGCGAGCTGTTCCCCGATGAGGTCTTTACCAACAGCGGACTGACCGGCCGCCAGATGCAGGCCAAGGCCAAGAATATGCTCTACGACTGGTTCGTCACCTTCCGCAAAGAGGGCTTTACCGAGTGGAATTCCAGCCCCTACCTGCCCATTGACACGCTGGGCTTCGGCAGCCTGTATGCCTTTGCCCAGGACCCCGCCATGCGGGAGCTGGGCCGCGAGGGCATGGATTTTGCCTACTACCTGCTGGCCGTCCACAGCCAGCAGGGCATCTTCGCCTCGTCGTCGGGCCGCACCTACATCAAGGAGCAGTTCGGCAACTGGTCCAACTGCCCCTCCGGCCTGAGCTGGATCGGCTATGGGTACGGCGTGCCGGGCCACGCGGGCAAGGGTATCACCTCCTACTGCCTGTCTGATTACGAGCCGCCGAAGGAGTTTGCCCAGTGGTTCAGCATCCCCCGGGGCAAGGAAATGATCTGCCAGACGACCCAGGGCAATGACGGCTATGTCGATCTGTACACCTACAAGACCGCCGACTACATGATGACCAGCGCCAACGACTTCCACCCCGGCGAGCCGGGCCATCAGGAGAACCCCTTCCAGCTGACCTTCAACGCCGTGGCGCAGCTGTGGGTCACCCACCCCGGCGAGCGGGTGCTCTTCGGCGCGGCGCGGCCGTCCTACTGGGCGGGCAACGGCACCCTGCCCAAGGTCAACCAGTACAAGGCGTTCGCGGGTCTGATCTATGATATCGCCCCCGAACACCCGGTCGATTTCACCCACCTGTACCTGCCGTCGATGGAGTTTGACCGCTGCGAGGTCGAAGGCAAGTGGGCCTTTGTGCAGCTGGGCAGTGCCTATGCGGCGGTGTATTGCAGCAATGGGATGCGGATGCAGGACTTCGGCTCCAACAAGGACCGCGAGTGCATCGCCGAGGGCCGCCGCTGCATCTGGCTGGTGCGTGCCGCGCAGGCAGACGAGTTTGCGGCGTTTGATGATTTCAAGGCCGCCATGCGCGGGGCTGCGCTGGACGCCGATGCCGAGGGCCGCCGCTACCGCTTTGTGGACCCCGTCTACGGCGAACTGCGCTGCCAGTGGGGCGAGACGCTGTATGTAAACGACGCCCCGATGCAGTACAGTGGTTTTGACAATTACGGCAAACTGACGATGCAGGAAAAATAAAAAAGGTGCCTGCCCCCGGGGAAGGGGCGGCACCAGAAAATGTTACACCTTCGTGCTCCCCGGGGAGGGCTCCTTCTCGTAGGGAATGGCGGTGATGGGGGTGACGATGCCGTTGACGCGGAACTGGGACGGCGAGGTATGGCAGAACTTGTTGAACACCCGGTTGAACTGGGAAAAACTCGTAAAGCCGCAGCTCGTCGTGATATCGGCAATTTTCATGTCGGTGTACAGCAACAGCTGCTGGGCGTTGCGCACCCGGGTGATCTGGATGTAGTTGATGAGCGAGAACCCTGTCACCCGGCGGAACTGGTGCGACAGATAGTACGGACTGATGAAGAATTTATCCGCCAGATATTCCAGCGAAAGCTCGCTGGCGTAGTGCCGGTGGATGTAGCTGGTCACGGCGTAGACCTTCTGGGTGATGGAATCGCTGAGCTCCTGCGGCTCGTAGCTGCTCTCGCCCGCGTGCTGGGCCACGGTGGCCAGAAATTGCAGGAAGTGGCAGTGGATGAACTGCTGCGTCAGCGGGGTCATCGGCTGCTTGCCCAGCGTGAAGATATTGTTCAGGTGCGAGAATGCCTGAGCCCGCGTCTCACCGGTAAAGCGGTAGATGGGCATCTCGGCCCCGAAGGGCTGTAAACAGCTTTGCAGCATTTCGTGCAGCGCGGGGGAATCATCCGGCACGCGGAAGTTGATGATAAGCCGCCGGCAGTCGCCGCCCGACGGATACTCGGTCTTGTGCAGCAGGGAAGGGCGCAGCAATACGATATCATAGGGCTGCAGGGTGTAATAGTCGCCCTCGATGAGATGTGATGCACGGCCGCTTAACAGAATGTGTATCTCGTGAAACTGGTGGAAATGCTGGAAACTCATGTTGATCTTGAACGACCGCGAATCGTAGTCGAACAGGTAAAACAGCGGCGAATCCAGGTCGTTGATCGAAATCATGTACCCCTGATTGTACAGCAATGCGTCGTCCAGATACATAGGCAGCCTCCGTCAAAAATGTTCCTGTCTCTATTATACTCGCACTCGCAAAAAGTGCAATATATTTCAGCGACAAAGACAAAATCAGAGTGGTTTTTGCCTTTGCCCCTATGCTATACTTTAGGCAAGTTCGAACGTTATGTCTACCTATTATAATAAAAAAGGAGAAAACCACCATGCAGAAAGCTGATATTGAAAACAAACTGGAGCTTTGCATTGAGAGCTTCAAATCTGTCCTGTATGAAAAGGACGAGACTTTCCTGGAGAACATGGCAAAATCCAACATGGATCAGGGCAACCTGGCCCGCTATATGCTGTGGGAGTGGACCCAGGGCGTGGGCCTGTACGGCCTGTGGAAGCTGTTTGAGAAAAAGCACGACCAGCGCTGCCTGGATGTGCTGACAGAGTACTACGACGCCCGCATTGCCGAGGGCCTGCCCAGCAAGAACATCAACACGATGGCCCCCATTTTTGCCCTGAGCTACCTGTATGAGTACACCAAGAATGAAAAGTACGGCGATATCTGCAAAGAGTGGGCCGAGTGGGCCATGCACGGCCTGCCCCGCGCGGGCGAGGGCGGCTTCCAGCATGTCACATCGGATCGCGTCAACGATGGCGAGCTGTGGGACGATACGCTGTTCATGACTGTGCTGCCGCTGGCCAATATCGGCCGCATCCTGGGCCGCCAGGACTACATTGACGAGGCTGTCTACCAGTACCTTGTCCACACCAAATATCTGGCTGACAAAAAGACCGGTCTGTGGTATCATGGTTTCTGCTTTGATGGCTGCCATAACTTTGCCGAGGCTTTCTGGGGCCGCGGCAACAGCTGGGTGACGGCTGCCATCCCCCTGCTGCTGGAAATCGTCCCCGTAGGCAACCCCGACCGCCGCATCCTTGAGAACGCGCTGCTGCGCCAGATCGAGAGCCTGGCCAAGTACCAGGACGAGGGCGGCATGTGGCACACCCTGATCGACGACCCGACCTCCTACCTGGAGGCCAGCGCCACCAGCGGCTTCGGCTTCGGCATCCTGAAAGCCGTCGAGCAGGGCATCGTACCCGAAAGCTACCGCGCCAATGCCATGCGCGCCTTGCAGCCTGTGTTGGACTGCATCGATGAAAAGGGCGTTGTGCAGCAGGTGTCCTACGGCACCCCGATGGGCCGCGAGAGCAAGGACTTCTACAAGCAGATCCCCCTGCACCCGATGCCCTACGGCCAGGCCATGGCAATTCTGTTCCTGATGGAAGCTGAGGCCCAGGTCTGATGACAAAAAAATGGAGCAGCCGCCTTACCTTCTTTGCCTTTGTGGTGCTCATGGTGGGGCTTGGCAGCAATGACAGCCTGCGCGGAATTTTTTCCACGATCTTCCAAGAGCATTTCTCCCTGACGACGACCCAGCTGGGGCTGATCGTCACGGCAAGCTACATCGGCAACCTGGTGTTTTTGCTGGTGGGCGGCAACCTGAGCACCCGCTTTTCCAAAAAGCGCGTGCTGCAGGTGCTGATCCTGATTTGGATGGCCGCCCTGGCGCTGTTTGCCTTTACCAGCAATTACACGGTGCTGCTCATCGGCATGGCGCTGGCGCTGGGTTCTTCCACCTTATTGAATACCACGATGAACCTCATCACGCCGCTGCTGTTTGCCACAGCGCCGGGGTTCTTCGTCAACTTCCTGTTCTTCACCCAGGAAATCGGCACCAGCGGCAGCCAGTATATTTTGGGCAGCCACGCCGACGGCTTTGCCTTCTGGCAGCACACAAATCTGGTGCTGCTGATCCTGGGCGCGGTGGCCTTTGTGCTGCTGCTCTTCTGCAATGTGCCGGAGGAAGCCGCCGACCCGGCGGATACCCCGGCACAAAAGGGCGGCTATGACTGGCGTATCATCGTGCCCTATGTGCTGGTGTTCGGGTTCTACTTTATCGCCGAGCACGGCGTCATGAACTGGATGGTCGCCTACGGCGTAGACGGTCTGGGCCTGCCCCAGGCCTCGGCGGCCAAGTACCTTTCGGTGTTCTTTGGCGGCATGATGATCGGGCGGCTCTGCCTGTCCCCGCTGGTGGATAAGCTGGGGGCCCTCAAAAGCCTGGCGGCTTTCGGCGGCGTGTCCTGTGTGCTGTATCTGATCGGCTCGCTGGGCGGCGCGGTGACGATGCCCGTCTGGGCCATCAGCGGCTTGTCCTTCTCCATTTTGTACCCCACGCTGGTCATGAGCATCCGGCTCTATTTCCCGGCGCAGCAGGTCTCCGGCGCGGCGGGCACGATTTTAAGCATCGCGTCGCTGGCGGATATCCTGTTCAACGTCGGCTTCGGCAAGCTGGTGGATATGACGGGCTATGCCGTCAGCATCCGGGTCCTGCCGCTGTCCGTGCTGGCATTTTTCATCGTGTTTATGCTGTTTACGAAATTCTGCAAGCCGACGCAGAAATTGAAATAAAGTGAAAAAAGCGAGGTAGATTATGCGTTATTGTATCGGGATCGATCTGGGCGGCACCAACATTGCAGGCGGCATTGCCGACCTGGACGGGAAACTGCTGCTGACCGACAGCATCAAGACCGGGCTGCCCTGCCCGGCGTCGGACATCGCCGACCGTATCGCGCTGCTCTGCCGCCGCATGGCGACTGCTCTGGGCCTGGCCCTGAGTGATGCCGCCTGGGTGGGCATCGGTGCGCCCGGCAGCGTCGATGTGGACACCGGCACCGTGCTGTATGCCAACAATCTGGAATTTGACAACGTCCCGCTGGGCCAGATGATCCACGAGCGCACCGGCCTGCCCGTCTATGTGGATAACGACGCCAACGTTGCCGCCTGGGGCGAGTACTGCGCGGGTGCAGGCAAAGGGAGCAGCAGCATGGTCATGGTCACGCTGGGCACCGGTGTCGGCGGCGGCGTAGTGCTGAACGGCAAGCTGCTGACCGGCTGCAACGGCGCAGCGGCCGAACTGGGCCACTTTGTGATTGATATGCACGGGAAAGAGTGCAACTGCGGTATGCGCGGCTGCTTTGAGCAGTACGGCAGCGTCACGGCGCTCATCTGCCAGGCGCGGGAGGCCATGGCCGCCCATAAGGAGAGCAAGCTTTGGGCGCTGGCGGAAAACGAGGAAGCCAACGTCAACGGCAAGGTCATCCTGGCTGCCTACGACGCGGGCGACGAGACCGCCGTGCAGGTGGTCAACACCTATGTACACTACCTCTGCGTCGGCGTGACGAGCATCATCAACATCTTCCAGCCCGAGGTGCTCTGCCTGGGCGGCGGCATCAGCCGCCGCAGCGACGTACTGGTTGAGCCGATCCGGGCGTTCAATGCCGCACACGGCTATGGCCGCAGCTGCCCCAAGCAGCCCCGCATCATGTCGGCCGAGCTGTTCGGCGACGCGGGCATCATCGGCGCGGCCCTGCTGGGCAAAGGCAAATAAGGAGAGCGGACCTATGCGCAAACACTATGAACGTATCCTGCACGACAGCGAAAGCCGCGTGCAGCGCTATCTCGATATCCAGATTTTGGACGAGAACAGCCCCTTCTGCGGCGGTTTCCCCAAGGCGGACAGTCTGGCCGAGCCGAAAACGGCCATCTACCGCGCCACGACAATGACGGCCTGCTACCTGAACCCAGAGAGCCGTTACTACCTGGACGCCGAGCTGGGCCGCCGCCTGGCACTGGCGCTGGCTTTTGTGCGCCGCTCCCAGCGGCCCGGCGGCTACTTTGACCTCATCAACTGCAACTTCTTCTCCGGCCCGGATACGGCTTTCTGCACCAAGCGGCTGCTGCCCGCCTATGTCTACCTGTGCAAGGTCGTGGACGGCGCACTGCCCGCCGCGCCCGAAGCCAAGGCCGCTGCCGCAGAGCTGAAGCCTAAGTATGAGGCCATCATCCGCGATGCAGCCGATGCCCTGTGCCACTGCGGTTTCCACACCCCGAACCACCGCTGGGCCATCGCGTCGGTGCTGATGCTCTGCGCCAAGCTGTTTGATAAGCCCGAATGCCGCACCGCCGCCGAGGCCATCCTGAAAGAGGGCAACGACTGCAACGAGGACGGCGAGTACGCCGAGCGTTCGGCCGGCAACTACAACCGCATCAACAACGATGCCATGATCATGCTGGCCGTGGCCACCGGCGACGAGAGCTACTATGCGCCGGTGCTGCGCAATCTGGAAATGATGCTGACCTACATCGACCCCGACGACAGCATTTTTACCAACAACTCCACCCGCTGGGATATGGGCAAAAAGATCTACCCGCGGGAGTATTATCTTGAATACCTCTACATGGGCTATACCTGCCGCAAGCCCGAACTGCTGGACGCCGCCAACGCCATTATGCAGATGGTGGAACGCCACGCCCTGCGCAGCTTTGACTGCCTCATCAACCTGATGCTGCTGCCCGAGCTGGCCGCGCTGGAGCACGAGGGCAGCGCAACCCCGACGAACTACCACAAATATTACGAAGGGTCGGGCATTGTGCGCTGCCGCCGCGGAAGCTGGTCCTACACGATCTTGAACAACAGCCCGAGCTTTTTGTTCTTCCAGCACGGCGACTTCACGCTGACCGTGCGCATCGGCGCGAGCTTCTGCGAGCACCGCAACTTTGTCCCCGCAACCCTGGCCCCCAAGGACGGCGGCTATGCCCTGCACCAGACCATGACCGGCTGGTATTACCTGCCCTTTGCCGAAAAGCCCGCCACCAGCGATTGGTGGCAGATGGACAACGCCCACCGCGAAAAGCTCTACGGCCCCGACATGGTGTTTGACGTGCAGGTGAACGAGGTCGAAAACGGCCTGGACATCCACATCGTCAACTCCGGGATTGACCGCGCTCCGCTGCGGGTGGAGCTGGCCTTCAACGCGGGCTGCCGCGTCGAGAACGAGCATTTCATGCTCGAGGGCAATGACGGCGGCGGTGTCGTCGTCAAGGACGGCACGCTGGTCGCATCCAAGGGCGTGAACGGTATTTCGGTCGGCCCCTGCTTTGCCGAGCATAACTACACCGCCGGCAAGGAGGGCAGCATGGGCCGGATGGACGGCTGCTTTACCGCCTACCTGACCGCATACAGCACCTTTGACCGCACGATCTCCCTGCGCGCCGTGCCCAGCAAGTACGACCAGGCGTAAAAACTGCATAATTTACCCGAGCACCTGCCAGTTTTGGCGGGTGCTTTTTCTTTTTGCTGGAAAATATAACCTTTTGCACATCCATGCACCTCGACGCCTTTTGCGGGGCGGGGGCTGTATACTCCAAAGCGATCCCTGTGGGGGACAACCCCCATGGGAGACTGTGTGAGGAGGAACATCATATGAGAAAACGTCTGTTGGCTGTGTTTCTGGCCTGCTGTATGGCGGCAAGCACGGCCAGCACAGTGTTCGCGGCGGACGATCTGCCCGCCCTGACCGAGCCGCCCGCCGTGGCCGCCCCGGCTGACCCTGACCCGCCTGCGGCGGAAGAAGTTGTGGTCGAGACCGAAGTGCCCGACCCCACGGCGGAACCGGCTCCGGAAACCACCGAAACCCCGCCGGACTCTGCTGCCGAGCCGACCCCGGAACCCGTGCCCACCGAGGCCCCTGCCCCGGAGCCGACAGCCGAGACAACACCCGAGCCGACGGCGGAACCTGCCCCCGAACCGACGGAACCGCCCATCCCGGACCCCACCGCCGCGCCAACCCAGGCCCCGGCTGGCCCGGAGCCGACGGCGGCCCCAACGCCGCAGCCTACCGTGCCCCCCGCGCCCACGGCCAGCCCGACACCGCTGCCCACGGCCAGCCCGGTTTCACAGCAGACTGCGGAGGAGACGAAATATGCCGCCGTGCTGGCAGCGCCTATACCAGAGCCGACGGCCGTGCCCCTTGTAGTGGACACGCTGGAAGTAGAGGACACCATCAGCACAGACGGCTGCTTTACCGCTGTCGTCAACGGCAGCGCGGAACGGCAGGACGTGACCTACACCTGGTATCGCAGCCACGATGGCCAGAACTGGGAGCAGGTCACGCCGCGCATCTGCACCGGCAGCGAGTGGAACATCACCGAGGGCAGCGAGCACAAGCTGAACGCCGCCATCGATTCCTGCATCGCCAATGTCGGCCCTACCGAGCGGCTGTATTACAAAGTGGAAGTCACCGGCTTCAACGGTACTAAGGCGGCCGAAGCCCGTGTGCCCTACCATTTGCAGCTGCAAAACGGCAGCTTTGAAAGCCCGAGCCTGCACAGCATGGCGGTGGAGCATACCCGGACCGGCGTGCTTTCCTACGCACCGGAGGACAAAGAGCAGACCATAAAAAGCCATTTTGCCCAGTTGGCGGACACCACACAGGGGCTTGTGTGGCACACGACAGGCCTGTACTACCACTGGACGGACGAGGAAGAAACACGCGCCGATAAAACCCAGTGGGCCAACTACATAGAAATTGTAGACGGAACCAACCACAACTATAATGACGACTTAGAAAACAACGACCCCAGGGTCAGCTACAACACCCGCAGCGCCCAGGACGGCAATCAGTTCGCCGAGCTGAACTGCGAAGCCTACGGTGCGCTCTATCAGGATGTGCTGACCGTGCCCGGCTCCACGCTGAACTGGTCGCTGGCCCACAAGGGCCGCAACGGCGCGGATACGATGGTGCTGCTGATCGCGCCGGTCACGGTGGCCGAAGCAATCACCAAAACGCTGACTGCCGCCGCCCAGAACGAGGCTAAAGACAGTGTGCGCAATGCCCTGAACGATCTGGTCGAGTACAACGGCCAGAAGGTGCCCATCAGCACTTTTAT